>Ga0209921_1000597_pt1 | contig 10748 bp, 12 predicted proteins | sample SalPonF2_C_D2_MG_FD_185730 | JGI IMG/M metagenome (GOLD analysis project Ga0209921, IMG submission 185730) | Salt pond soil microbial communities from South San Francisco under conditions of wetland restoration - Salt Pond MetaG SF2_C_D2_MG... ...
AAGCGCTCTTTGGAATCGGCGCCGAATCCAAGGGCGGCAGCGTGTCCAGATGATCTTAACCAATCCTCTCCCGAGCCGATGTGCGGAATAGCTGCGATATTTGAGTACCGGAACCGAAACGCTGTCGATCAAGCCGCGCTGATGCGGGTGCGCGAACGCATGCACAGCCGCGGCCCGGATGGCGCAGGTAGTTGGCTCGACGGCACCGGCTGCCTGGGCCTGGCGCACCGCCGACTGGCGATCATCGACCTGACCGAACAGGCGGCGCAGCCGATGCAGGACGAGTCAGGGCGCTACGTGATCGTGTTCAACGGTGAGATCTACAACTATCGCGCGCTAAGAGAGGAACTCAAGGCGCGCGGCCGGCGTTTCAGGACGCGGAGCGACACCGAAGTCCTGGTCAACGCAATCGCGGAGTACGGCCCCGAGGGCCTGGAAAAGCTGCGGGGGATGTTCGCTTTTGCGCTTTGGGACAACGACGAGCAAAGCCTTCTCCTCGCCCGCGATCCTTATGGCATCAAACCGCTCTACTACGCCGACGACGGGAGTCGCCTGCTTGTCGCCTCCCAGGTTAAGGCGCTGCTGGCCAGCGACCTGGTAGACTCGGCAGCCGACCCCGCCGGTTGGGTCGGATTTCTGTTGTTCGGAAGCGTGCCTGAGCCGTGGACGACGTTTGCGGCCATTCGGGAGTTGCCTGCCGGAAGCTGGCTTCGCGTAACGCCAGAGGGTGTTGGTGCAGCACAAACCTACGCCGCGCCCGGCAGTGCTCTATCACGGGAAAGCCGTGGGACCGGTGAGAAGGGGCTCGCGGAAGACGTACGCACAGCATTACTCGATTCCGTGCGCTCGCACCTTACCGCCGATGTTCCGGTCGGTGCCTTCCTATCGGCAGGTGTGGACTCCGGCAGTCTGGTGGCACTTATGCGTGATGCCGGCTACGAAGACATACGAACCGTGACACTCGGCTTCGAGGAGTTCCGTGGCACGCCGGCGGATGAGGTCCCGCTGGCGGAGGCCACGGCCAGACGGTACGAAACAGAGCATACGACGCGGATGATCGGCCGCGAGGAGTTCCTGACCCACTGGCCGAAGATCCTTCACGACATGGATCAGCCGAGCGTGGACGGTGTCAACACCTGGCTCGTGAGCAAGGCTGCGCATGAGGCTGGCCTTAAGGTGGTCGTTTCCGGAATTGGAGGTGATGAGCTCTTCGGCGGCTATCCCGGCTTCCGCCAGATTCCGCGGTGGGTCCGCTCGATGCAGCGCCTTCAAGTGCTGCCGCTGGCCGCTCGCACCGGGTACCTCATGGCCCGTGGAGCCGCCCGGCTGAGCGCCCGCGTCCCCCCCAAGCTGCCCGCGGTCTTTCGCTACGGGCATACGGTCGAGGGGGCCTACTTCGCACGCCGCGGGCTCTTCATGCCTTGGGAGCTCACGCGCATACTGGACCCCGACTTCGCGCGGGCAGGTCTCGAAGCGCTCGATCCACTGGCTGCCGCGCGCTTCCGGACGCAGCCGCGACCGACAACCGCGAACGGCAAACTGATAGCTCTCGAATCGGCGCTCTACCTGCGCAATCAGCTTCTCCGCGACTCCGATTGGGCAAGCATGGCTCATTCACTGGAGCTGCGTACGCCTTTGGTGGATTGGCAGCTACTCAACGAAATCGGTCCGGCGCTGGCGTCGCGATCCGCCCCTGGCAAGCGCCTCTTCGCGGCTGCGCCGAGCCGGCCCCTGGATCCAGCCCAGGTGGTGCGCGCCAAGACCGGCTTCGGAGTGCCTTTGGGTGAATGGCTCGGTGACTGGGCAGTAAATCACACCGCGAATCGCGTCGGCGGCGCAGCGAGCGCCCGCGCCATGGCCCGGCGCCTTGCGGAGGACGCGCACCGCTCCTGCACTTCCACGTCGACAGTCGGTGAGGGAACCCCGCCATATGAGTGAGTCCTCGGTTCGGCAGCGGTTACTGCACGGGGCGGGTGCCAACGGTTATCATACTGGTGTGTCCGCGCTCGTCGAGCTTGCCCGGCATACCGGTCCTGCTGCACGCCTGGGGCGCGCAGCTCTACGGGGGTGGCCGGCCCCCTTTGCGGCATCGCCTGCATTTCCACACGCGCTACGGCGGCGTCGGCTATTTGATTCGATCGCGGCTGGCCAGGGAAGTGCAGACAACCTACCCCGATGTAATCTGGGTGAACCAGGGTGAGTTCCTGGGGCCAGCCTCGCTGTCGACGTTGCGGGCGACCAGCGGGCCCATCATCAATTATGCGAACGATGACCCGTTCGGCACATGGGTGGTATGGAAGCGGTTCCGCAACTACCGGCGAGCGCTACCGATGTAGGACATCGTCGTTGTGGTTCGAGCGCAGAACGTACAAGAGGTTCTGGCGGCGGGTGCCCGGCGAGCAACGCGCGTCTGGATGAGCGCCGATGTCGCCTTTATCGGTACATGGATGCCGGAACGCGGTCCGCTTATTGCGCATCTGATCGAGCGCGGCGCCCCTTTGTCCATTTCAGGCGACAGGTGGCAAAAGCGCGGGAGTGGGCCTCCATTCGCCCGTATTGGCAGGGAGCTGCGGTTCAGGACTCGCGTGGCTACCGAGACCTCCTCAGGTCCACCCGAATTTGCCTTGGTCTGTTTTCCAAGGGCAACAGGGACCTACACACGACCCGAAGTGTGTAGGTGCCCGTCGCCGGTTCTCTCCTTTGGGCGGAACGCACGCCCGACCACCTCTCGCTTTACGAAGAGGGAGAGGAAGTGGTGTTCTGGAACGATGCCGCACGGCGTGTGGAGCTGTGCATGGAGCTGTTGAACAGTGAGTCCAGACGCCATGAACTCGCCCGCTGGGGTCACGAGCGCCCGCTACGCAACGACCTGTTCAATGAGCCGGCGCTGGCCTCGATCCTGGAGCAGGTATTCCGATGACACATGAACCAGAGAAAGCGCGGATCTGGATCCTGGGACTGCTGCATTCAGGAACAACGATCTTCTGGCGTGCCTGGCGAAAGGACAATCGTTTTCTCTGTCTCGACGAGCCACTTACGGGTGATGTCGGCCGATGGTTTCCAACGGGCAACCCCAAAGGGACCCATCGTGAGTATGCTGAACTATTCAGGGAAGCCCCCAAGCATTTCTGGAACCTCTACGCTCCGATGGAACCCTACCAGGAGCTGGACGGGGTATTGACCGCCCAGCAACGACGATACCTCCGCATGCTCACGGAGCAGGCAGAGAACCTCGTCATAGACGAGACCCACGCACATCTTCATCTTCCCGAGATCCAGCAGCTTACCCCGAGCGCTAACGTGATACATCTTTACAGACGCGCTTCCGGTTTCGCAACCTCGCATTTACTCCCGAGTATCGATCGGCAGGTTCCGTGGCCCTTGGTCTTGAGACAACGTCTGGGCCGCGCCTACCGGAAACGAAGGTTCTGGGAGCGTATGGACCTGCCAGCCGGGATGGGACGCGACAAAGTGATCGGGCACAACCCCCACTCAAAGTTCGGATTGATGCTGAGCGAGGCCGGATATGACGCCGAGCGCATTATGCGGGCACCGGCCCTGGCCCGCCTGCTAGCATACTGGCGCTATCATTACCATCACGTTGAGCGCGAGGGCGCGCGACTTTTCGGTGAGCGCTTTGTCAGTTTGCCTTACGAGGCGTTTGCCACCGATGCGTCCAGCACCATGCAACGCCTTTACGAGTGGATAGGCATGGCGCCGCCACCCGACACCACGTACCCCGACGTTCATCCGCCAAAGCCACCGTATCGACCTCGTGACCGACGATGGCGCGAAGCGGCCAGGATCGCGGGGTTTACGGACGAAGAGATCGAAGCGCTGCTATGACGACAACCGCTGGTCCGTCACCTGGCCCGCCGTTCCTCGAGTCACCTGCGATGTCGTCAGAGCAACCGGGCACTGTGGGCTCGCCCCAAGTATGAGGGCCGCTTCCCCGTCAGCGCCGAAAGGCACGCCGCTAACTGGTCAACCGCCGGGTTGGCTCCTTGCGCTGTTGCTCGCACTTATCTGGGCGTATCTGGCTACCGCGACGCTAGGGTTACGCGAGTTGCTGAATGTCGCCAACCTTCTAGGGCCGTTGGCTCTGGGGCTTTCGGCGCTGGTTGCGGGCTACCGACTGATTCGGCGACACCCGGAGACCGTATGGACGCCCTACGCGTGGTTTCTGGCGGCCATCGTGCTCTTTTACAGCATGGGGCCGCTCATCTATCCGTTGGCCGGCTCACGCACATTGGCCTACGCGCAGTCGCTCGCGCCGGTCGATGCGAGTCAATTGCTGCGCACCAACCTGCTGAATGCCGTCGGAATACTGGCCCTGCTAGTCGGTTTCCGCATTGGACGCGCATGGCCTCGATTGCGTAACCGCGATGCCGCCGGGATGCGTGCACGTTCTCCGGCGTTGACCAAGACAGTTGCCCTCACCTTTCTCGCCATCGGTGGTGTACTGCAGTATCTCGTCATACTGCCCACGCAGTTCGGCCTTTATCACTTGGTTATGCCGGGCATGATCAAGAACCTCGGCGACCTCTATTTGCTCGGGTTGATGGTGCTGGCATACATCGTCGCCAAGGGGTCGCGAGCGTGGCAGCTGCCTTTCATCGGTCTGTGGACACTTCAGGTAGTCACCTCCTTCCTCCTGTTTTCGAAGCACCAACTTATTCTGAGTATTGCGCTACCAGCCCTCGGCGCCTATCTCGCTCATCGGCGGGTATCGCACTTGTTGGCTTGGAGCCTTGTGATATGCGTGGTTTATTTTTCCGTTGGTCAGCTCGTCCTCTACGGGCGTACCCAGATTAATGCGCAAACGGGCGACATCAACCACGCAACGCTGATGCAAAGGGCCCGGATCGTGCGGACATGGTTTCAAGAGGGTATGCCATCGGCTAACGCGGCGACGTCGGCGGGGGCGACCGGCTGGGCGAGGCTTTACTACGCACCGCAGCAAGCATTCGCCATGAATCGGCACGACACCGGTCAGACGGGACACACGTTGCGTTATCTAGACATCGTCCTCATCCCCCGTTTGATCTGGCCTGGCAAGCCCGTGATTAGCGACATGGGAGCAGGCTTCTATGAACTCGTTACTGGGCGTCGTGGGAGCCACCTCGCGCCGGGAATCTTCGCAGAGGGCTATTGGGATTATGGCTGGCCCGGCGTCATCGGCCTGGGCCTGATCGCCGGCCTTGCCTTTGGCGTTTTAAGCAGCCTGTCGGTTGGCTGGATGAGGCGTGGCGCCTTTGAGTATCTACCCGGCGTATTGCTGGGTATCAATATGGGAATCGTCGGGACCACACAGTTCTTCGTCGCCAGCATCGTTGGCGCGACAGGGTTCTTCTTTGTGTACATTCTTGTTGTCTGGGGCGTCGCGCAGACGTTCTCTGGGATCCGACTTCGCTTGGCAAGATCTCGCTTGCGACCACCTGCGTCTGACCATGGATGAGCGTTGCGTGCTCGCGGCTGAATCGCTGGCCGCTAAAGACAGCGGTATCGGGCGCGTTGCGCGTCTTATGGCGAAAGTCTTGTCCGAGCACCTCGCAGAACATCGTGCCGCCCTTCGAGGCATCAGCCTATCCGATGAACCCGGCGATTTGTCCGAATGGCCTTGGGCGGTTTCCTGTGCTGGCAACCGGTTGGCGTATGTCCTGCGCCTCCAGGCGCGCGGGCTTCGGGCCAGCTCCATGGTTTACGATTCGCTCAGCATGGCGCGCGGCCATTTTATGGGCCCGGCCCGGTGGCGATCTGCACTCGCTTGGATGCATGGAATCGATGTGTGGGAGGCGGCACGAGCTGAGCACGTGCGTGTCGCCCAAAACGTTGACCTGCTGCTGACCAATACTGAGTATACCCGTAGGCGTGCCGCGGCTTTGCATCCCGGGCTGGAGCGGGCCACGGTATGTTGGCTAGGGAGCGAAACCGATGCGGTCCCGCGCAGTGAGCGTCCACCTGACCGGCCGACAGTGCTGCTTCTCTCCCGAATTGATCGCGAGTCGTACAAGGGGCATCGCGAGCTAATTGCGGCATGGCCTGGCGTGCTAGAAAGGGTGCCCCGAGCGCGGTTGGTTATTGCCGGGGCCGGGCCCGGCATCGGCGAAGTACGCGCGCTGGCCAGGTCTTCTCCAGCAACGGCCAATATCGAACTCATCGGGTACGTGCCAGAGGCTGAGTTGCCCGCTCTGTGGGGGCGCACTACCGTGTTGGCAATGCCGAGTAGGGGGGAGGGCTTTGGCTTGACATACGTTGAGGCTATGCGGCATGGCATACCGGTCGTTGCCAGCCGAGAGGACGCGGGGCAAGAGGTCAACGTAGACGGGGAGACCGGGTTCAATGTTGCCCGTCGGCGGCCTCGAGAGCTTGTTGAGGCATTGACTGCGCTTCTCGGAGACCGAGATCGCGCGCGAGTGATGGGCATGGCGGGAAGGGAACGCTGGCTCCGGCACTTTACCTTCAGCGCATTTAAGGGGCGCTTTCTGCGGATACTTGACGAGACTAATTTCCTGGCCAGAAGGATGAACGAGCAAGGATAGCCCGCGTCCGGCTGTCGCTGTAGCGAGTGTTGTCGGCTTGTTCAGGGGCCCTGCGCTGGTCTGTGGCAAGTCGGTACGGTCCCCCTCGGGGACCCGGATGGCCCAAATGGAAAAATCAATGTGTACTGCTCTCGCAAGACAAAAGCACGAGCCCCGGCCTTGCCCAGGGAGCCGTGACCGTCAGTCCAGAAACTCTAATCCACTGACGCAGGGAAGATTTCGGACGGAATTAAAAGCGTATAAGACTCCGGGGAATTGCGTGGCCGACGACCTGGGTTGCTCAGTGGCCACCAACCTGGGTGGGTTGAGCGTCGCGCCGGCGCTGTGGTGCGCTGCTCAAGCAGTACCGGCAGTTGAGCTACGGCGAGTTGGCGTTTCCACCTGCAGGGCTCTGCCTCCTTCCAGGCGTCTGTCCGGTTCGCTAGGCACTGGATCCCCAAACGAGCGGCCTTACAGGTCAATATCACCGCGATCGGCGCCTCGACCCGGGAAGCCATCAACCAGCGCCTGAGGGGGCTGCCGGTCAGTCGGGCGTGGAATGGGGCACGATGCGGAGGTGGGCAGCAAGGTGATCGACCGCCCCATTCACCCGCCGGGCGACAGCATTCTGCTGCTGGATGGGGTTCGGGTCTGCTGCAGGCGGACCAGGTGTTGGCCGGCGCGCCGGACGTCCGCTGCACCCGGGGCCCGGCTGACAAGCGAGGGCTGTATCGCGGATTCGGTCGTGATGAAGCAGGCGGTACTTACCCACCCGTCGCTGCCGGTAGTCGATGAGATCGGCTACCTTCGGATCAGTCACAACGGGACGGTGCTGTTCTTCTAGCTGATCGACCGCCGCTACGAGCGGATAATCACCGCGCTGACCTCGAACAAGGGCTTCGAGGAGTGGGGCGACGTCCTCGGGGACGAGGTGATGGCGGTGGCCCTGATCGATTGCCTGCTGCATCACTGCCACCTGGTCAACATCCCCGGGCACAGCTACCGCATGCGCCACCATGCCGAGCTGGATTAGGTCCTCGAGGCTCCCCGTCCACCGCCAGCGCAGCGGAACCGATCGCGCCGCACAAAGCCGGCTTGAACTCAACCACCACGGACCGGAAGTGTGCAATTTTCAACCGGCGTTAACAAACGGCACAAAGCGGCCGTTTCCGGACGAACACTACGGTTGGGGGGCGGGCATCGATGAAACCTGTTGTACTGACTTTCTTGGCTTATTACCTTCCAGGGTTCAGGTCTGGTGGCCCGGTGCGCACCATCTCGAACGTGGTGGACCAGCTGGGGGATGAGTTTGATTTCAGAATAATTACGAGAGACCGGGATGTTTTGGATGATGCGCCCTATCCTGGTGTCAATGTCGATGACTGGAACTCTGTGGGAAAGGCGAGTGTTTTCTATGCGTCGCCTGGAATGCTTGGTTTGAGAAGGGTGGCGCGGTTCATTCGAAATACTCCCCATGATGTGGTTTATCTGAATAGTTTTTTTGATCCAAGGTTTACGGTGTTCCCACTGATGGCTCGGCGACTAGGGATGATATCCAGAGCGGTGCCATTTGTTATTGCGCCCCGGGGAGAATTTTCTGAGGGTGCATTGGCTCTCAAGGCCAGGAAGAAGAAGTTGTATCTCAGCGTAGCCCATGCACTTGGGATGTATGATCGTTTGCGGTGGCAAGCATCTAGTATGCACGAGGCCGAAGATATCAGACGAGTGATGGGTGCTAAAGCCCGAGAAGTTGTGGTTGCGCCGGACTTGCCTGCGGTGCAGGTGAAACGTTCTGAATGCACAGGTCATTTGACTAGAAAAGCCGCTCTAAAGGTTATCTTTTTGTCCCGGGTTACTCCGAAAAAGAATCTCGAATTTGCGCTGCGTACGTTGGGACATGTGAAAGCCAACGTGGAGTTTAATATCTTCGGGCCGATTGAGGATGCGGCGTACTGGGGGGCTTGTCAGCGTCTGATAAGGGCGTTGCCGAAAAACGTCTCAGTGGGTTACCAGGGTAGCGTGGAGCCTGCAAAAGTGCCAGAAGCCTTTGCGGGCCACGACCTGTTTTTTCTTCCAACGCTCGGGGAGAATTATGGGCATGTGATACCGGAGGCGTTGTCGGCGGGCCTGCCAGTGCTTATATCGGACACGACGCCGTGGCGCGACCTAGAGCGCGAGAAGCTTGGGTGGAGCCTTCCACTAGGTCACGGTGAGGCCGAGTTCGCCAAACACATTGATAAGCTAGCTGCGATGCCCCTGGAAACTCGTAGGAGCTGGAGCGTCGCCATCAGGCAAAAAATTGGGGAAAAACTCAGCAGCCACGAGTTAATTGAAGCGAACCGCGAGCTATTCCAAGCAGCATTGCGGTGAGAGAGGGGGTAAAGCAAAGGTCTGTACGGGTGGTTTGTTGATGGCCGTTGATGCAGTCCGGAGTAAACTGGACCAGTCCATAGGCGTTCCAACGTTTGTGTGGTTGAAAAGCTCGGTGGTGAGATGAGGGCTCCCCACGAATGGATCTTTGGCGAATGAATTAAGGGCAACTAGGCGTGCGTGACTGCATTCATCGATCCGGTTCGTCATGGGCGCCCGAGCCGATCCCGGCGGGTGAGCTGCTGGAGGTTGGCCGGCTGGCTGTCGAAGCGGCGGTCGCCTGTCAGTGAGCGCCCAGTCTCGCCTCCACACTGCGTCGTTGGCTTACACCCTGGTTCCTCGAACAATTGGGACGATGCGCCGCTGCACGCGAGCACTAGGGTTGCGGGGGACGGCAGTCTGTAACTCCCGACCTCGGGGCGGGTACGGGAATCGCAGCGCAGATGAACTTCCTATGGGGAAGTACCGCGCGGATCTGTGGGGTGGGCCTCGCCCCGAGGGTGTTGGGTAACTCCTTCCGGCACGAAGCCCGTATCTCGGACGCTCTTGAGGTACCGTATCCCGATGAATCACTCAACACGGCTTTCCGCGACAATGTGCTGGAGCATCTCAAGGATCCAGTGGCGGTACTCTCCGATGTGAATTGGCCCCTGCGGCCCGGCGGTTTCTTTACCTCTAAAACGCCGAACAGACCCCCTGCATGCCGCTGCTTTCAGTGGCGACGCGGCACTGGCTTTATGGGTTCATCAATCGAACAAGAGGAGGAGAAGAGACGGATGCATTCCCCGCCCGCTACCGCGCAAATAGGCCCCGAGATTTGAAGGCGGCGGCTTCGTCTGCATTTGCCCTTATTATATTCTATAAGCGCCAATGACATGTGATTGACGCTGTTGCGCGGTTGCGTGAACCGGGAGTGCTCGTATCTCTGGAACTGGTTGGCGGCGGAGTGGAGCCAGCTCTCTCCCGCTTGGGAGGCACTCTGGGACAGATAGGCCCGAAAGGTGAGTTCCTTCACTATCCGGGGGCCGATGGCCTTCGAGGAACGGCACGCGCACTACCAGGACGCGGATGCGTTGGTATTCGCGGCGAGCCGTGAGAATGTGCTCAATATCCTCCTGGAAGCGATGGCGGCTGGTCTGCACATCGCATGCTCCGATCGTGGGCCGATGCCGGAAATTCTGGGCGATTGTGGCGAGTACTTTGACCCTCAGGGCCCCGCAAACATTGCCGGTGCACTGCGCGGGGTTCTGGAGGATGACGCCCGTGCGGCCTCCATGGCCGCGAGGGTAGTGGGCAAGGCCGAAGCGTATTCTTGGGAGTTGTGTGCCACCCAGACTTTCGAATTTCTGCATGGAGTCTGCAGGGCATCTCGAAGCGGTTAGCCGGGTCCAGCGAACGGGAGCGCATTTCATTGCTGCACGCCACCGACAGAAAAGACGGGATTAAGTCAATGAAGGACAAAACGGTGCTGGTCACCGGCGGGACCGGTTCATTCGGGCGGGAAATGACGGACCGGCTTCTTTCTCTCGGCTGCGAACACATCCGAATCCTGAGCCGGGACGAGGCTAAGCAGGAAGCGATGCGTATTGAGTACTCGAACCCGGCATTGCAGTTTCATATCGGTGACGTGCGTTCCCGGCATTCCGTGGACAAGGCGATGCGCGGGGTGGACCTCGTGTTCCACGCGGCAGCGCTGAAGCAGGTTCCCTCCTGTGAGTTCTTCCCGCTGGAGGCCGTACAGACGAATATCGTGGGCAGCGCCAACGTTGTGGACTCGGCGATTGAGCATGGGGTTCGTCATGTGGTGTGTCTCAGTACGGACAAGGCGGTGATGCCTGTCAACGCCATGGGCATGAC
>Ga0209921_1000598_pt1 | contig 10707 bp, 8 predicted proteins | sample SalPonF2_C_D2_MG_FD_185730 | JGI IMG/M metagenome (GOLD analysis project Ga0209921, IMG submission 185730) | Salt pond soil microbial communities from South San Francisco under conditions of wetland restoration - Salt Pond MetaG SF2_C_D2_MG... ...
TGGAGCTTCGACGAGCCCGACACTGATAACGTCCAAGCGGACCCACTGGACTTCGAGCCGGTGGACGAGACGTGAACTGTTTGGGTCGCGCTGGCGGTGTGGCCGTGTCCGTCGTGAACTGTGAGTTTGAACGTGTAGGCGCCGGGCTGACTGATGGAGACACCATCGGTCGGCCCACTCGAGCCGAGGTTGTGGACGGCGCTACGGGACGCCTTCGTACCACTGACCTTCGTGAGCGACCAGTGGTAGGTGAGTGAGTCTCCGTCTGTGTCCGTTGACTGGCGGCCGTTCAGTGAGACCGAGACTGCGTGACCGTTGTGCATCGTGACTGAGTTCGGTCCGTTTAGGACGGCCGTGGGGGCGGTGTTGACGTAGGAACCGATACCAGAGCCTCCAGAGGACCCACCGGTGCCGGTGTTCCCTCCCGTATTACTGCCCGTGTTGGGTATTGGGTTGATCGTGACCGAGCGAGTGGTGTTGATCCACCCGTAGTTCGTGGTTTTCACGTGGACGTGGAGGGTATCCGTCGCCGACCTGGTGAGCGTCGGGTACGTGATAGCGGCCGGACTGCCGTGAGCGGTCTTGCCAGCGATCTTCCAGTCGATCTTGGAAGTCTGGAGCTTCTTGTTCCCCAGGTAGGCTTTCGCGTGGTAGACATACGACTTCGCGCTCGTCACCCGCTGTTTCCCGTTGATGGACAGGTGAAGCTTCTTGGCCTGCTTCGCCTTCTGTCCCGGGGTCCCGATATTCGACTGCTTGTTACTTTTGTAGTTCGCAGTCCCCTGCCCGGTGGATGCTTGGGAGAGAACCTGCTGAAGGAAGGCGCGAACGCGGCGCGTCTTTGAGATGAGCACCTGATTCGACTGCGTGTCGATGACAGTGACGTGAATGAGGTCGCCTTTCTGGATGACGCTCCGGTTCAGGTTCACGTAGAGGGACTGGCCGCTCTTCCAGTATCCCGGATTGAGGGTTTTGTTACTCGAGGGCGACTGAGCAAGCTGGGTGCTCTGGACGATCTTGGTGGCCGCCATCCCGTTCGTGTGCGCGTGGCCGTGACCGACGAATGGGAGTGTGTGGATGAGCTGGCCGAGGGGACCGGGATGGCCGTCGCGTGCGTGATAGTTCGCGTGGTCGTTCGGACCGTGGTGGTTGTCTTGGCCGTGATTCGACTGTGGGTGGTTGTCTTGGTACTGCGCCTGAGCGACGTCAGAGGCATGGGAGTTCGGCCCCCGGTTGTCGTTCTGGTTGTTTGCGTGCGTGTCAGCCCCCGAGGATTGATGCTGATCGTTGTTCCAGACCCAGTTGGGGACCTTCTTCTGAACGGTGACGTTCTTGACGATGGGCACCTTCTTTGTGACGGGAATCGTGACACTGATGTTTCGGATTCCCTGGAATTGGCCCTTCTCCCATCCATGTCCCTGAGGCCGGTTCGGTGCGGTGACCTTTATCGTCCCGTCTTCTGTGACTGTGTTGACCTTCTGGCCCTGCTGCCACCCCTGACCGGGCTTGGAGTGAGCTTCGACGGTGTGGACGGTATTGCCGACCCGCTTCACCCAGCGATACATGGTGTAGGAGCGACTGGCGGGCTTGTGCCACCCGTAGATTTTTTCCCGGCGATGAACCTTCTTGTTGGAGGTGACGGCTTTCTGCCGGACGACCTCGCGTTTTGTGACGGTGATCGTCTTGGTAGCGTTCGAGCTGTTGCCGCGGGAGTGAGTGAGTGCCTGATGGAGGTTCGTGATTACGATAGGGGGTATGTTCTTCGAGTTCTTGGGGAAGGAGACTCGTATTTTGAGATTATGAGTAGGGAGCGGATCACTCAGTCCGGGTTTGACTTCGAGTTGGTGGCGGTTGAGAGCGCGGACTGTCGACCCTGCCACGGTGACTTGGTTGGTGTGAGCTTCCTGTTTGAGGCCGTGGAAGGCTGTCGCACCGATCGTCACGGTGGAGATGGTGATAAGGCCGACGAGGCCGAGCACCGCGATGATTGAGGCTGTCCCTCTGTCGGTATCCCCGTCGGATGATGAATCGAACATGATTGTGTCACTCCCGTAGCGCCATCACTCCCGCGACGCTCCAGTTAGACGAGTATTCCCTAGCGGTGCGCTTAACCATTTATTGAAGTGTAGCGTTGATAGCTGTCTGGTAATTCTCCCTCATGAGGGGTGAGTAGAAGCGGTGAGACAGTCGAATCACGGCATAGGATTTATAAGGCCGTTTGGCGTGTGTTTCTGGTAACAGACTCGATGGTAGATGTGTGGCGCTCAGCTCGGAGCGTTAGTGATGAGAGCTGGGCAGATACAGTGGACCGACTCGAACTCCCGAGTCGAGAGACGTGCTTGCAGTTACTTGCGGGTATCCGATTCGCCGAAGTGGACGTCGTCGCGATCCTAGACCAGGGGGTGGACCTCGAGGAGTTCGCTTCTCGGATTGCGGCTCGTCGAGAATTAGGCGACCTCCCCGTCGACTGTCCAAAGGGACATGAGGCGGGTGTGGTTGTGAAAAATGGTCGAGGAGGTCGGGGCGAGCAGCGCTACCACTGTCGCCGGTGCCGATCATCATTCTCTGTCCTCACAGGGACTGTCTTTTATCGACACCAACTCCCACTGCCGGTGATGATGTATTTGGTTTCACATATGGATTACTCGCCGTTGGTTCGCTTGGCGGCAGACCTCCCGATTACGTACCGATCCGTTGTCGTCTTCATCGATTCTGCTCGGAAGGCCTCGGACCAAACAGTCGTCGACGTGATCCGCGAGCTGTCCATCGGAAAGACACCATCTGAATAGTACCGTCGAGGGTCGGATGTGCGTTCGTGAGGATTCGACTGGAGGGAAATGACCCGGCGAGTTAAGAGTGCGCCGTTCGTGAGGGGAGATATGAGTCGGCCGGAGCAACGCGACGGGACAGAGCAGACTCCCGACCGCGAGGAATCCTCCGTGACACCTGTTACTGGTAGTGGATGGAGACGGGTTGCCTCGTGGATCTTGGTCCTTCTACCACGCTTGAGGGTGTCCGCTCGAGGGTGTGAGAGTCGGGTTCGGGAGAGAGTATCGACTGTGGACCGAGGGCAGGTGGTCATGCTTGGAGTTCTCCTGCTGGTCGTTATTGGGTCGGTCACTTTCACGATGGCCCAACTCGATCTCGCGCCGGTAGTCCAAAAGCGAACAGAGGCACATCACTATACGACGGTCGAGGGGAACTTCCAGCACGTCTTCCAGGCGGTCCAATCCGCTGGGCACGGGACGGCGTCGAGCGCAACGATCCAAATGGGGGCGACGTATCCCCGGTACTTGTTCCTTATTCAGCCCCCTGGACCAGAGGGAACACTTACGACGGCGAATTCGTCCTCTCGACTCTCACTCACCACGAAGAGAGGGAATGGGCTTCACTCACCGGTTTCCGGTGTTGATTCGATGCTACAGCACCAGAACCGGAAACTCCAGTATTCGACCGTTCACTTGCGGTATCAGCCGAGCTATATCCGATTCCAACCGCCGCCTGTAATGACGGTGACGGGGGCGACGGCGTCAACCACGTACGAGGGCGGAACGACCGTCCTGGGTGGGCAGACAGTCGTATCTGGCCGGGAGATTTCACTCCGTGCCATGAACGGGTCGATCGCGCTCGGGCAGCGAGATCCTCTGTTAATCCAGACCTCGCCACTGAGTGCGTCCACACAGAAGATACCGATTAATGGGAACGGGAATTCGCTCCAGCTGACGCTGTGGTCACGGTTGAGTAAGAAGACGTGGAAGACGATCCTCGCTCAACAGTACTCGCATCCCAGTACGAGCCCTTGTTCGTACAGAGGGGGGACGCAAGATGTCTGCAACATCACTAAACCTGACGCGAACCACGTCACCTTGACGTTCAAGCATGGCACCCAGAACAACTCGCTAAATTACTACGTGTCGTCGGCGCTGGTGGGCGTTAGGACGGTCCACCAAGCGCGACTCGCGGCGTCTCCTCCTGCGGACTACATGGTTCATGTCTCTCCGAAGTCTCAGAGCGTTCCCAAGAAAGGACAGACGAATCTCGTCGTCCAGGTACGTGATAACTTTAGCAATCCGTACGCTGGTGAGAAAGTCCATGCGAAGATCCGCGGCGGAAATGGACACTTTGGGTCCTCTTCATCGTCTATCACGTCGGAGGCGAAGATCACCCAGCAACAGGGAAGGGTCACCTTCCGGTATAATGCGCCGGATCGCAATACGACCGCACATGTCCTCGTGTGGTTCGGCAATTCGCAGTACGGGCCGACACCCCAGCGGAAGAAGGTTACCTTCACGGTCAAGGTGCAGTGATTCACAGTTGGTGATTCGGTCCTTCTTCTCCGGATTGGTGTGAGCCTTTTTCCCACCCCACTACATAGAGACGGGTGAGGACTGACTCGTATGAGCGACTCATCGCGATTCCGAGACCTATTAGGCCGTGTACCGGGAATCCCCTCAAACCGAGACGGGCGGACCGAAACTGTTGATGGAGGCCCCGACCAGAGCGATGGTGATACGGGGACGTCGACGTCCATCGGCGAACGCGGTGGGAGTACGGAGGAGGTTTCGTCGACGGGCCGGCTGGGTCGAGGTGAGTCCAATGAAGATGTGGTGGTGAGTTCCACCGAAGGATTGGGGACGCCTGTTTCTCCGACGGTGATTGATGCGACTGGCGACCCGGACCTTCTCGGACCCGACGATCCGTCAGTCGTGGAGGTCCTCGAGGACGTACAATCCTTCCTCTCCGAGGAGATCGCGACTGACGGCTGGTTCTGGAATTCCTGGATGACAGCGTTCGCGGACGACCGTCAGTTAGCGGAGATCATCCAGCGTGAAGATGGTGAACTCTTCGTGATGGTCGAAGGTGAACGGTTGGCGGACCTCGGAGAGAGATTAGGTCTGTCCGCGAACGCAATGACGGTTGTCCGTGATGTCCACGCCGGGTACGCGGAAGTGAACGGGTTAGTGGATTACACCTTGGCGATGAGCGTTCTCTGTATCGAGGTGTCGGAGGACACTGAACTTACGGCGTCTCCTCAGGATATCCCCTGATCGACACCACGGCGGTAGCCCATTTCCTTTTCAAGCCCTCTCGGTGAGCGTGAAGGGGGGCCGTTCTCCGTTTGTATTCTGAGTCTGATGGATTCTCTCTCGGGGCGATTTTGACCTCTCCCTTTTTGCGATGGGTAGTGTATGGCCGGGTGTGAGAGGGATGTCAACGGATTCTGGGACGGGCTATCCGCCGGACTGGGAGCGGCGTCGACGCCGAGTCCTCACACGTGATGACTACACCTGCCAGACGTGCGGTGATCGAGGTGGGCCGTATGGGGATGTTGAACTTCACGTGGACCATATTCTGCCGAAAAGTCGAGGCGGGAGCCACAGGGAGGAGAATTTGCAGACCCTTTGCCGGTCGTGCCACGATGGGAAGACTCGCGAAGAATTCGGTGTCGGCCTTGACGAGATCGACGCAGAATCAGGAGCGCTCCAGGGGAAGGGTGTCTGGTGGTGGGTGACTCATCCGCGGGCTCTTCGTTACCGTGTTCGTCAAGTGGGTCGACGTCTGGCTGTTTGGTGGCTCGTCTTCATGTTCGGCGTCGGAGTGGCGTGGCAACTCACGCATATGGCTGATCGGTCGATACCAGGTCATCCGATACTCCAAGCGTTTGTGGGGGTTTGCCTCTTCGCAGTGGTTCTAGGCGGTATTGTCGTAGCTGGACTCGCCGTATAATCGGTCTGTGTGCCTACGGGGCTTACGGGGGTATCTCCCTCGGGGTCGCCTGGTTACTGAGGGCCGGTCTTGTTCGACGGACGTGAGAAAGAGGTACGCTGGTAGCTGCTGTTGTGAACCGGGTTAGGGTGCCGCTGGGGCTGCGTCGGAATCGAAGGAGACGGTTTCCCAGTCCATGGGGCTTATCTCGTGTCCGTTGAAGTCCTCGTATTCGGGGTAGGCGGTGAGCACCAGGACATCGACGCGAGTGGAGAGGTATTCGACGAGATGGTGAATGTGTGTATCGTCGAGTCCCGCATGACTGTCGAGGAGCATGATGGGGAGGCGGTCCGCGACGTTGAACGCTTCGTAGCCGGCTAGAGCAGCGATGATACCGAGGAGTTGGCGTTCACCTTCACTTAGGGCATCGAGGCTTGCTTCTCGGCCACCTCGGGCTACGATGAGGTCGAACGACTCGGTGAGTCGAGCGGTCTCGAATCCGACGTCGAATCGCTCAAGGATGTCGTCGAGAGCCCTATCGAAGGCGTCTCGCGTATCACCTTTTACGCGCTCTTTGCGAGTTCGGAGTGTTTCGATCTCTTCGCTGAGCGAGTTTCGTTCTTCTTGGAGAGTGTCGCGTTGGGCCGCTTCGTCCTTTGCCTTCTTGAGGTCGGCCTGTGCGTCCTCTAGTTCGGCTTCTTTGTACTTGATGTCGCTGCGGAGGTCGGTGACTTCATCTTCGGTGGTGCTGATTGTATCGGCCACCTCATCGATCTCGACTTCGAGGTCGCTGCGTCGGTCTCGGGCGTCCGCTAAGTCTTCCTCTGCGGAAGCGACTTGCCCTTCTAATTCTGAAATTCGAGTGGTTAGGTCGCGCTGTTTGCGTTCCGCTGTCTTCAGCGTGGATTGCTTCTCTCGGAGTTCCTCGACGTTGTCCTCAAGGCTGGCTTCTCGCGCTCGAAGCTGTTCGAGTCTATCTTCTAAGTCTCCCAGATTTTCTTCGACACTGTCTCGAGTGGTTTCGTGCCCGCATACCCAGCAGTTAAAACTGTCTGCGAGGACTCCTCGGGAGAGGTCCGTGATGAGGTCCAGTCTGTCCTGTTCGAGGACGCGGTGGGTGTATTCGTAGAGGGAACTGAGAAGGTCGCGGTCTGCGCGGACTGCCTCGAGTTCATCTTGTCGTTCGGATAATTCTGCCTCTACGTCTTCGTACTCGGGGACTTCGAGTTCTTCTAATTCCGCTCGTTTCTCGTTGAGGAGCTTTTCAGCTGTCTCCAGTGAGGATTCATGCCTGTCGATGGCGCGTTTGGTTTGGCTGAGACTTGCGCGAAGTGAACTGAGACGTTCTTGGGCGTCGTTTTGTTCGGTTGTTTCGTGGTCAATTGACTCCCACTCGGTGTGTAGGTCCTCGAGGTCGGATTCGAGCTGTGTTACCTTTTCTTGTAGTGAGGGAAGCCTGTCTGCGGCCTTTTCTGCGCGTGAGAGTTCTGTATCGACTTGGTCTCTTTCTGTTTTGAGTTCAGTGATTTGGTCGTCGATCTGCTCGAAGTCCAAGGGTCTGGTGAGAAGATCCTCGAGGTTATCGCCTCGGTCTACTGCTTGGCGGATTTCATTGGTTTCGTCGAGGAAGGCGAAGAGGTCAGCGCAGACGAGATCGACCTCGTCAGTGAGATATGGATTCCCTGATTTCTGGATCGATTGGCCTCTTCGTTTGAGTTCGATAGCGTATGTAGTATCGTCGATTTCGAGCGTGACGTCTGCGTGGTCAGCGTTTTCAGTGAGCCGTTTTTCTGTCCCAAATACTGTTTCGAGAGCGTATAGGAAGCTGGATTTCCCTTGCCAGTTTGGAGCCCGGACTGCGTTTACTCCGTCTTCCAGGGTGGTTTCGGCGTGTCGAATACCTCCGATATTGTCGATGGTGATGTTCCACGTCATGGGTTGAAATTGCGGTGTTGAGTACGGGGGAGGTTATCTTGGTGGTTCGGTCTCTGTGACGTCCTGAGGTGTAGAGGATTCGTTGTCTTCAGTTGAAGGTGTCGATGAGGTTCCGGAGGTAGAGGTGTTTGTAAGGTCTGTTTCCGCGTCTTCTGGGTTAAGCATGTGGTCGGCACATACATAGCCGCGCTTGATTGCTTCTCGAACTGGGACCTTTTTCCCACATTCTGGGCAGATGAGATCGATGTTTACCGAGATTTTTGCATCGGTGCCTTGGGCGAGCTTGCCTTCCTCTGTGAGTTTCCGGAGGGTGTTCTTGGTTTTATGTTCGGCGTGGTATTCTGCCCAATGAATAGACCGCTCTCGGGTTGGTGTTTCCGGTTGCGTCCAGGATTTTGTTTCTTTACTTACATCAGTGCATTCCCGTAAGTGTTTACCCATCGTGGTTTCTGCCACGGTATGGATCTTGAGGTGTTTTATGTTGAGTCCGTCGCCTCTGAGGTCTGCTGCGAGTTCTGAGCGTTCAACAGACTCCTCGTTTGAGGTGATGAGAGGATATTCATTCTCGACAAAATACGTATTTCGACCGTGGTTCTTATACCGTGTCTTGAGAATTTGTTTGTTGAAAGCTTCGGTCAGGGCACTCACGCCTACTGCGGGTTGGCCGTCAGTCCCTGTCCAGCGTTCCTCGAGGTAGTCTTCCATCGAGTCATGGGAGTTTGTGGGTGCGTCGAGATCGTATTGTTCGATGAGCTCCTCAACCTTGCACATGGTTCATTGTCCTTCTCCTACGTGCTTGAGATTGAAAACAAATGCGGCCACATTTGGGGGTCTTGGACTTGCTACTGTGCGAATTGATAATTCTTTTTCTTCCACTTGTTTGTTTGGATGTATCCATCTCCCCGTGGGGGTGGGGCTGGTTATTGGTGTGCGTTTGTTGTCGGGTCAGCGTTCCCCTCATCTGTAGGTTCCGGTACACGAATGGTTGCTCTGGGTATTTAGATATGCTGTAATTAATCTGGTAAACAGGGTGATTGCATAAGGGAGTTTGAGGTGGTATCTTGGATATAGATGATTCTCTGTCTTCTATGAGGGGACACTATCCACAGTTTCGTATTCTGTACAATATTGAGGGTTCAACAATTGGCCGCATCATTCTTGACTCGTGTGTCCTCAATCATCGCACCCTATGTAAACCCCGTGATATAATGAGAGCATTGCGATAGTAAATTATGCTGGTACATTATCTCTACGAATAGAATAGTATGGAATAGTCCCCACGGGGGGCTGATTGGACGCTAATAAAATCTTCTGGTGTATCGGGGCTCGTTATCCTCAATAGGGGGAGGTCCGACACCTTCAGATATGGAGCATTATTACAGTCAAAAGAATGTCATACCATCCCCGTATTTGTTCAGTGAGATACCGAAAGAACCCCTCAAATTATCGATCGATACCTTATACCATGATCGGGATCTATTGGGAGGGGAAGGCTGATTCAGGTTCAGTTCGAGCGAATTACGTCTCCTCCAGGCTTGCTGACCTCGACACCTGTGCTTGGAATTGCGATGCGCACTCACTCGCGTACGCAGCCTGCTGTGAAATTAGGTTCTCCTTGAGGGTGTCACGGCGAGACTCAGCTTCATCCCGGCTCTCGCGCGCTGACGTCAGTTCCTCCTGGAGGTCGTTCGGCGAGAGAGACGCAAACTCATCGGGCGGGCGACTCGGGACCTCCCCTCCGTATCCTGTGGAGATACCGAACGCAGCGCCGACAGCCTGTTCCAAACCGCGGATTCGACTTCGAGCCGACTTGTACGTGTCCTCGGCAGCGTAGTAGTCTGCCACCAGCTCGCGGTATGTAGCAGAGGGGGTGTGTTCTTCGACGTCGCGGGTCACCTCCATGAGCGCCTCCACCGGGATGTCGCGCTCGGTGAGGAAGTCGACGGCGCTGTCAGAGATGAAGACGCGAATCCGGTTGCTTGGGACGGAGCGAAGATGATGCCCGATTGCGAAGTTGTGGTCGTCGGGGGAGAGATAGGGCGTCGAGAGCGTTGAACTCACCCAGTCGATGATTGAATCGACGAGGTCGTCGGGATCGGGGCGGCGGTTTCCGACGTATCCCCCATAGCTGTTCCGGGAGTTCTCGATGATGCTCTCTCGTGTCGCCACTCGAAGCCCCCACCACGTCTCCGTGAGCGTCCGATAGACGTCCACCTGGACGTGGAGGTACGCGTAATCGAGTCCGTCTGCCTCACAGGATGATGCCCACTCTTCGACGTCGGAACTCGCGTCGAGCGTGGTGATTTGGTCCTCGTCGATGTCAGATGGAGGGCCACGGGAGGAGTCTGCTGCTGACTCGTCGGGCGACTCCTCCGCCTCGACTGACGAAGTCGTGGGTGGCGAGCTGTCTGGGGAGGAAGTCTCGGTCGTCGACGAATCGTCTTCGACAGGCGGTCCGTTCGGGGTGAGGGTGGATTGTGTGGGTGTCATGGGTGAGTGACCACTTGAAACGGTGGTGTGTTCGAGACTACGCGGACTCTTCTTCGGCGAGTTCGCGAGCGCGCTCCGCAAGGAGGCGTTGTATCCAGGTCCGGTTCTCGTGCTGGTTCTCGTACGCGAGGTACTGCATGACGGTCTCGCGGGAGTGCATACACTTGAGGCCCGCCTGGAGGAGGCGAGTGTTCGTCGTATCGAGGAATCGTTCGGGAGGGAGGTCCTCGAGAATCTTGTCTCCTGAGTGATCCACCGAGTCTTCGCCTCCGTTGGGTGCTGCCTTACTCATGAGCGAGTGGGGGTGCGTAGATCGTGGGCGGGTCAGGCCACGTCTCGACTTCTTCCTGAACCGCTGCGAGGACTGCTCTCGCTTGACGCGAACGCGACCCTCTCTCGGTTGGCGGGTCGATGAGAACGCGGAGTTCGAGGACGTCCTCGAGCGTGATACCGGGAACGGTGTCGTGGAGTGCGCGGAGGACGGTGTCGCGGATGGTCGTTGGCGAGTCGCTGGGCTGGACGAGTGCGTCCGGGTCGACGGGTGAGGTAGTGGTGGACATCTGAGACACTTCACCC
>Ga0209921_1000600_pt1 | contig 10700 bp, 11 predicted proteins | sample SalPonF2_C_D2_MG_FD_185730 | JGI IMG/M metagenome (GOLD analysis project Ga0209921, IMG submission 185730) | Salt pond soil microbial communities from South San Francisco under conditions of wetland restoration - Salt Pond MetaG SF2_C_D2_MG... ...
TGGGCCGACGACGAGAGGGCCCCGTCATGACGTCTGTGACGCAACTCGATGGACGGTTGCGCGGGCGTCCACGACGTGTGCGGGGCGCGGGGCTCAGCCGTCGGTCGAGGGCGGTTCCGCGGCGAGGTCGACGCCGTTGACGTGATTCATGGCGGCTTCCTGGCCGCTGTCGAGCAGGATCTCGACGGCATCCGCCGCGGCGCTCACCACGGCGTGGAGCACCTGGCGTTCGCCTTCGGCGAAGCGGCTGAGGACCCAGTGCTCGGGCGTCCAGCCCTCGGGCGGCCGGGAGATGCCGACCTTCAGGCGGGTGAAGTCCGGCCCGAGCCGCTCGATGATGTCGCGCACGCCGCGTTGTCCGCCTGCGCCGCCGCCCCGGCGCAGGCGCAGGCGGCCGAGCGGCAGGTCGAGATCGTCGTGGATCACGAGCAGCTCGGCAGGGGGGAGGCCCGCTCGCGTGAGCGCCGCCTGGACGGCGCGGCCCGAGAGGTTCATGAAGGTGCGTGGCTTGAGCAACAACAGGTCGCGCACGCGCGCCTCCTCGGCGTCGCGGGTGCGGCGGAACGCTGCGCCCCAGCGACCTGCCAGCTCATCCAAGACGAGGTACCCGGCATTGTGCCGGGTACCTCGGTAGCGTGGCCCGGGATTGCCGAGGCCCGCCAGGATCCGCACGCTACTCTCTTTCGTCTTCTTCGGTTTCCTCTTCCTCGTCCTCGCCACCGCGGCTGATCAGCTCGGGCTCCGCGGCCCCCTCTTCGGTTTCCTCTTCCTCTTCTTCGGCGAGGCGCGGCGGCACCAGCGTCAGGATGGTGCGATCCAGGTCGTCGAGGACCTGGGCTTCGCTCGGAAGGAGCGCGGCGACGTCGGCGATGTGGATGCTGTCGCCGATCTCCAGGTCGCTGATGTCGACCACCACGTGGTTGGGGATGAGGCGCGGCATGACCTCGATGTAGATCTCGCGGCGATGCACGTCGAGCATCCCGCCCTCGCGCATCCCCTTCGCGGTGCCCGTGATCTCGATCGGCACGTGGACGTCCACCACCTGGCCCTCGGTGACGGCGTAGAAGTCGACGTGCATGGGAGCGCGCCGGCGCTTGTCCATCTGCACCTGCTTGACGAGCACGGCGTGCAAGGTGCCGTCCACCTCGAGGTCGATGATGCTCGAGGTGCCCTGAGAGCGGAATACCTTGTCGAAGTCCTTGCCGTCGACGCTGACCGCTTCGTTCAGGCCGCTGTTGTACATCACGGCCGGCAGGCGACCTTCGCGACGCAGGGCCGCAACGTGGCCGGCGCTTCGCTTCTGTGCTTCCAGCTTCATGCTTCCTCCAACGGGCTCAGGCCGCACAGGCCCGGCGTTCTCCCGGATCGGGGCAAATCGAGCGAGCCGGCGTCTTCGGCGCGGCCCTGCCGAACGCCGGAGCGTGGAATCGGCTGCAGTGGGCGGCGCTCCGTCCCGCAGCGCGGTCCGGGGAACGCGTCCCCGCCGCGCTCGGGCCGACGGGACTCGACAGCATCCGAGCATACTCGGTCCTGCCCGAGATTGTAAAGCCGGACCCGCCGTCAGGTGGTGAACAACGAGCTGACCGAGTTGTGGTCGTGGACGTTGCGGATCGCTTTCGCCAGGAGCGGCGCGACGCTCAACACCTCCACCGACTCGTGCCCGCCCTGGAACGGAACGGTGTCGGTCACGTAGACCCGACGGATGCCGTTGTGCGACAGCCGCTCGAGCGCCGGAGGCGTGAACACCGCATGCGTAGCCGCCACGCGCACGTCGGGAACCGCGCCGAGCTTCAACAGCGCGTCGATGCCGCGGCGCATGGTCCCGGCCGTCGAGATCATGTCGTCGATCATGATCGGCCGCAGCCCCTCGACCTCGCCGATCACGTGGGTGACCTCGGTCTCGGTCGGGCTGGTGCGGCGCTTGTAGAGCATGGCGAGCGGCAGGTTCAGGAAGTTCGCGAGCCTCCGCGCCTCGGTCGCGCGGCCGACGTCCGGCGACACCACCACCGAATCGCTGAGGTCCGTGGTCTTGAGATGGTCGCCGAGGATCGACAGCGCCGTCAGGTGGTCGACCGGGACATCGAAGAAACCCTGGATCTGCCCGGCATGCAGGTCGACGGTGATGACCCGGTCGACGCCCGCCGTCTCCAGCAGGTTGGCCACGAGCTTGGCGGTGATCGGCTCGCGCGCCTGCACCTTCTTGTCCTGACGGGCGTAGCCGAAGTAGGGGATGACGGCGTTGATGCGCCAGGCCGAGGCGCGGCGCAGGGCGTCGACGAGCACCAGCAGCTCCATCAGGTTGTGGTTCACGGGCGCACAGGTCGACTGGATGATGTAGCTGTCGCTGCCACGGACGGACTCGTCGATGCGGATGCGGGTCTCACCGTCCGGGAACTGCGACACCGTCCCGTGGGAGAGCTCCTTGTCGAGGTGCTTCGCGACCGCGCGCGCCAACTCGGGCGTGGCGGTCCCGCAGAAGAGCTTGACGTCCTCGCCGACCCTCATCGCTGGACGACGTCGAGGGGCGACCCGGCGCCGGTCAAGGCGACCACGGGGAACGGTCGGAGCGAGCTAGCGGACAAGGGACACCTCGCAGCAAGGAACGCGGCCTCGCGGCCTGGGGGGATGCGGCCAGGCAGAGTATACCCGTCCCCGGTCTGCAGGGCAAAAGCTCCCGGACGCGCGTGCTAGCGCGCGTACTCGACGGCCCTCGACTCCCGCACCACGGTGACCTGTACCTGCCCCGGGTACTCCATGTCCTGCTCGATCCGGTTGGCGATATCACGCGCCAGGAGCACCGCCGAGGCGTCGTTGACCTTGTCCGGCTCCACGATGATGCGGATCTCGCGTCCGGCCTGGATGGCGTACGCGTTCTCCACGCCCGGGAAGCTGGTGGCGATGTTCTCGAGACCCTCCAGACGCTTGAGGTAGCTCTCCAGCGTTTCGCGGCGGGCGCCGGGCCGGGCCGCGGAGATGGCGTCGGCGGCGTTCACGATGATGGGGAAGAGGGTCTCGGCCTGGTCGAGGTCGTGGTGGTGTGCGATGGCGTCGATGACCTCGCGCGGCTCGCCGAAGCGCCTGCCGAGGTTGGCGCCGATCTCGGTGTGGGTCCCCTCGATCTCCCGGTCGATCGATTTCCCGATGTCGTGGAGCAGGCCGGCGCGCCGCGCCATGGCGGCGTCGAGCCCCAGCTCGGAGGCGATGATCCCGGTCAGGTGACCGACCTGTACGGAGTGCTTCAGGATGTTCTGGCCGTAGCTTGTGCGGAAGTGCATGCGCCCGAGGAGCTGGAGCAGGCCGGGTTTGAGCCCCACCACGTTGGTTTCGAGCGCCGCCTCGTCGCCGCGTTCCCGGATGTAGGACTGCATGTCCTGCTGGGCCTTCTGGACGACCTCCTCGATCCGGGCGGGGTGGATCCGGCCGTCGGCGACCAGCTCGCTCAGGGCCAGTGTGGCGACCTCGCGCCGCAGGGGGTTGAAGCTCGAGAGGAGCACCGCCTCGGGGGTGTCGTCGATGATCAGGTCGACGCCGGTGAGCGCCTCGAAGGCGCGGATGTTGCGCCCTTCGCGCCCGATGATGCGGCCCTTCATGGCGTCGTTGGGGATCGGCACCACCGAGACGCTGATGGCGGCGGAGACCTCCGAGGCGCTGCGCTGGATGGCCTGGGCGACGATGTCGTAGGACTTGCGCTTGGCCTCGGCGTCGGCGCGCTCGAGCGCGCCGCGCACGCGGACCGCCTTTTCGCGCTCGAGCTCGCGCTCCACACGCTCCAGGATCATCTCTGCGGCCTGCTCGCGGCTGAGCTGCGCGATCTGGTGGAGCTGGGTGTCCACCTCGGCCTGACGTGCCGCGAGCGCTTCGTCGCGCGCGCGCAGCTCGGCCTCGCGCGTGTCCAGCCGCTCCTCGGTCTCGTCGAGGCGGACGGCCCGGGCGTCCTGCTGCTCGCCCCGGCGGTTGAGCCGCTCCTCGAGCTGCTCGATCTTCTCGCGGTCCCGGCGGATGTCCTCGCGTGAGGTCTTGATCTCGTTGCGTTCCCGGTCGACGTCCTCGCGAGCGCGAGCGATGTCCTGCTCGGCAGCCTGACGGGCGCGGGCGAGGTCCTCCTCGAGCCGGGTGCGGGAGCGGCGTTCTTCCTCCTCCCAGCGCTGTCGCTCGTTGGCTGCGCGCAGTTGGGCCTCGCGGTTCGCCTGATCCAGGACGCGCTGGGCCTCCTGGTCGGCCTCGGCGAGGCGTGCGGACGCCGCTTCCTCTGCCTGGCGGGCGATGTCCGCCTCGCGGTTGCGGCGCATCGAGAGACCGACCAGGAGGCCGGCGATCGCCGCGATGACGATGAGTAGGATCCAGACCAGGGCGCTCACGCTTCACCGTCCTCGCCCGAGGCGCCGACGCCGGGAACCCGGCCGCCCCGCTGCAGTTCGTTGATGACGCGTTCCCGGACGGCTTGCAGGACGTCCGGGTTCTGGCTCAAGAACTCGACCGCCTTCTCCTTGCCCTGCCCCAACCGCGTCTCCCCGAACGAGTACCACGACCCCGACTTCTGCACCACCTCCACATCGCTCGCCACGTTCACCAGATCCCCCACCGCATCGATCCCCCGACCGAACATGATCTCCACCTCCGCCTCCCGAAACGGCGGCGCCACCTTGTTCTTCGTCACCTTCACCCGCACGCGGTTCCCCACCTTCTCCGCGCCCACCTTCACATCCCCCTTACGCCGCACCTCCATGCGCACGCTGGCATAGAACTTCAACGCCCGCCCCCCCGGCGTCACCTCCGGATTGCCGTACAACACCCCGATCTTCTCCCGCACCTGATTGATGAAGATCGCCGTCGCCTTGCTCTTCGACAACACCGCCGTCAACTTCCGCAACGCCTGCGACATCAACCGCGCCTGCAACCCCACATGCGCGTCCCCCATCTCACCCTCCAGCTCGGCGCGCGGCGTCAACGCCGCCACACTATCGATCACCACCACATCCACCGCGCCCGAACGCACCAACAACTCCGTGATCTCCAACGCCTGCTCCCCACTATCAGGCTGCGACACCAGAAGCTGCTCGATGTCCACCCCCAACGCCCGCGCATACGACGGATCCAACGCATGCTCCGCATCCACGAACGCCGCCACACCCCCCACCGCCTGCGCCTGCGCCACCACATGCAACGCCAACGTCGTCTTCCCCCCCGCCTCCGGACCATAGATCTCCACCACCCGACCCCGAGGCACACCCCCCACCCCCAACGCCACATCCACCGACAACGACCCCGTCGAAATCACACCCGCCCCCAACAACCGCACCTGCTCCTCCCCCAACCGCATCACAGCACCCTTACCGAACTGGCGCTCGATGGTGCTCAGGGCGAGGTTGAGAGCCTTCTCCCGTTCCTTGTCCATGGTGTTGCTCCCTCCGTGCATGGGACCGGCAGGCGCGACGCTCGCGCCCCTCTTCGGAATACCTTAAATACTAAGGGCACGGAGGGGTGGTTGGCAAGGGGCCGGCGCCGAGACCTCCTCGGCGCCGGCCGCGCGCCGTCGGCGGCGCTACGCCGCCAGGACCTGCCGCACCGCTTCGAGCACGCGGCGCGCGTCCGGGCGGTAGTGATGCTCGATGGCGCTGAAGGGCGGATAGGGGGCGTCCCAACCCGCCACCCGCAACACCGGCGCCTGCAACGACCAGATGGCATCCTCGGCGATGCGCGCCGCCACCTCGGCGCCGAAGCCGCCGATCTTGCGGGCCTCGTACACGACCACCGCGCGGCCGGTCTTCTCCACCGAGGCCAGCACGGTCTCGGCGTCGAAGGGCGTGAGCGTCTCCAGGTCGATCACCTCGAGCTCGACACCCTCACGGGCGGCGACCTCGGCCGCCTTCACGCACACCTCCACCATGCCGCCGTAGGCGACGAGCGTCGCGGCGTTCCCCTCCCGCACGACGCGCGCCCTGCCGAGCTCCAACCGGTAGTGCCCCTCGGGCACCTCGGCCTTCACCGAACGGTAGAGCTTGATGGACTCCAGGAAGAACACGGGATCCGGGTCCTCGATGGCGGCGAGCAGCAATCCCTTGGCGCGCTCGGGGCTCGACGGGATGACCACCTTCACGCCCGGAACGTGCGCGAGGATCGCTTCCGGCGAGTCGGCGTGCTGCTCGGGCGTGTGCACGCCCCCTCCGTACGGCGCCCGGATGACCATCGGCACGGTGAACCTGCCGCGCGTGCGGTGCCGGTAGCGGCCCAGGTGGGAGAGGATCTGGTCGAGCGCCGGGTAGAGGAAGCCGGCGAACTGGATCTCGGCGATCGGCCGCATGCCGGCAAGAGCCAGTCCGATGCCGTACCCGACGATGCCGGCCTCGGCCAGGGGGGTGTCGAACACCCTGCGCTCGCCGTGCGCCTCACGCAGCCCGTCGCTGACGCGGAACACGCCGCCCATGCCGACGTCCTCCCCGAAGAGGAGCACTTGCGGGTCGCGCTCCAGCGCGAGATCGAGCGCGTCGTGGATGGCCTGCACCATCGTCATGGTGCGCATGCCGGCCTCCGTCTCGCTCCTGGCGGCCTCAACCACGGCGCAGCACCTCCCACGCCGTGCGCGCGTCGGGCGTCATGGTCTCGAAGACCTGCTCCACGATCTCCTGCGGCTCGGGTTCCGGCGCCTCGTCGGCCTCACGCACCGCCGCCTGCCACTCCTCGGTCAACTCCGCCACCATGGCCTCTTCGCGTTCGTCGTCCCAGGCCTCCATCGCGCCCAACGCGGTCCGCAACCGTGCGACCGGGTCCCGCGCCTCCCAGGCCGCGGTGCTGTCGGCGCTCCGGTAGCGGTTGGGGTCGTCGCTGGAGGTGTGCGGACCCATGCGGTACGTCACGGCCTCGATGAGGGTCGGCCCCTCGCCGTCGCGGGCACGCTGCACCGCCTCGCGGGACGCGTGCCAAACGGCCGTGAGATCGTTGCCGTCGACCACGACGCCCGGGATGCCGTACCCCGCGGCGCGGTCGGCGATACGGGGGTTGCGCATCTGCTTGGAGGTCGGAACGCTGATCGCCCAGCCGTTGTTCTCCACGAGCAGCACCACCGGCGCGGAGTACACGGCGGCGAAGTTGAGCGCCTCGTGGAAATCGCCCTCGCTGGTTCCGCCGTCCCCGATGGTCGTGAGCGCCACCCAGTCCTCGTCCTGGAAGCGACCCGCGGACGCCACGCCGACGGCGTGCAACAGCTGGGTCGCGATGGGGATGTAGAAGGGCAGGACACGCAGGTCGTCGGGGTAGCGCCAGCCGGCGGGCGTGGCGCGCCAGTACAGGATCGCCTGGCTCATCGGAAGCCCGTGCGCCAGCGCCGCACCGGTGTCGCGGTAGCTCGGCACCAGCCAGTCGTCCGGCGCCAGCGCCAGGGCGGCGCCGACCTGGGCGGCCTCCTGGCCCTTGTAGGGAGGGTAGACGCCGAGTCTCCCCTGACGTTGCAGGGTCATGGCCCGCTCGTCGAAGAAGCGGGCACGGACCATGGCGCGGTAGCCGCGGACCAGCTCGTCCACCGAGAACGGTAGTCGGTCCGCTCTGCCGCCGTCTTCCGCGATGAAGCGCAACGGTTCCATGTCATCTCCTGATGCCGCCGTGCGGAGCCGGTCCTCCACAGGGGGTGGGGTCTCGTCGGTAGGCTAACCCAGGAGCGGCCGGCGTTCGGCCTCCGGGGGTGCACGCGAGGCCCGGACGGCCTCCGGTTCGTCATCGCTTGCCGAACGAACGGTCGTTCGCCTAGACTGGGCGCGTGACCCGACGGCAGGAGATCCTCGACACCGCCGGCGACCTCTTCCAGCGCAACGGCTACCACGCGACCAGCATGCGCGAGATCGCCCGCAACGTCCAGCTCCAGGGCAGCAGCCTGTACGCCCACATCCAATCCAAGGAGGAGCTGCTCCGCAGCATCGTCCACGAGGCGGCAGACACCTTCCTCGCCGCGGCGCGCGAGGTGGACGCTTCCGTGCCCCCGCCCGAGCGCCTGCGCAGGCTGGTGCACGCCCACCTCGGCGTCATAAGGGAACGTCTGCCGCACGCCACCGTGTTCTTCCACGAGTGGGCGCACCTTCCGGCCGAGCTGCAGCGGGAGCTGGTGGAGCGCCGCGACGCCTACCAGGCGATCTTCCGCGACACCATCGACACCGGCGTGAAGAGCGGCAGCTTCGCGGTAGAGGACCCCGCGCTCGCCACCCTTTTCGTACTGTCGTCGCTCAACTGGACCTACCAGTGGCTCGACCCGGCCGGGCGGCTGTCGCTCGACGCGCTCGCCGAGCGCTACGCGTCGCTCCTCCTGGGCGCCCTCGGCGCCCCGGGCCGGGAGCGAAAGGAGCAACCGTGAGCCGACCCGCCCCCAGCCTCGACGAACGGGAGCGCCTCGAGGCGTTCGAGGCCCGCATCGCGCGCGGCGAGAAGATCGAGCCCGGCGACTGGATGCCCGAGGCGTACCGCAAGCAGCTCGTGCGCATGATCGGCCAGCACGCCCACAGCGAGGTGGTGGGGATGCTGCCCGAGGGCTTCTGGATCACCAGGGCCCCGAGCCTCAGGCGCAAGCTCATCCTCATCGCCAAGGTGCAGGACGAAGCCGGCCACGGGCAGTACCTCTACCACGCCGCCGAAACGCTCGGCGCCGGCCGCGACGAGCTGATCGACGCCCTCCTGGCGGGGCGCGCCAAGTACTCCAGCGTTTTCAACTACCCCACTCTCACCTGGGCCGACGTCGGCATGATCGGCTGGCTGGTCGACGGCGCCGCCATCCGGAACCAGCTCATGCTGGCGCAGTGCTCCTACGGCCCCTACTCCCGGGCGATGGTACGCATCTGCGCCGAGGAGACCTTCCACCACAAGCAGGGCAAGGAGATGGTCATGACCTACGCCCGGGGCAGCGCGCACCAGCGCGCCATGGCGCAAGACGCCCTGGACCGCTGGTGGTGGCCTTCGCTCATGATGCTGGGCCCGCACGACAGCGACTCCCCCAACACGCCGCAACTGGTGCGCTGGGGCATCAAGACCAAGACCAACGACGAGGTGCGCCAGGAGTTCCTCGACGAGCACGCTCCCGAGCTGATGGAAGCCGGGCTCGGCCTGCCCGACCCGGCGCTGCGCTTCGACGAGGCGAGCGGCCACTGGGCCCACGGGCCCATCCACTGGGACGAGTTCTGGAACGTCGTGAAGGGAAACGGGCCGCTGAACGCCGAGCGCCTCGCCGCCCGTCGGCAGGCGCACGAGGACGGGGCCTGGGTGCGCGAGGCGATGGCCGCCTACGCCACCCGGGAACGGGAGACGGCGTAGATGGCGGCCGCCGCGCCCGCCGGCCAGGGCCCGCGCTGGGAGGTCTTCAAGCAGGACGCGGCCGGAAAGCCCCACCAGGCCGTCGGCTCCGTGCACGCCGCCGACCCCGAGCACGCCCTGTTGATGGCCCGCAGCGTCCACGCCCGCCGTCCCGCGGCGGTCAGCCTGTGGGTGGCGCCGGCCGACGCCGTCTTCGCCGTGACCGCCGAGGAGCTGGAGGCCGCGGGACCGTGGGCGGTGGAGGACGGGGGCCCGAACCGCCGCTTCCTGGCGTTCCGCAAGACGAGCCACCGGCGCGCCATGACCTTCGTCGACCACGTCGGCGAGGTGGAGGCGCCGGGGCCGCGGGCGGCCGTGGCGGCGGCGATGGTTGCCTTTCCCGAGCCTCCCGCCCTGACCTGGTGGGTGGTTCCGGCCGACGACGTGGTCGCCAGCCCCGAGGAGGAAGCGGGCGCCTGGTTCGACCCTGCCCGCGACAAGACCTACAAGCAGCAATCGGCCTACGGGCTGCTGGCGCCCGGCAAGCGCAAGCGCGTGGAGGACGGCTGATGAGCGGCTCCGGCGACCTCGATCCCACCGTGCGCGAGGCGCTGATCGCGCGGCTGACGGCCATGGCCGACGACGAGCTGATCCTCGGCCACCGCGATTCGGAGTGGACCGGCCACGCGCCGCTGCTCGAAGAGGATATCGCCCTGGCGAACATCGCCCAGGACGAGATCGGCCATGCCCTGCTGTGGCTCGAGGCGCGCACCGCGCTCGACGGCAGCGACCCCGACGAGCTGGCCTTCTTCCGCGAGGCCGGGGCGTACCGCAACGTCCGCATGGTCGAGCTGCCCAAGGGCGACTGGGCCTTCACGCTGCTTCGCCAGTTCCTGTTCGACGCCTTCGAGACCGAGCTGCTCGCGCGGCTGGCGCGCTCGAGCCACGTCCCGCTGGCCGAAGCCGCCGCCAAGGCCGCCAAGGAGGAGGTCTTCCACCTGCGCCATAGCGGCCTGTGGCTCGAGCGCCTGGCGCGCGGTACCGAGGAATCGCGCCGCCGTCTGCTGGCCGCCCTGGAGCAGCTCTGGCCCTATCTCCCGCAGCTCTGGCAGCCGCTGCCCGGCGACGCTGCCCTGGCCGAAGCCGGGGTGGTCCCCGACCCGGCCGAGCTCGAGGAGGCGGCCCGCGGGCGCATCATGGCCGCGCTCGCGCGCGCGGGGGTGGAGCCGCCCGCCGAGGCCGTGCCGAACCCGGGCGGCCGGGAGCGCCACGGCGAAGCGCTCGTCACCCTGCTCATCGACATGCAATCGGTCGCCCGCGCCGATCCGGGCGTCGAGGCCTGGTAGCGGCCGGCGCGCCCGCCGGAGAGGAGCTCGCGGTATGGACACGGCCCCCGACCCCGCCGACACCAACGCGTTCCCGACGCCCGAAGC
>Ga0209921_1000607_pt1 | contig 10635 bp, 8 predicted proteins | sample SalPonF2_C_D2_MG_FD_185730 | JGI IMG/M metagenome (GOLD analysis project Ga0209921, IMG submission 185730) | Salt pond soil microbial communities from South San Francisco under conditions of wetland restoration - Salt Pond MetaG SF2_C_D2_MG... ...
AGGACAATATTCATTTGTTATTATATAACAAAATGATTTTGTCCTTTTTTAATATTGAATCATTAACATCTCAAAATTTTTAGAATAGTTATGAAAAACGGGAAATTGGAACTCGCACAAAGATTATTAGGTAAAGGATTCAGTTCACTAAGTAATAATGAGAAAAAGGTAATCGAACGCATTCAAAATCATCTTCACATAAGTAGAAATATTAACAAAGAATATGACGAGACCTTAACATTTGGCGAGCGTATTGCGGACAAAGTGGCAACTTTTGGCGGATCCTGGACATTTATTATCATTTTCGCTTTAATCCTCTTATGTTGGATTGCTTTGAATTCATTTATTCTTATTCAAAAAAATGAAGCATTTGATCCCTATCCTTACATCCTTTTGAATCTTTTTTTGTCCATGTTAGCGGCCATACAAGCACCTGTTATCATGATGTCACAGAATCGTCAGGCTGCTAAGGACCGTTTAGATGCCGCTAATGATTATGAAGTTAATTTAAAAGCGGAATTGGAGATTTCCCAAATACATGAACATATTGATGAAATAAACGATAATAAATTAATTAAATTGATAGAATTACAGAATCAACAAATTCGAATGCTCACCTCAATTGTAGAACAATTAAACAAATAAAAATATCTTTTAATAAATCAGTATATATCTCTTATCATATTGTTTTCATGTTTCTATTCTTTTATTGAGTAAAAATTAAATAGATATAAGTTCCCATCATCATCCTTCGTATATTTAGGATAATATTGTCTTATTTATATTTAATATTTCCTTTCCCTTTTGTAACGTGTAGTTCTTCAATTTACTTATATACTGATTTCTTTAAATTCGTTATCCGTATATATAATAGATAGATATGTAATAATTAATAATTAAATTTGATTAAATACATTTAGATATTTAGCTTTCATTCGATATATGATATATAGGAATATTATAACATTTCTCATGTATTTCAGCATTAACTTTTGATTGTTAGGATTTTATGTTGTTGTAATGCATTGCCTTTAATGTTCTTTTAAGATCTAAAGTTAATGCAAAAGAGATGTTATAAGTGTTTAATAACAGCACTTAAAATTAATTATGATGGTATCAACTTTTTTTGACGAAAGTGGCGTTTCGATCGTCACGGTAAAAAAATATTTACAGACCCAATTTCCGACTTTTAGATTTAAATTTGAATCCTTTGACGGGAATCAATATTTGGTAATGCACAAGAGTTTATTGTCTAAAGTTCATATGACTATAAAAAACAACTCTATATATTTCCATAATATTGATACCGTAAAAATAAAAAGGTATCAACTGTTTTATTATCTTCTGGGTTATATTCCCGGCCTGATTTTTAATTCTAAAAAGGAAGCGGCTTATGAAGATTTTAGAAATAAAGTTGTAAAGAATATTATCGAAAATATTCCGAATGCGGTTTATGAATCTAACAGCAATTCTTTACATATTGATTGTACTAATACTAAACAATCAATAAATGTAAATGAGAAAAGCAAAGTACTGGATTAATAAACTTCAACTAACTCCTCATCCGGAAGGCGGTTATTTTAGGGAGGTTTTTCGTTCAAAAACCGAACTTTTAACTTCCGGACTACCATCAAGATATTCCAATAATCGAAATGCTGTCACTTCAATATATTTTTTATTGAAGGGAAATGACGTTTCAAAATTTCATCGTTTAAAATCTGATGAATCCTGGCATTTCTATGCTGGCAGTTCGGTGAGTATTCATATTATTGATAAAGCTGGTATCTATCGCACCGCAAAATTGGGACCGGATCCGGATAAAGATATGTATTTCCAATATACTATTGAACATGATCACTGGTTCGGTGCAACTGTAGATCTATCTGATTCATATGCTCTTGTCGGATGTACAGTTGCTCCCGGTTTTGATTTTGAGGATTTTGAGATTGCCGAGCGCTCAACTTTATTAGAGGAATATCCGGAACATTCTGTAATCATCGATAAATTAACCTGATTCTTAGAAGACTATGCAAAACCGTTCTTTTGCTCAATATCTACATTTTCGCGACTTCGAAATCCTCACATATGGCTAATATACTGCGGTTCCGAAGTCGCTCAAGCTTTGATCTTGAACAAAAGCCATGGTTTTGCAAAGCCTTATCTTATCTATAAAAACTATTAAACATACTTAATTTATTGATTTTTGGAATTTGCAGGAATAGTGCTTTTCTTATAAGAAAGCATGTTTTCTAATAATGATGCGGCTTCTTTATACTTGTTGTCCCATCTCATGCGTAAAAAAATACATTCATAAAACAAAACAGAAGCAAATGTCAAAAGTAAGCCAAGGCGATACGGTTAAGGTACATTATACCGGAAAACTTGAAGATGATTCCGTTTTTGATTCTTCATTGGATCGGGAACCTTTACAATTTACTCTTGGAAAAGGACAATTAATTCCCGGTTTTGAAGATGCGGTTGTCGGTATGGAGCCGGGTGAACAAAAATCAGTAAAAATTCCTGTCGACAAGGCATATGGCCCTCATCGAGATGATATGTTGGTCAAAGTAAAAAAAGAGGAATTTCCTAATGACGTTGATCCGGAAGTAGGCCAACAACTACAAGTAAGTCAATCAAATGGTCAAGCCTTTAATGTGATAGTAACGGACATAGAAGATGAAGAGGTTACTCTCGATGCCAATCATCCATTAGCAGGCAAAGACTTAGTCTTCGATATTGAACTTATAGATATTGTTTAAAATTATTTGATAACTTTCAGGGATATCGAACAGGATGTCCCTGTTTCTCCCCTCCCCCTTCTTTTTTGCAACGAACTATCAATTATTACTTTTTTAAAGTAACATCTTAGAAGTATTCATTCTACTGATGCCCCCCTCGCTTTTCCTCTTCAAACTTTAAAATAATTACTATGTCACATCCTTATAAATATTTGACTATATTACTTTTATCCCGAATTATTCACGTAACCAACAAGAAAGAATACATATCATATTGTTAATTATTGTACTTATAAGAAATAAACCGATCCTCGATTTTGAGGACACTAAAAAGAGTTGCGAAATATGACCGAGATCTGCGTTAAAATTAAAAATACTTAATCAAGGAACCAAAGTGCCTTTCATGCGCTTTTTTATCCCGAAGCTTTCGGGACACGACTAAATTTCCTGGTGAATAATCCGGGTTATACGTTTATTATTCATAGAAGGCTTTGCAAAACCAGGAATTTTGTTCAATATCAAAGCCTGAGTGACTTCGGAACCGCAGCATCCCGAATGCTTTCGGGATTCGAGGATTTCGAAGTCGCGAAAATGCAGAGATTGAGCAAAAGAACGGTTTTGCATAGGCTTCTCATAATAATTTGTACTATTCGAATATGAATAATCAAAGAGAGACAAAAAAATTAGAACACGAACACCGTAGGGAAGTTATTCGTGACCGATTACAAAAGGAAAAAGGACATAGCTACTTGGGGGATGCTGTCCTTGGCGGTATTGATGGTGGGGTAACAACATTTGCAGTAGTAGCTGGTGCGATAGGAGGAGGCTTCTCGAATCTTGTGATCATTGTTCTGGGCTTCGCAAATGTATTGGCCGATGGATTCAGTATGGCCGTCAGTAATTATTTGGGAACCAAAAGCCGACGAGAACATGTTGAAAAAGCCCGTATTGCAGAAGAGGAACATATCAAAAAAATACCAGAAGGAGAACGGGAAGAAATACGACAGATTTTCCTACAAAAAGGATTTGAAGGGGATATACTCGAAAAAATCGTTACTATAATAACAGAAGATCAAAAGCGCTGGGTCGATACCATGCTAACAGAGGAACTCGGTCTGCAGCTTGATGGTCCGCATCCACTTAGAGCGGCGTTGTCCACATTTATAGCTTTCTTAACGATCGGCATTTTACCGCTCCTGCCCTTTATTTTTCCACAACTGGGTAAACACCATGCTTTTTTAATAAGCAGCATCATTGTTGGGATAACTTTTAGCGGAATAGGTATTGTTAAAGGGCTTGTTTTAAAAAAATCGATGATCCGTTCAGGACTCGAAACCTTGTTAACAGGAGGCGGCGCTGCAATTCTATCCTACTATGTCGGTTATTGGATACAAGCTACTTTTGGTACTATGTTTTAATTTTAAACTTAGGCACTCCAAAAAGTATCGCTTATTTATACATTCCATGTGTAGGTAAACAGTTATCCCGAATTATTCACGTAATCTACAATGATAAATACATAACGACGTTTTGAAAAAACAATATCATGTAAATAATAACGCTTTACTCAAATTTGAGGAATTTAAAAAGAGCCACAAAATTTTGCCGTGCTCTGCGTTGAATTTAAAAATGCTTAAATGTACCCTTGTACGTTTCATGCACATTTTTAATCATGAAAGCTTTTCGGGACACGACTAAATTTCCTGGTGAATAAGCCGGGTTATGTCATTAAACCGAAGGGCTCTTCAAGGAGAACTTGTAATCTCTTTTTTAGTGTTTCGTATGAATAATAAATTTGTCCCAGCCAGAAATTATTATCGACCCATTCCTTAACGAGTAATGGATTGTCTAAAACGTAATTCACCAAATCAGCAGCTTTATCTGTTATGAAATCATCGAGTTGAATGACTTTAAATCCATGGGGTTTAATATCGAGAGTAAAAATCTCGTATGCACTGATAACGATGGGACATTTATAATAAATCGATTCCAGAAACGCGTTACCAAATCCTTCAATCTGAGAGGTATAGGTTACCAAATCACAATTTTGGTAAGCATCCGCTATAGAATATATTTTCCGGCCATCAGATAATGTTCCCCGATTCTGATCGAATCGATCTTCGGCAAATAACACCTTCACATTAAAATATTTGGCATATTCCTGTAAATATTTCAAATATGCCGTTCCCTCGTCCCCAGCTTCATGGGTGACCACAAGTACAGCATCTCGGTTTATCCTTTTCACTAATTCAATGGCACGTTCAATTTTCTTGCGGGGAACGATTCGGGTGGGTTGCAATAATAATTTGGTTGACGAATCAATACCAAGTTGTTCCTTCATATCATCCGCATAGTGATCAGCTTTATCTTTTTCTGCGTTAAAATTCATGACATTTGGGATTAACGCAGCCGATACCCCTTTGCGAAAAGACAATTGCCTTCGATCCACGCTATTGATCACAACATGTTGAATCTTAGAATGAGAGGAAGGAAAAGCCGCTCCGAGATAATCATCAATCGGACTTCCCATATAACGTTTCCGGTCCCACCAAAAGTCGTGATGATGTGCGATAGCCGGAATACCGGTTTCACCAACATATTCCGACAAGGCGATACCAAGTGGAATATTTATTGGTAGCGACCATGCATTTTCAACAATCAATAAATCAATATCAAATTTTCTTTGGAACTGGTATAATTTCTGTTTTAAATGACTTTTTAAATTAGAAATTTTATTCGCAGTATTTTCCGATCGTTGTTGTTTATCAAAGAGCTCGTGATTTATTTTTTGGATATCATCATGCTTAAAATAGGCCTCATCGACTATATAACCCCGGTCCTCAGGCCAATCGGATAATCCTGCAAAGTAAAAACTTTTGTGTCCGAGTTCCTTTAACACTTCCACCCATTTATCCACCTCAAGCGAAACACCATCTATTCCAGCTAACCGTGTCGATACAAAACCAATATGTAGCGAGCCGTCATTCATGGTAGGAACTTGACGTCCGGTATTTTAACCACTCATATAATCGAAAGACGTCTTCTTTATGACATAATTCTGCGCCCGAGGTCATAGTTGCTGCCGTACCTGCTGCCACTCCCATTCTGAGCATATCCAAATGTGGCTTTCCAACCGATAAGGCGTAAATCAAACCCGCAACCATACTGTCACCAGCACCCACGGTACTATGCTGCTTAATCGTAGGAGGAACCACATATTGGATATCATTTTTAGTCATCATCATAGCACCGCGGGGGCCAAGTGATACCACTAATATTTCACATTTACCACTACCAACAATATCCCTCGCAATTTTTTCCTGTTCGTGCACGGTTATCGTCTCTTTTCCAACGAGCGCCGCCAATTCTCCAAGATTTGGTTTTAAGAGGAAGACGCCGACATCCGCAGCTTTAAATAACGCTGGTCCAGAGGTATCTACAACCAATTTCGATTCTCGAATTTTTGCTATTTGCGCTATTTGTGCATAGAAATCATCCGGTATACCTTCAGGTAAACTACCACTCACTACGATATATTCCGGTACTGGTTCAAATGCACTGATCTTTTCCAGGCAACGTTTCCATTCATTCTCAAATACCTTCGGACCCGGCATTACAAAACGATATTCCTGATCGGTGGATTTTTCCATGACCATTAAGTTTTCTCTGGTCCAGTTATCAATAGGTACCATTTCATAATTGATTTGTGCTTTTCCCAACAAATTTTCAATATGTTTTCCCATAGGTCCACCTCCTAAAAAAAGCGCATGTGATTCTCCCCCCATTTCTTTAATCGCTCTTGATACATTAATGCCGCCTCCTCCCGCTTCAAAACTGGGTTCTTCACATCTTAATTTTTTTGTTGGCATAACGGTATCAACTACCGTGTTTTTATCTATAGCAGGATTCACTGTTACGGTAAGTACATTCATGGTACTCCTCTTCCCCCAAAAATAAATTCATAATTATAGAAGCTTGTGCAAAACTGTCTTTTTGCCAAATCTCTGCGTTATCGGAATTTTAAGATCATCACATATGAATCATATGCTCCGTTTAAAGATTCCTCTGGCTTTGACCTTGAACATAAATCCGAGTTTTGCAAAGCCTTCTTATATTTAAACAAAGGGAATACATCTATTACCCTTTGTTATACTTTTATAATATCAAAGTAAAGCCAACTAATTATCACCATTTAAGACTCAGTGCTATAGATCATTTTTAACTTTCTGTTTTATCGTGAGATCGAAATAAAAAAACTTCTTAAATCAACGTTTTGCTAAGAACAACTTACTCTAAAGACACTTCGTCCGAAATGACACTCCGAGACGTTGTTATTCGTTAATAAACATAACTTTGACGTCATCTCGATCCTGCTTTTTGAGTGAGAGCTCTTCCAAACGCGGATATAGGTAAAAAATGCTATTATTTTGTACATATAATATATTCTAACTCACGTTATTTTAACCCGAATTATTTACGTAACCAACAAGAAAAAAACGCATATCAGCTTGTTAATTATCTTACTTATAAAATTTAAACCGATCCTCGATTTTGAGGATACTAAAAAAAGCCGCGAAATTATGCCGTGCTCCGCTTTGAAATTGAAAATGCTTAATCAAGGCACCAAAGTGCCTTTCATGCGCTTTTTCATCCCGAAAGCCTTTGGGACACGACTAAATTTCTTGGTGAATAATCCGATTAATGAACTTTGACCTTCTCAACATTTGCGATGCGCTGTTTAACCTGAATAACACTGTCTGGATTTAAGGACATTGAATCGATACCAGCTTCAACCAGGAATTCGGCAAATTCCGGGTAATCACTTGGCGCCTGACCGCAAATACCGACCTTGGTATCATATTGATGAGCTTTCGCAATGACATCTTTCAACGTTCTCAGGATAGCTTCGTTTCTCTCATCAAAAATATTTGCTAACAAATCAGAATCACGGTCAACTCCCAATGTTAATTGCGTTAAATCATTCGATCCGATTGAAAATCCATCAAAACGTTCGGCAAATTTATCCGCTAAAATGACATTCGACGGTATTTCTACCATAACATAAATTTCCAATCCTTTGACGCCACGTTTCAAACCATATTCAGCCATCACCGACAATACACGATCAGCTTCATCGGGAGTCCGGCAGAATGGAATCATCACGATAACATTATCCAGGCCAATTTTTTCTCTGACCTGCTTAATAGCACGACATTCTAGCGCAAAACCATCTTTATACAGATCGCTGTAATACCGGGAAGCCCCCCTGAACCCAATCATGGGATTTTCTTCTTTTGGCTCGAATTGTTCGCCACCAATCAGTTTTGCGTATTCATTCGTTTTAAAATCGCTCATACGAACAATTACCGGTTCCGGATATTGAGAAGCTGCAATTCGGGCTATTCCCATACTCAATTTATCAATGAAATAATCTTCTTTATTTTTATATCCGGCTGTAATCTTCTCAATTGTCTTTTTAATCGTCTTATTCTTCAGTTTCTTGAAGCGGGATAATGCGAGTGGATGAATCTTAATGATATTGTTGATGATAAACTCCATCCGCGCTAACCCAATCCCATTAGCCGGTAGCCGCCACCATCGAAAAGCTGCATCCGGACTCGCAATATTCATCATAATTTGTGTACGGGTTTCAGGGATCTCCTCAAGATTTATTTTTTTAACCTCATGATCGAGTATTCCATCATAAACATATCCTTTATCACCTTCCGCACACGACAGTGTAATTTTCTGTTTATCTTTGATTTTCTTCGTCCCGTTACCTGTGCCAACCACAGCCGGTATTCCCAATTCCCTGCTTACAATTGCAGCATGCGATGTGCGTCCGCCATGATTTGTGATAATACCGGAAGCCCGTTTCATAATCGGAACCCAATCCGGATCAGTCATATCCGTAACAAGAATAGCACCATCTCTGAATTCATCAATATCTTCTGCTTTTTTAATCACACATGCTTTTCCAGTTGAAATTGCGTTTCCTATGGCAATGCCAACAACCAGACTCTCCTTCTTCTCTTTTAAGCGATAAGTGCTAAATGATCCCGCCTCTTTTTGAGATTCCACCGTTTCCGGGCGCGCCTGAACAATAAATATATCCCCTGATTTTCCATCTTTCGCCCATTCTATATCCATAGGACGTTTATAATGTTTTTCAATAGCTGCAGCCCAGCGTGCGAGCTGTAACACTTCATCATCAGTAATAATATAGGTTTGTCGTTCCTTATCCGTAGTCTTGATATTTTTCGTTTTTCGCTTCCCCCCCTTCTCATAGATCATCTTCATCTCTTTCGATCCGAGACTTTTTTCCATGATTGGTACTACTTTTTTATTAGTAAGCAACGGTTTAAATACTCGAAATTCATCAGGATTAACGGTACCCTGAACAACATTTTCCCCTAATCCCCAGGCTCCATTGATTACTATAACATCGGGAAACCCGGTTTCCGTATCGATTGTAAATATGACTCCTGAACTTGCTTTATCCGATCGAATCATCTTCTGAACACCAACTGATAAAGCAATTTTCAAATGATCAAAGCCCTTTTCTTCGCGATATGTTATTGCCCGGTCGGTGAATAATGATGCATAGCATTTTCGAACAGCTTCCAATAAATCATCATCGCCACTGATATTTAAGAAGCTTTCCAATTGACCTGCAAAACTTGCTGTCGGTAAATCTTCGGCTGTTGCACTGCTTCTTACGGCGACATCGGCATGCTTTGTCTTATAAATTTTACTCAATTTATGATAAGCTTCTAAGATGTCCTCCTGTAAGTTTTGTGGAAGATCAGCTTTCATAATCATTTTCCGGATTTTGTCACCGGTTTCACTTAACGAGCTTTTTCCCTTTTGATAAAGATCTATTTGATGACTGATCTCGTCCTTTAAATTATTCTTCTCGATGAAATCCCAATAAGCTGTTGATGTTGTTGCAAATCCTTTAGGAACACGAATTCCCCCGGCCTGAAGATGTTGTGTCATTTCACCTAAAGACGCATTTTTGCCTCCTACATCTGCAATATTATCCGAGGTCAAATGCTCATACCAGCCAATAAATGATGATTTACTCATAACGGTATATGTTAAATGATTACTAATTAAACACGATCCTTTTTAACCCGTCGATTGACATTTGGGACAATAATAAGCCGTTCTTCCGGATACCTGAATGGTTTCCAGTTTTGAATGACAATTTGGGCATTTTCCTTCCTTTTCCCTGTTTGCCAATAAAAAAGAATCTTTAAGCTCACCATAATTTGTCCTGTGATCAATTGCGGTTTGCAGAACCTCTTTCATTTGTTTGTAGATTTTATGTAATTCCGTATCTGATAAATCCTGAATTTTAGTTTTAGGATGAATTTTAGCATGAAAAAGGATCTCATCTGAAAATTCATTACCAATACCCGATATCACTTCCTGATTCATTAAAACCGACTTTACTATTCCCTTACGATGATCTAAAAGTTTTTTGAATGCCTCTTCGGTCAGTGCTTTATCCATCGCATCTCGGCCAATTTTATGTTCCTCGATATATTCCTGCATATTATCCAAAAGCCGGATTTCCCCTAACATTCGCTGACTATTATAGGATAGGTGAAATCCGTTTTTGAAATCAATAATGATCCGGGCATAATCCGGTTGATCACCGGTCGATTTGTAATAAGACAGAGAACCGGTCATACCAAAATGAAGCAACAAATAGAATTTTTCAGGCGAGACCTCAATAAACAGATATTTACCCCGCCGTTCAGTCGAATCGAATTGTTGGCCCTTTAGTTTGTTTTGAAATTGATTCACAGAAATATCTTTCAGCACAAACTCATTCGACACGGTTACATCTTTAATCTCCCGATGTAAACTTGTTGAATCGAAGTATTCT
>Ga0209921_1000613_pt1 | contig 10596 bp, 9 predicted proteins | sample SalPonF2_C_D2_MG_FD_185730 | JGI IMG/M metagenome (GOLD analysis project Ga0209921, IMG submission 185730) | Salt pond soil microbial communities from South San Francisco under conditions of wetland restoration - Salt Pond MetaG SF2_C_D2_MG... ...
CTGGCCGCCCGAGACGCGATGCAAGCGCGGGCTTCGGCGGGGCAGGCTCGGCGCCGGGGCCATCGGATAACAAGCCCTAATAATCCGCAAGTCGGGCACTGCCTGCATGAGCCACTAACGCGGTGCCGACGCCAGCCGAGGGGAGACGGTGCGGTGATAAAGCGTTTGCTCGTTTGTGGTGCCCTGACCACGGGTCTGCTGATGGCGCTGGGTGGGCTGGCCCGCGCCCAGGATTTTTTCGTGGACGGCCATGCCGGCGCCGGCAAGACCAAGGCCTCCCAGTGCGCCGGCTGCCACGGCTCCGACGGCAACAGCACTGGCGCGCAGTTCCCCAATCTGGCCGCACAGCACGCCAAGTACATCTACGCCCAGCTCAAGGCCTTCAAGAGCGGGGCGCGCAAGAATTCCATCATGAACAGCATGGCAGCCGGGCTCAGCGACCAGGACATGAAGGATCTGGCTGTGTACTTCTCGCAGCAGAAGGAGAGCATGGGGGTCGCCGATCCCAAGCTTGTCGACGCCGGACAGGCCCTCTACCGCGGCGGGGACATGAGCAAAGGCATCCCGGCCTGTTCCGGTTGCCATGGGCCCGCCGGCGAAGGCAATCCGGCGGCCGGGTTCCCGCGCATTGCCGGCCAGCATGCCCAGTACGTGGCCAAGCAGCTCAAGGCGTATCGCTCGCGCGAGCGTGACGAAGACAAGCTGGCGACCATCATGCAGGCCGTGGCGCAGCACATGAGCGACAAGCAGATCCGGGCACTCGCCTCCTACGTGGACGGGCTTCACCGGGCCAAGGATTAGTGGCCCGGCGGCCATGATCAGCGTGCCGCCGCGTCAGCCGGCGATGCGGATGACGGTGCGACCGCGAATCTTGCCCTCGAGGATGCGCTGAATCAGCTCTTCCAGTTCCTCCAGCCCGTGCTCCGAGGCGATGGTTTCCAGTGCGGGCGGTTTCCAATCCCCGGCCAGGCGCTGCCATACGCGCTGGCGCCGCGGCATCGGGCACTCCACCGAGTCCACGCCCAGCAGGCTCACGCCGCGCAGGATGAAAGGCATCACCGTGGTTTCCAGCTTGGGTGAGGCCACCAGGCCGCAAGCGGTGACCGCACCGCCGTATCGCGTGCTCTTGAGCGCCGTGGCCAGGGGATTGCCACCCACCGTGTCGACCGCGGCGGCCCAGCGGCCCTTAAGCAACGGCCGCCCGGACTGGTCATCGACCTCCCCGCGCTCCAGGATCTCGGCAGCCCCCAGCTCGCGCAGGTAGGCATGGGCGTCCGCCTTGCCGGTGACCGCGGCCACCCGGTATCCGAGATGCGCCAGGATGGCCACCGCCAGCGAGCCCACGCCGCCGGACGCGCCGGTCACCAGCACATCGCCGTCATCGGGTTTGATCCCGTGTTCCTCCAGGCGCAGCACGGATAGTGCGGCGGTAAAGCCGGCCGTGCCCAGAATCATGCTCTCGCGCAGGCTCAGCCCCTGCGGCAACGCCACCACCCAGTCGGCGGGGACGCGGACGTATTCCGCAAAGCCCCCGGAAGTGTTCATGCCAAGATCGAAGCCGGTGACCAGCACGCGGTCGCCGGGCCGGAAGGCATCACTATCACTGTGCTCGACCTCGCCGGCCGCGTCGATGCCGGGCGTGTGCGGGTAGCTTCGGCTGACACCTTTGTTACCGGTGGCAGACAAGGCATCCTTGTAATTGAGCGAGGAATAATGGACCCGGATAAGCACGTCGCCTGCGGGCAGGTCGTCGATGGATTTCTCCACCAGCTGGCGCGTGAACTGCTTGTCGCCGGCTTCGTCGACGCGCAGGCAACGGAACATCTTGGCGCTCATGATGGGTTCCTCCTGGCCACGGTAGAGACGCGGCCAGGCGCTCCGCGGGAATGGGGCGCTCCGGCCGCAAAGTCAACAGGATAGCCGCAGTACGGCCACCGCATAAAGGGGGAGCATTGTCCAATGAGACGTGAGCCTGAGCGAGGGGAGCGAATCCAAGCACAGATGAGCCTGGGGGCGGCCTGGAGTTTGAGATCATGGAGGCATGATCATGAAACTCCACACTCAGGGACTCCAGACCTTCGATCAGGTTCAAGCCTTCCTCAAGGGCAGTCAAGGGCTCGATCTTGAGATCAGCTCGCGCCACGAGGCGTATGAGTTCATCGGCCGTACGCTGCGCCAGTTCCGCTACCCGGGCTGCAGCCGGGCGCAGAAAGGGCTGGTACGGGCGTATCTGGGCAAGGTCACGGGGCTGTCGCGGGCGCAGATCACGCGCCTGATCGGGCGCTGGCAGGCCAGCGGGCGCTTGTGCGACCGCCGCGGGCCGCCGGCCAAGCCTTTTGCACGGCGCTATACGGACGCCGATGTACGCGCGCTGGCCGATCTCGACGCCCTGCACGGCACGCTGTCCGGGCCGGCCACGCGCAAGCTCTGCGAGCGCGCCTACCACGTCTTCGGAGAGCGCCGCTACCAGCGCCTGGCAGACATCTCCAACGGGCATCTGTACAACCTGCGCGCGTGCACCCGCTACCGCCGCCGCCGGGGGCGGCTCGAGCACACCCGCGCCAGTCCCGTGCGCATCGCCGAGCGGCGCCGTCCGCAGCCCCAGGGCCAGCCCGGGTATCTGCGCGTGGACTCGGTCCACCAGGGCGATCTCGACGGCATCAAGGGCCTGTTCCACATCAACCTCATCGACGAGGTCACCCAGTTCCAGTTCATCGGCTCGGTGCCGGCGCTGAGCGAGAACCACCTGCTGCCCGTGCTCGCCGCCCTGATCGAGGCGTTCCCGTTTCCCGTCCAGGGCTTTCACGCCGACAACGGCTCGGAGTACATCAACCACCGCGCCGCGGCGCTGCTCAAGGGCTTGCAGGTCAAGGAGTTCACCAAGTCACGCCCGCGGCGCAGCACCGACAACGCGCTGGTGGAGTCGAAGAACGCCTCGGTCGTGCGCAAGCACCTCGGCTACGGCCACATCCCCCGCAGCTTCGCCGCCCGGGTCAACGACTTCGCCCAGAACCAGCTCTCGCCCTACCTCAACTTCCACCGCCCCTGTCTGTTCGCCACCGAGAGCGTCGACGCCAAGGGGCGGCGGTGCCGCCATTACCGCTACGCCGACCTGATGACGCCCTATGACAAGCTCAAATCACTGCCAGAGGCCGAGCGCTACCTCAAGCCCGGACTGACCTTCAAACAGCTCGATGCCATCGCCCACGCCGTCAGCGACAACGCAGCGGCTCGCCAGCTCAACCAAGCTCGCGATAAACTCTTTCACTCAATCAACCATTCCCAAACTTCAGTGGCCTGACCCCGGCTCTGTATCGCAGCTTCTATCCCTGTTGTTCAGGCTCATCTCTGAATTGGAAAAGACTGCCCGCCGACTTTAGCGACCCTCGTTGGCGGATGGCATGGGATCCTCCGACCCCGTCACCTCCTGCTCGTCCTGCTCCCGGCGGATGCGCTCATAAATTTCCTCGCGGTGAACGGCAATATCTTTGGGGGCATTGACGCCCAAGCGGACCTGGTTGCCTTTGACGCCGAGCACGGTCACGGTGACTTCGTCACCGATCATCACGGTTTCCCCGACGCGTCGAGTGAGAATTAACATGGGTGATCTCCGCTACCTTGTACAATCACTTCGGGCCCCACCAACGAGACCTTGATACAGCCTTTGATAATCAACATTCCCTTTTTATCCCTCGCGCATCACTTTTTTACAAAGTTAAACATTTGCACCTGTGTGACGCCCGTCCTCTTTTGTAGAGCCCGGTGTTGCATACAACGCATGCCGAACGGGATGACCGGTTTGCGTCTTCACGGTCTACCGGACCCGCCCTGCCCGATTATCGCAGCGTCCTGACGAACTCCGTCAAACCGTTCTGATCTTTTCCAACTCGAAAGCCTCGTGCAAAGCGCGCACCGCCAACTCCTTGTATTTGGACAAGATCACGACCGATATTTTGATTTCTGTGGTCGAGATCATGCGAATATTAATGTTCTCTTCGGCAAGCGCGCGGAACATCCGGGCGGCGACATTGGCGTGCGAGCGCATGCCGACCCCGACCAGCGACACTTTGGCAATGTCCGTATTGCCCGATACATCGTGCGCATTGAGTCCGGAAGCGGCTTCCTTCAGCAATTCCAGTGCGCGCTCATAGTCGCGCTTGTGGACCGTAAAGGTGAAGTCGGTCGCGGGCCCGTCCGGCGAGCCGTCGCCGGAGGCATTCTGCAGGATCATGTCGACTTCGATATTAGAGTCCCCAATGGGGCCAAGCAGCGAGAGCGCAATCCCCGGACGATCCGGCACGCCGCGTACCGTCAGCTGCGCTTCGTCCTCGTTGACGGCGATTCCGGTGACCAGTGGCTCTTCCACGGCGTAATCCTCCAGAGTGATCAGCGTGCCGGGTCCTTCCTGGAAAGTGGATAACACCCGCAAAGGCACGGCATACTTGCCCGCAAACTCGACAGCGCGGATCTGCAGCACTTTAGAACCCAGGCTCGCCATCTCCAGCATTTCCTCGAACGTGATGCGATCGAGCCGCCGGGCATTGGGTTCGATGCGCGGATCGGTGGTATAAACGCCGTCCACGTCGGTATAGATCTGGCACTCGTCGGCCTTGAGAGCCGCGGCCAATGCCACCGCAGTGGTATCTGAGCCGCCTCGCCCTAAAGTGGTAATATTGCCACTATCGTCGACACCTTGAAACCCCGCCACAATGACCACGCGACCCGCGTCCAGGTCAGCGCGCAAACGCTCCTGCTCGACTGTCTGGATACGCGCCTTGCTGTGCGCGTCGTCCGTCAGGATGGGCACCTGGCCGCCGGTGTAAGACTTAGCCGCCACCCCCCGTTTCTGTAGCGCCATGGCGAGCAACGCGATGGTCACCTGCTCACCGGTAGACAGCAACACGTCCATTTCACGCGCCGAAGGACGCGGACAAAGATCGTACGCCATCTGGGTCAACCGATCCGTCTCCCCACTCATGGCCGAAACCACAACGACCAAATCGTGACCCTGCTCCTTGAACTTGGCCACTTTATCGGCCACGAACTGGATGCGCTCCAAGCTACCGACGGAGGTGCCTCCATATTTCTGGACGATCAGAGCCATACTGCTGGTGCCTTCCAGGGCAGTTTATTAAACACGTAGGGTATACCAAACGGGGGTAAATCCACAGTCCGGGGCGGCGCGCGTCCACCCGGTAGCGCTTCAGTCTGTTGATTTATATCGATTTTTTTATATTATAACGATACAGTTGCAGGCTGCGTTCGCCCGCAGGAATATTGCATCATGAATTATAGTCTGTGCTCATAGCAGGCGCCGCCATGCCCATTAACAGGCTCGTGCGCGTCGACCCGTGGCACAGCATCAAAGCAGCCACAACGGGCGCACGAAATGCGGCAGGCGGTCGCATCGAACGGGCCGGCGGCCCAGCGCACACCCATTATCATAATCAACCGGACCCAGCCCGTTTGGTTCAGGCGTCAGCGGCGGCCAAGCGCTCGGACACCCACTCATCCACGCTAGCCATGGCGTCGTCAAGCTGTTCGGGCCGGTTGCCTCCGGCCTGCGCCATATCGGGTCGTCCGCCGCCGCGGCCTCCGACCTGCGAAGCCACGAAATTGACCAGCTCGCCCGCCGGCGCGCTTGCGGTCAGATCCTTGGTAACCCCAGCGACAAGGCTGACCTTGCCGCCGTCCACCGAGGCCAGCACCACCACGCTGGAGCCCAGCTTCTGCTTAAGCTGGTCGGTGGTATTACGCAGCGTCCGGGCGTCGGCACCGTCGAGACGCGAGGTCAGCACCTTAATGCCGGCCACCGTGCGCGCCTGTTCCGCGAGTTCGCCACCGCGGGTGGAAGCCAGTCGGCTGTTGAGCCGATCCACCTCTTTTTCCAGCCCACGCAGGCGCTCCAGGGCTTGCCGCGTGCGTTCGACCACATCTTCGTGGCCCGTGCGCATAAGCGCGGCCAACTCGCGCAACCGCTCTTCCTGTTCGTTCACCCAGGCCAAAGCACCCGCGCCGGTAAGCGCTTCGATACGGCGCACGCCGGCCGAAATACCGGTCTCCGAGATGATCTTGAACAGCCCGATGTCGCCGGTGCGCGCCACGTGGGTGCCGCCGCACAACTCCACCGAGAAATCGCCCATGCGCAACATGCGCACACGCTCGCCGTACTTCTCGCCAAACAGGGCAATGGCGCCGCGCCGAAGGGCGTCGTCGTAAGACGTCTCAAGTACTTCGGCGTCTATGTTCTCCAGGACACGGTCGTTGACCAGGCGCTCGACCTCGCGCAGTTGTTCTGCGGTCATCGGCTCGTAATGGGCGAAATCGAAGCGCAGGCGATCGGGTGCCACCAGCGATCCCTTCTGCACCACGTGCTCTCCCAGCACTCGCTTCAGCGCGGCATGCAGCAAATGAGTCGCCGAATGATTGCGCATGGTGGCGCGGCGGGCGTGTTCATCCACCTGCGCGGTGAGCGTCTGCCCGACGCGAATGACGCCCTTTTTCATGCGCCCGATATGCACGTGCGCGCCGCTGGGCAGACTCTGGGTGTCATCGACCTCGAATAGCGCAGCGGCTCCTTCGTTCGTCAATATGCCCCGGTCGCCGACTTGCCCGCCCGACTCGGCGTAAAAAGGAGTCCGGTCGAGCACCACCTGGGCTTGTTCACCGGCGGAGACCTGATCAACGGTGTTGCCGTCTCGCATTAGGGCCACTACCTGCCCGTGGTCGCGCAAGTGCTCATAACCGGTGAATCGGGTGTCCTCGGCCACATCCGGGGCGTGCGAATAGTCCGCGCTGAACGCGCTCGCCGCGCGCGCACGCTGCCGCTGGGCTTCCATTTCCCGCTCAAAGCCCTCGAGGTCCACGCTCAAGCCGCGCTCGCGTGCCACATCCGCGGTCAGGTCGACGGGAAAACCGTAGGTGTCATAGAGCTTGAATACCGTATCGCCACCCAACTCGGGCCCTTCAAGCCCCGAGAGTGCGCTCTCCAGAAGCCGCATGCCCTGCTCGAGCGTTTCCGCGAAGCGCACCTCCTCCTGCTCGATGACGCGTTCGACCTGGGCGCGTGAGCGCACGAGTTCGGGATAGGCAGCCCCCATCTCCTCGACCAGCGGCGCCACCAGCTTGTGGAAGAACGGGTCTCGGCAACCCAGGTTGTAGCCGTGGCGCACGGCGCGGCGCAGGATACGCCGCAACACATAACCGCGGCCCTCGTTGGACGGCAGCACTCCATCGGTGATCAGAAACGCTGTAGCGCGGATATGGTCGGCGATCACCTTGAGCGAGTTCGAGTGTGTATCGCTCGTCCCCGTCACCTCGCCACCCGCGCGCATGAGGTTGCGGAACAGGTCGATGTCGTAGTTGTCGTGCACGCCTTGCAGCACCGCCGCGATGCGTTCCAGACCCATGCCGGTATCGACGGAGGGCTTTGGCAACGGCGTCAGCGTGCCGTCGTCGCTGCGGTCGTACTGCATGAAGACCAGGTTCCAGATTTCGATGAAGCGGTCACCGTCCTCCTCGGGCGTGCCCGGTGGTCCACCGGCAATCTCCGGGCCATGGTCATAAAAAATCTCCGAGCATGGCCCGCACGGGCCGGTATCGCCCATCTGCCAGAAGTTGTCGTGGGCGCCGATGCGCGAAAACCGCCGGGCATCGACCCCGACATCCTCCAGCCAGATATCCTCGGCTTCCTGATCCTCCTCGAACACCGTCACCCAGAGCTTCTCCGGCGGCAGCCCGAGATCGCGAGTCAGAAACTCCCAGGCAAAATGAATGGCCTCGCGCTTGAAATAATCGCCGAAGCTGAAGTTGCCCAGCATCTCAAAAAACGTGTGGTGCCGGGCCGTATAGCCCACATTTTCCAGGTCGTTGTGCTTGCCGCCGGCACGCACGCAGCGCTGCGAGCTGGCGGCGCGCGAGTAATCGCGCGACTCGCGGCCCAGGAATACGTCTTTGAACTGGACCATGCCGGCGTTGGTGAACAGCAAGGTGCGATCGTTCGCAGGCACCAGCGGGCTGGACGCGACCACCGTATGGCCCCGCTCGCGGAAGTACTCCAGGAATTTGCTGCGGATCTGGTTGCTGCTCAACATGGTGCGGATTTTTCCGTCGATGCGGCTCACGCCGCCGTATGGGCAAGATCGGGTTTAAAACCGGAATTCAAGTCTAGCAGAAGCCCGCCGCCGGTTGCCCCGTCAACACCGGACAATCAGCACGGCTACTCGTCCAACGCGCAACGAATGTGCTCGGAACCGAAGCCGCGCTGATGTAGAAATCGAGCCTGGCGCGCCCGTTCCCTGAAATCGGCGGGCCGCGCCGGCCCGAAGCGCTTGGTGCGCACCTCGCCTGCCAGCTCGTGCCAATCCACGGCCGCCGATGACAAAGCGCGCTCAATCTCTGCTTCCTCCACGCCGCGCGCCGCAAGCTCCCCGCGCAACCGCACCGGGCCGATGCCGCGGGCCACGCGCGACCGCACGTAGCTCTCGGCGTAGCGCGCTTCGCTCACCAGCCCTTCGGCTTCCAGCTCGCCGATGACCAAGTGAACCTGGTCTGCGTCGAAACCCCGTGCCTGCAGCTTTTGCGCGAGCTCCCGGCGGCCGTGCTCCCGGCGCGCCAGCAGATCCAGCGCGCGCCGGCGCAACGTAGAAGGGTCGGGCTCGGCGTCAGGCTTGCGCCTCACTCTGCGCCGCCGGCTTATGGGTCGGGATGAGCTTCTCGCGGATCTTGTCCTCGATCTCCGCAGCCATCTCCGGGTGCTCCCTCAGGAAGGCGCGCGCGTTGTCCTTGCCCTGGCCGACGCGCTCGGAGCCGACGCTATACCAGGAGCCCGACTTCTCCACGAAGCCATGCTGCACGCCCATATCGATGATCTCGCCGAGGCGCGAAATACCTTCGTTGTAGAGGATCTCGAACTCGGCCTGCCTGAAAGGCGGCGCCATCTTATTCTTCACCACCTTGACGCGGGTTTGATTGCCCACCACCTCGTCCCCGCGCTTGACCGAGCCCACGCGGCGGATATCCAAACGAACCGACGAGTAGAACTTGAGCGCGTTGCCCCCCGTCGTCGTCTCGGGATTGCCGAACATCACCCCGATCTTCATACGGATCTGATTGATAAACACGATCAGGGTGTTGGTGCGCTTGATATTGCCGGTCAGCTTGCGCAGCGCCTGGCTCATGAGGCGCGCCTGAAGCCCGACGTGGGAGTCCCCCATCTCGCCCTCGATCTCGGCCTTGGGCGTCAACGCCGCGACCGAGTCGACGACGATGATGTCGACCGCGCCGGAGCGCACCAGCATGTCCGCGATCTCCAGCGCCTGCTCGCCGGTATCCGGCTGGGAAACGAGCAGGTCGTCCACGTCGACGCCCAGCTTTTCGGCGTAGGTGGGATCGAGCGCGTGCTCGGCATCGATAAACGCCGCCGTGCCGCCCTGCTTTTGCGCCTCGGCGATGGCCTGCAGCGTCAGCGTGGTCTTGCCCGACGACTCGGGTCCGTAAATCTCGACCACGCGGCCGCGCGGCAGCCCACCGATCCCCAGAGCGGCATCCAGGCCCAAAGATCCGGTGGAAACCGCCGGCACGTCAACTGCCTGCGTGTCCCCCATGCGCATGACAGAGCCCTTGCCGAACTGGCGCTCGATCTGTGACAAGGCCGCCGACAGGGCCTTTTTCCGATTCTCGTCCATAATTCCCGGCTTTCCGATGTTCGAGATGAATGTAAGGTCGCCGGGCAGTACCCGGCGCTCCCCATCAGTCACTACTGACTTACTTTGCGACCTGATTATCACATACCGGGAGCGCCACTCAAACGCCGGCTGTCATGCCGCATCCCAACCCGCCAGGACGCGGTACGACACACCGCGCGGGCTCGGTACCGACTCCATCAGCTCGAATGCGCACACGGGCCATTCGACAGGTTCGACCAGGCCCAGCTCGGCCGGCGGGGCGGCCTTGCGCGCCAGGGTCACGTGCGCGCGAAAAGCCTTTGTTTGCTTGTCTTGTCCTTCCTCTATGACACCCGCCGCGGCGAGCTCGCCGCGCAGCGCCGTCACCAGAGCCTGCAGGGGGCAGGGGGTGCGGTCAGGGCCCAACCACAGAACGCGTGCGCGCGCAAAGTAGCCCAGCCGGTCCAGCGTCAGCCGGAACGGGGCGAATGTGACCCGCGCGGCAGCAGCAATGGCTGCCGCGCGCGTTTCATCCGCACATGCGCCGAGGAAAACCAGCGTCAGGTGCAGATTGGACACGCTAACGGCACGGCCGCGGATGCCCAGCGCCTGCATGCGCTGATGCAAGCGAGCGCGCACCGCCTCGGACGGCCACAGCGCGAAGAAAAGGCGCCGCGTCTCATCCGCCATCGCCGTCACGCCCGATAAGACCGGCCAGCGCCGCCAGCACGCTGCAACGGCGCACGGCCTCGCGATCCCCGGCAAACCGGAATCGCCGCGCCCAGCCGCCGCCCTCGGAGCTCGCCCAGGCAATCCATACCGTGCCCACGGGCTTGTCGGCGCTCCCGCCCTCGGGTCCGGCCACGCCGCTCACCGCCACCCCCCATTGCGCGCGGCTGTGCGCCAGTGCACCCGTCGCCATCTCGCGCAC
>Ga0209921_1000614_pt1 | contig 10595 bp, 5 predicted proteins | sample SalPonF2_C_D2_MG_FD_185730 | JGI IMG/M metagenome (GOLD analysis project Ga0209921, IMG submission 185730) | Salt pond soil microbial communities from South San Francisco under conditions of wetland restoration - Salt Pond MetaG SF2_C_D2_MG... ...
GAATGACAGAGGGGGAGGAGTCTTTGTTATATGGTGTATAATAATCATGGACGATGTAAAAATCAGCGTCATTCCCTGCAGTTTTAAAATATCCGCTATTCCAGTTAGCCTCGACCTTCGTCGCTCCAGGGCCCGGCTTTTGTTGATACAACACCGCCCCGATTTTAATATTAGCTCCAATCTGTTTAGCCGCAGCCCGCATGGAATCCATAAACACTTTGGCATATTTTCCATATAACCTGCCTGAAATGAGCGCTGGTTCACCATTCTTAACCGATGTCGTATCAATACGATAGCCTGCCTCCCAGTTGCCATAATTTTCATTGCCAATTTCCCAGTATTTAGTTCGCCCGTTGTCGTATCGCACCCAATCGGCGGCATAATGTGCAGCCTTCACTACCGGATTTTTACTGAGTCCATAGCGGGCATAAGCAAAATTGACAGTGATCACGCCGTTACTGTGTGTTTCATTCAGCAATTTATAATAATTATCCAAGGACATTGTATATGAAGCCTGATTTTTACCGAACCAATAGTTTCCGCCCCCATTGGGAAGCGAATCGACAGGTGGCGCATCAGATGGCGGATTCCCGGGTTTTCGATTCCAAAAATAGAGATTGCTCAGGTTGCCGCCCGGGAAACGAAGCAAATGCGGATTTAAGTTTTTGATATAGCTGACCAACACCGATTGATTAGCCATCTGCGTAGTATAAATATTGGCGTTGTTGCCATAAATATCATCCGGCACTTTTGTAATAATATTATGAATGTCGATCTGAATGCGCGAATCGAGTGTTCCGGATGGCTTTGCCTTTTTCTGATAAGCAGGGTCTGAAGTGGTTTTAGGCTGCCAGTTTTTTAAGAAAAAACCGGGATCCTGACTTCCTTGCGGCACCGATTCGTTAATAGGCTGAAACTTAGAGCCGGTGCTGTCACCATTATTACCGCCTCCTTTGGAATTCATGACTCCAGAGGGATTATTGCCACAACCAACAATGACAAATGGAATAATGAGTAAAGCTGCAATTATTTTCTTAATGTTTATACAATAGATCATCAATATTTAATAATTATCTTTGAAACTCGTCCAATATTCTTTTTAAAATTCAAATCTAACAAACTTGATGTCATTTAAATCATTTTCCCAGAAAAGTTATAATACTTTGCGGGGGAAGATTATACGAGTAGCTCGAATGGTCGGTCAATACCGACACAGATTTTTTCTCGCTAACATTCATCGATGAAGTGGTCACATACGGAGTCAGAGAAGTGATGGTACTATTGCTTAAAATAAACTGCTGCTTTTTGTAAGTGGAACTCATATTGATCGCTATAATAACCAGCTTATTATCTCCCTTGTATGCACCTACATAAACGTTGGGTTGAGGATTTGAAGTGGCCTCCATTCTATGATAGCCGGGACGAATAAATCTTGCATAATTGGACATAATATAGCCGCGCTTGGTGATATTTCCATTTTTATCCATCGGCCCGTAAAATCGTTTGATATACCACCAGACGTATGCATTAAAATGTGCATAGGTTAAGCAATCATGTATTTCTTTACCTGTTTTAAGATCCGCTTTATAAGTCGTTGTTGTATCCAAGTGTTCTGTCATCCACACCTCTTTCCCTTTTCTTTTTGCAAGCGGGTACGGTTTCAGTCCACCACCATAGATGTGGCCTCCGACAATATCCAGATTTTTAGCAGCAGCCGGATTCTCAAGTATTGAGTCCGATATTGCCTTATTAAAATCATAGGATTCAGGTGCAATAACGCGCGTGTCAATTGTTTGGGCATTATTTTTCATAAATTGTACCATTTCACTGGCATTCCAGTGACACGATGCATAATTCACACTAATGTCAGGTTCATTCTGAACTGATACAGCATATAATGGCACGCCATTATTCTGCATATATGTATTAAATGATTGAAGATAAGCCGCATAATCACTGTACTTTCCTTTTTTAAGTCGCCCACCTACTTTATTGTCATTCGTCTTCATACTGGGTGGAGGGGTCCACGGCGAAGCAATAATTTTAACACCCATTGAATACGCCTTCTTTGCCGTGGGAACATCACGTTTAAATTGATCTTTTTGAGGAGGAATTTGAATTCTCAATATTGAAAAACCAAGCTGCCCTTTTCCCGTACCAAAAGCTTTATTTATTTCACCGCTGGTCAAGTCAGGCGTCCAGTAAACAATATTGGCCGCCCCGAACCCCCGTATGATCTGTTTCTGTGCTGATAAATTTATGGTTGCCGCGTTTGCTTCTCTTTTCCATTGTGGTGGATTCGTTGGATTCTTCTTTCCACAACTCACAAAACTTAACCAAATAAAAAAAAATACAGGAAATAATTTTAGTATATCGCTGTGTTTAATGCTATTATTAAATTGATACCGAATAATCTTATTACAAAATGGAAGCATCACTCAAATGAATATTTTTTAAATAATTTTAATGATCAACAAGTTTTTTCTATTTCTATCAATTTCCCGCCCTAAAATTATTACCGGCAAGAAAACGGCACCCTGAAAAGCGACACTAATTTTAATTCTACGCGCTTGGTATTTATACTAAAATAGAACAGGACTCCACTCAGGTTAAAGTGGAATCGGAATCCTGCCCTTTAGGGTTTGCTGGTGGTGTTAAAAGAACTATTTTAACCTTTTACCTTCACACTTTCCTCCGGTTTCGGCCTTAGCCCGTTATCACGTATGCAAAACCAGCCTACGATTAAATCACTCCTAAATTGTCTATATAGAATGTCGGATGTTCGCCATAGCCTTGTATAACAATTGATTTCAGTGTTTTAAGATTACCAAATGTTGAAAGAGGAATGGTGTAAGTTTTATATTTTCCTGTCGGGGGAGTGATAACTTTGGTATTGCTCTTATAATTTCCATTCACGTAGATGTTGAGTGAACCTCCTGGTTTTGCAATATAAACCGACAATTTAATAGCTGTGGAATTTGACAAATCAATAGATCCACCTGTTAACTGCATTCCCCCATAACTGCTTGTTACAACCACTTTAACCGCATATTTGCCAAAGGCAACATGTTCAGTATTGCTGTAATCTTCGGTGGAATTATAGCTTCCATCAACAAATCCGGAACCAATGGAGTCGCCATATAGCAGATATTGAAATCCGAACGTCTGTTTGGAGGTAGCACTTCCACCCGGAGTAATAACTGTTATATGTTTATTTTGAGCTCCCTGCGGTACAATCACCTTAATCTGGGTATGTGTCGCAGAAACGATTTTGGCCTTCTTTCCTGTCGTTGCATCACCAAATCGTACAGTCTTCACGTTATCAAAAATCTTTCCTACAATGGTTAGTGTATCCCCTGCCGCTCCCGCTTTGGGCATAAAATTTGTAATCGTCGGCGGCGGCTGAACAATATGGAATGGGAGACTGGCCGATCCCTTATTGTTTGTCACTACGAGGCTATCCGAAGCATTTCGGAAGGGAGCGTTTTGAGGAACCTGAACGATGATATTTTTATTCGTTGTCAAGGCCCGGTTAACGTAGGCACTCGCCCCGTTAAAGGTTACCGATCGCGTACCTTTAAGATGATTACCAATGATTAGATATTGCTGACCTCTTTTACCCTCGGTCGTCGTCGAATCTTTATGCACTAAACTCACCCGTTTCAACACAGGCGGGGCCGAGGAATTTACGACTTTTTCCGGACCATTATTGCAGGAAGCCAGTGAGAAGATCATCAATAGTGCTATCAACGCAGAACCAATTCTCATTTTGTTAATATTTTTTTCCATCACTGTGTACTATTAATATTATAATTATTGTTGCTGCTATTTGGAATACGATTGTGGAGCCTTGCTGAAGTATGGATCCTTCGTTACATCCTCCTCGGGATACGGCAACAGGAATTTAGACGAGGATGGCGTATATTTTTCCGAATAAATAGTCGGGGGCTGTTGCTTGGGAGCATTGGCGTATGTACCCCGCTCCTGATTGCTAATCATATTAATTGCCTTCTGCCGGTTGATCCTTGCAAGCGTATACCAATACTTACTTTCATCAGCAAATTCGAGACGGCGGCAATGTAAAATATCATCAAGTGTCACTGATTGCAGATCAGAAAGCCCGGCTCGCTCTCTCACTTTATTAATAGACTTCAATGCCTGTGCCTGATCCCCATTACGAAAAGCGGCTTCCGAATTGACAAGCAGCACATCCGCATAACGCAGCATATAAGTGTTATTGTTTCTCGACATGGAGGTGCCTTGCCCATTATTATCCGCCGGGGTACCTACAACGTATTTCTTGGTAGCTGCATCTGTACCCTGAGCGCTGACATTATTGGGCACGGTATAACCTCCCTTCGATTTTAAAATTTCGCTGTAGTGAGCACCCGGAAGCATGATCGTTGGTTTCTCTCGTTTATCTCCTTTTTTATAGGCATTCTGCAGCGAAATGGTCGGCCCCAATTCAGCCCAACCGGTGCCCAGACCGGTAATTGTTGAGTTGTATGCGAAATAGGCTTCGTTAGAATTTCCATTGCCATAACTTGTTCCGGCCCACTGCAGGGCAATTATGGTCTCAATATTGTTATTATAAGAGGTCTTAAAAAGATTGGCATAACTGGGAAGCAAATGAAATTCGCCACTATCGATAACCTGCTGGCTGAGCTGCTGGGCCTTTTTATAATCTCCCATCGTTAAATATACTTTGGATAACAAGGACTTGGCCGAACCAGATGTAACATGCCCTCCATTGTAAAGGCCACTGGCTTCTTTTTTACAATTATTGATACCATACGTTAAATCACTCACTATAAATTTATATATGTCGGAAACCTTATATCGCGGGACCTGGGTATCGTAAACATGTTTCAGATTATTTTTAATAATCGGTATTGGTCCCCAGAGACGGACCAAATAGAAATAGGCCAACGCCCGCATAACATGAGCCTCACCAAGGGCATGATCGAGCGTAGCTTTACTAACGCCAGATCCCACTCGGTTCGGTAAATTGTTAATTAATGAATTGGCTTGGGCCACCACAGTCCACAGACTTTGCCAGCCGTGCGTTAACACGGTATTTGTGGAACCGCCCTGACCGCGATCCGTTAAACTAAAGCTTCCATAATTCGTCACATCGCCTGACCAAGATCGCCCGTTGCCCGACATAATATCGCCTACGGCCCAGGAAAACTTATCATTAAATTGAAACCAGGGCGAGCCATATAGAATGTCAGTACTGTTTTCAACCTGTTTATTCGTTTTAAAGAAGTTATTAGCACTCACGGTGTCCTGAGGCTGGGTACTCAAAAAATTATTCCCACATGAAGCCAGGCTCATCACAAGTGTCAGCGCTAAAAAGAATCGTAATAAACGTCGGGTAAAACTATACATTGTAATAGTGATTTAATTTTTTCGGTTTAAAAGTCAACATTCAGGCCGAGGGTAAGGACGCGGGCATCCGGGTAGCGACCATTGTCAATACCGGCCTTTAAAGCGTTTTGATTTTTACTTCCGATGTCGGGAGTGTATCCGGAATAACTGGTGAACGTATGCAGGTTGGTAACGCTGCCGTAAATTTTTAAACTGGATACGTCAAATTGCTGCGTGAGCTTCTTTGGTAGCGTATATCCCAGTTGTACGTTTTTAATCCTAAGATACGAGCCATTTTCTACAAATCGGGAGGAAACCTTCAGATTCTGGTTCGCCTGCCCGGCCTTTGGGCGTGGATATTTTGCATTCGTATTCTTTGCCGTATAAAAATCAGAGGCCGAAGCAAGCTGATTTCTATACAAACTATTTAGAGAAGTTATTTCCCGACGGGTAAAATTATATATATCATTTCCATAGGATCCCTGAATAAATATGGATAAGCTAATATTCTTATAGTTGAAATTATTGTGGAAGCCGTAGGTGAAAAGAGGGTTGGGGTTACCGATATATGTTTTATCCTTCGAATTTATGACCCCATCATGATTTAGGTCTTTATATTGAACATCACCCAGCCACACTGAATCAGCAGAAACCGATGGTGGGGCAAAGCCCAGGCCAAACTGTTTAGGCTGTTGACGAATCGTTGTTGAATCCCGAAAAAGTCCTTTTACCTTATAGCCATAAAACCTTCCAATAGGTCCTCCCTGAACTGTTTTTGTAATTGTAGCCGACGTATATCCGTTGTCAATAGTTTCAGTAATAGTACCGCTGGCAGCACTACTGAGGGATAAAACTTTGTTGTTATAGTGAGTGAATGTCAGTTTAGAGTCCCACGAAAAATTCTTAGAATTTTGTGTTTGGTACTCGATGGTAACATCTATACCCCGGTTCCGCATTTTACCCAGGTTGACCGTTGGTGGAGCAAGCCCCCCTTGATAACCGGGTCCACCCTTAAGGAAATTGGGAAGAGGCAGCGCAAACAGAAAGTTATCTGAAACTTTATTATATACCTCTACATTGGCATTCAACCGATCATTCAGGAAACCAAAGTTGACGCCTAAATTCAATTGTTTTTGTCTTTCCCATGTCAGCTCGGGGTTGGAAATATTATTCATAGCAAATGAAGTCCCGAAACCCGTCTGGATAGGCCGCAGTGTTGAAGTGTACAGGAAATTGCCGATATCCTGGTTACCAGTTATCCCATACCCTGCTTTAAGGGTGAGCCTGTTAACGACATTATCAAATCCCTTCATCCAGGGCTCCTTGTACATATCCCAGTGAGCTGCCACAGCGGGAAAATATCCCCACCTGTGTCCCTGGTCGAACTTTGAGGAACCGTCAGTCCTAAAACTGGCCGTCAGCCCATATTTTTGTTCAAAAGAATAAATAAGCCGTGTGTAGTAGGAGGCCATTGTATAATCTCCCTTAAATCCGCCAATCGTTGAGGGCGTTGAGGCCAGACTCAGACTGTGAATGCTATTTAGCTGATAACCTACGCCTGTAGCGGAAACACCCTCCCAGGAACTTCTTTGTGCCTCCTGTCCGACCAGCCAGGTAATTTGATTTTCTGCCGGGAATGTATGCTTGTAGGTAAAATAATTTTTCCAATCCCAGTAATCGAATTTTTGCCGTCTTTTTTGGGATGTGGCCTGATTATTGGTAAAACGGCCCCACTTATAGGTGGGCGTAAACACATCGTCATTAACGTACCGGATATTGCCGCTAAATGAACTTTTAAACGTCAAGCCGGGAAGTAAATTTGCCTTTGCATATAAGTTGCCTAACAGTTTGTTCCGTTGTACCGTGTTTGTAATGGACAGCGCACGCGCTATAGGATTAATAAATCCCCCGTATGACGGCTGTCCCGACTGCCCCCCTGGTCCGGCAAATGAACCGTCGGTTTTATAAACCGGGACTTCCGGTGATTCAAGCAAGCCAAGATTAACAGCGCCGTTATAACTTCCATTAATCGGTAAATTATCGTTTTCGGTGCTACCATTTAAATTTACACCCGCCTTAAGCCACTTGTTAACTTGCGCGTTGATTTTAGTATTAATCGTGTATCGTTTATATTTTGATCCAATTACAATACCGTTCTGATTCGAATATCCCCCCGCAATGTAATAGTTGATATCTTTATTTCCGCCGGAGAAAGCAAGGTGATGACTCTGTTTAAGCGCATGCCGATATAGCGATTTTTGCCAATTCGTTCCATTCCCAAGTATACTGGGACGCGAAAATATTTCCCGCGGCTGGCGGCCCGGTAGTACATTCGCCAGTGCATTTTGAAGGCGGGCATACTGTCGCAGATTCATCATATTAATATATTTCACGGGTTCCTGCTCGCTCACTGTCCCATTATAACTGACATGACTTTGACCAGCCTGTCCTTTTTTTGTAGTGATCAAAACAACACCATTGGCCCCGCGCGAGCCGTAGATGGCCTCTGCCGAAGCGTCCTTCAAAACGGTGATGCTTTTTATATCGTTAGGGTCCAATTGCGATAACGGACTTACAGTATCATTTCCGTGCCCGCCATAATTGGGAGCTACAGGTTGGCCGCTGGTGGCGGTGTTATTCGCATCTCCCGAAACCGGTACCCCATCAATGATATACAGCGGTTGATTGTTACCGTTAATCGATGTTATTCCGCGAATATGCACTGAAGATGCGGCACCGGGCATCCCCGAATTGTGTGTTACTGTTACTCCAGCGGCCTGACCCTGCAGCAAATTTGTCACGCTCACTTCCGGGATATTTTTAATTTGCTTGGAGGAGACGGTTGATACGGCTCCATTTACATTCTCTTGCTGCTGGCTCCCATAGCCGATAACTACAAGCTGTTTTGATGAAAACATGGTGGTCTTCATCTTGACGTTAATAGTAGAACGTCCCCTGACCGGCACTTTTTTCGTTTTATAACCAATATATGAAAAAACCAGGGTATCCTGCTCTGAGGGAATTCCAAGACTATAATGGCCATTTTTATCGGTTGTAGTTCCCGTAGAAGTTCCCTGTACCACTACATTGACTGCAGGTAATGGTTTGCCATTTGAGGCTTGGGTAACGGTTCCCTGAACTTGATGAACCGGGGCCTTTTGTCCGGTTCCTCTTGATTTTTTCTTCTTGATAATACCATAAGTCCGGCTGCCAATTCTTTTGTATGATAAATTTCGCGATTTAAAAAGATCCTTTAATAGATTTGACAACCCTTCATCCGGTAAAGCATGAGCTACTTTTTGATGCTTTAAAAGATCACTTTTATACAAAAAGACGACATTATACTTTTTCTCAATTCGTGCCAGCGCTTTCTTTAACTGCGTATGCGCCTGAATATAGGTCGCCGTATCTTTATTTTGTTGAGTAAAACTCATCAACGAATGATCATTGGTTTGCCCAAACGCCGTTTGGGAGCAAATGATCATAAAAAGAATGAACGAATATTTAAGTGATTTTTTATACAACCGTACATTAATCATAATTGTAAAAGTCGTTATTTAGATTTAGTAAATTATTTGGACTTACGTATGTAAACCGTATCACCCTTGCGGATTATATCGACATTCAGAACTTGTGAAACCGCATGAATAAGTGAGTTCAAATCCCTGAACCCAACAGAACCGGTCAGCTTTTTTTTCAATAATTTTTGATTTTCAACTTTCACCTGCACGCCATAGGTATGCTTTATACGTTTGACTAATAATGAAAGAGGCGTATGATCGAACACCAATCTATTGGAGGCCCATGATGTATAAACCTTTGGATTGACATGCTTTACAGCAATTTTCCGATCAGATCTTTTAAATCTCGCCAGCTCACCCGGGGTCATTGTCATTGTTTTGTGTCCCGATTTTCCCGCAACGTTGACTTTAACTTTTCCCCTCTGCAAAACAACCTGTGTACCTTTTCCATAGGTTGAAACCGTGAATTGTGTTCCCCAAACAGAAGCCGTGCCATCGTTAGTCTGCACAACTAATTTTGGATGATTCTTGACTTTCAATGGGACAATGGAGAAATAGGCTTCCCCTTTTAATTTCAGACGTTTGGTTGGTTTTTGAAGCCAATTCTTGGCATACGAGATGCTTGATCCCGCAGCCAGCGTTATTTTTGATCCATCGGACAAGGTAATCGTCTTCTTTTCTTTATAATTCGTCGTGATGGTTTGTATGCTAACTTTTTTTGGATGAAAGGGAAGAAGTTGAAATTTTGCCACTATAAACCAGGAAGTTATGCATACCACAAATATCACCGCTGCTACTTTCAAAAATACCGATGTAGTATTGTGATTGATATCCGGCAGCTCATATGTATCAAACTTTGAAGAGTTTTTCTTCCCGAACTCTAATTTCTGCTGAACCTGTTCCCATTCATGCTCAATACTCGGAAAGGGGTTATTCGAAAACGAAACGCCCATTATAATTTTCTGCGCTTCCAGAGCTACTTTTCTGTTGTGTTCATCATGCTCAATCCATTGATCCCAATAAGCGGCCTCCTTCTTACCTTTAACATTACCATTTACCCACCTTACAAATGATGGGTTGTTGATAAGCTCTTCAACGGTATATTGTTTAAATTTCAAAAAATATCGCTTCATTTTTGATTGACATAGCTAAAGAGGGGAAATCATCCGGTTTGTACTCAATATTTTTTAATTTTTTAGAAATTTTTGCTGCGGCAGGTTAAAAATCGCCTTTCATGGCCTCTATCCCATGTATGATATGCGATTCATTTGCTTATTTTTTCTCCCTGCTTTCACCTGCTATTAACTGCTGTAGTCTCTATATGATGTATTTGGGCAAAAAAATAAAATTGCGCTTTGGCAGCGTCTGCTTTATAGAATAAAGAATATGGGAGCTATGGATGGGAAAAAATCCAAACTACATAGAACGACTTTTGTGAAAAGAACTACATTCCTCCTGACTTCAATTCAGATGCCGTGGTTTCAGATAAATATAATCGCTGTAATGCATCATTTTTATCCAAAATATTTTTCAGTCGCTTGGTAGCCCGGTAAACATGATTGCGAATAGATTGATAGTTGATGGAGAGAATTTGCTCGATCTCATTATAACTCATTCCATTAAAATAGCGAAGAAATAGCACCTCCTTCTGTCTGGAGGGTAACGTCTGTAAAGCCTCTTTTAGAGCGTGACGCTGTTCCTGAT
>Ga0209921_1000618_pt1 | contig 10572 bp, 13 predicted proteins | sample SalPonF2_C_D2_MG_FD_185730 | JGI IMG/M metagenome (GOLD analysis project Ga0209921, IMG submission 185730) | Salt pond soil microbial communities from South San Francisco under conditions of wetland restoration - Salt Pond MetaG SF2_C_D2_MG... ...
AACTACAAAAGTACCTCTTTCGGTCATGTAAGGGACCGTACCCAGATACACATCCTGAATTACAGTATCGAAATCTTCATGTTCCGGATCGGTACAGTATAATTTAAGTTTGGCCTTCAGAGGAATGCTGTAGGTCAAACCTCTTTCAACACACTCATCAATGGAGTATCGGGGCGGATCGATAAAGTAATCTATAAATTCGAGAACAAAATTGTTCCTGGTATCGGAGATAGGAAAATTTTCACTAAAGACTTTGTATAATCCTTCGTTTTTTCTATTTTCAGGAGTCGTTTCCAACTGGAAAAAATCAGCAAATGATTTAAGCTGTATTTCCAAAAAATCCGGATAATCGAGCTGATTTCGTGTGGAAGCGAAACTGATCCTCTGATTTAAATTATTTGAAGCCATTTAATTTTCTAAGATTAATTGAACTTTAGGAATAACAACAAAAAGGCTTAGAGTACCGGAGTACCGGACCCTAAACCTAAAAACCTTATATTATGCAGGCCAGCCTATTTAAGTTCAACCTCTGCTCCAGCTTCTTCTAATTGTGCTTTTAATGATTCAGCTTCTTCTTTTGAAGTACCTTCCTTAACAGGAGCAGGTGCAGAATCAACTAATGCTTTAGCCTCTTTAAGTCCGAGCCCGGTTAATTCTTTAACAAGCTTTACAATCTGTAATTTCGCACCACCTGGTGCTTTAAGAATTACATCGAATTCAGTTTTTTCCTGAGCGCTGGCAGCTTCACCACCAGCAGGGCCAGCAGCTACAACAGGAGCAGCAGCAGGCTCAATTCCATATTCTTCTTTAAGAATTTCAGCTAATTCATTTACTTCTTTAACAGTTAAATTAACCAACTGTTCTGCAAACGCTTTTAAATCTGCCATTTTCCTTCGTTTTTAAATATTAATTTAGTACTAAATAATTTTTACTCTTTTTCTGATAATGTTTTAATAACACCAGCCAGGGTATTACCACCTGACTTGAGAGAAGAAATAACATTTATTGCTGGTGACTGTAGCAACAGAATAATATCGCCAATAAGTTCTTCTTTAGATTTAAGACTGGCCAGATTCTCTAACTGCTCATCACCAATGTAAATGGATTCTTCAACAAATGCACCTTTGAGCACAGGTTTATCATGTTTCTTCCTAAACTCCTTAATGAGTTTCGCAGGAATATTTCCTGTATCAGAAAACATGATTGAGGTTGAATTCTTCAAAATGCTGTACAAATCATCAAACTCACCTTCTGATTGTTCCAATGCTTTTTTCAAAAGTGTATTTTTTACCACCATAAGCTTAACCTCTTTCTCAAAACATTTTCTTCTTAAATTACTGGTATCTTCAGCGTTTAACTCAGAGATATCAGCCAGATAAAAATGATTTGATCCATTGATATGTTGGGTCAGCTCTTCTACTATTGCATGTTTGTCTTCGCGTTGTTTCATAACTTCAAAAGGGATTTTAATTACTCGTCAAACACTTTGGTATCAATTCTGAGACCCGGGCTCATAGTACTGGAAATATAGATACTTTTGATATATGTGCCCTTTGCAGCAGAGGGTTTAAGTTTAACGATAGTATTGATAAATTCTCTGGCATTCTCAACAATTTTCTGAGGTTCAAAAGAAACCTTTCCAATAGAAGTATGCACGATACCATATTTATCAACTTTAAAGTCAATTTTACCCTGTTTAACCTGCTTTACGGCTTCACCAACATCCATAGTAACCGTTCCGCTTTTAGGATTGGGCATTAATCCGCGAGGACCAAGAATTCGACCTAACTGGCCAACCTTAGCCATAACAGATGGCATGGTGATAATAACATCAACATCAGTCCATCCGCCCTTAATCTTCTCCACATATTCGTCCAATCCAACATAATCAGCGCCGGCTGCTTTAGCTTCTTCCTCCTTATCAGGAGAACAGAGAACCAACACCCTGATTTCTTTACCTGTACCATTAGGTAAAGTAACAACTCCCCTAACCATTTGATTTGCTTTCCGCGGATCTACACCAAGGCGTACATCAATATCGACAGAGGCATCAAATTTAGTATTGGAAATATCTTTCAGAATATTTGCAGCTTCGCCAAGCTTATAAAGTTTCCCGGCTTCTACTTTCTCCAGTGATACTTTTCTGTTTTTCGTAAGTTTCGCCATTTTTCGTTTTACCTATTTAGATTAATCATTAGCAGGAAAGGCGCCTTTAACAGTAATACCCATACTACGGGCTGTACCGGCAACCATTTTCATCGCTGATTCAACAGTAAAAGCATTCAGATCCGGCATTTTATCCTGGGCGATGGTTTTCACCTGATCCCAGCTTACAGATGCAACCTTTTTACGGTTGGATTCTGCAGAACCTGATTTGAGCTTCGTAATCTCCAGCAACTGAACTGCAACCGGAGGAGTCTTTACAATAAAATCAAATGACTTATCAGAATAGACAGTTATCACAACTGGAAGCACTTTGCCTGCCTGTTCCTGAGTACGTGCATTAAATTGTTTGCAAAACTCCATAATGTTCACCCCTTTTGCACCTAATGCAGGTCCAACAGGAGGTGATGGATTAGCTGCCCCGCCTTTAATCTGCAATTTAATTAATCCAGCAACTTCTTTTGCCATAATTTAACAGTTTCTATAATTAAGATTCACTTTATAAGGGTTGCTGATTATACAGGAAGCATTTATATGGTTATATAATCAACAAATTATAAACAATTAAGTTTTTTATTCTTTTTCTACCTGCATAAAACTCAATTCCAGTGGTGTTTTCCTCCCGAAAATCTTCACCATTACCTTGAGTTTTTTCTTTTCTTCATTCACTTCTTCGATAACACCGGTAAAACTATTAAAAGGTCCGTCAATTACTTTAACAGATTCTCCAACAAAGAAGGGAACATTAATTTCTTCATCACTCGCAGCCAGTTCATCAACTTTACCAAGAATTCGATTTACTTCCGACATACGTAAAGGAATCGGCTTATCTTCATTCTCCCCGAGGAAACCAATCACATTGGTAATATTTTTCAGCATATGCGGAATTTCACCAACAAGAGCAGCCTCAATCAGAATATAACCGGGAAAAAAGTTTCTCTCTTTACTGATTTTTTTACCGTTTCTTATCTGATATACTTTCTCAGTTGGAATGAGCACCTGAGAAATATAGTCTTGCAGGTCAAGACGAGCTACTTCATTCTCAATATACTCTTTAACCTTCTTTTCTTTACCACCAACTGCTCGTAAAACGTACCATTTTTTTTCGAGCTCACTCATAATTTCCCGGAGTATTAAATATTAAAAAAACATACTGTATATCAGCGTCATGAGATTTTCAAAGCTGATATCCATAATAAATATCATAAGGGCAATAATAAGAGAAGCTACCATTACGACAATTGTACTGTTTTGTAATTCCTTCCAGGAAGGCCAGGTCACTTTGTAAACTAACTCTTTATAAGCTTCCTGAAAATAGAGTTTTATTTTCATCAGATTTATCTTATTTATCTGTTTTTCTGTAAAATAAGAAACACAAATTAAATGTTTCCTTACTTAGCAAGCCTGCACAGAATTGCAAAAAAACTATGCGGGCTTATACTTTTAATGCACCCTTTAAACTGGTGCATGTAATACTTATATTTTGCACGGGAGGAGCGACTCGAACGCCCGACACCTGGTTTTGGAGACCAGTGCTCTACCAACTGAGCTACACCCGTGTGTTGGGTGCTCTACCTCCCGATAGTCATCGGGATGAGCTACACCCGTATATATCTTTATTAAGAGCAAACAAAGTCCAGAACAGTTAACTATTCTGAACTTTGTATGTATCTTTCAAAGATTTATTCAACGATTTCAATTACCTGACCGGCTCCAACCGTACGTCCACCTTCACGGATTGCGAAACGAAGACCCTGGTTGATAGCAACAGGATAAATCAGGTCAACAGTAATAGTTACATTATCACCCGGCATTACCATTTCAGTTCCTTCCGGAAGAGTAATTTCACCAGTTACATCCAACGTTCTTAAATAGAACTGCGGACGATATTTATTATGAAAAGGAGTGTGACGACCACCTTCTTCTTTCTTCAGTACATATACCTCAGCTTTAAATCTGGTATGAGGTGTAATAGATCCAGGTTTGGCAATAACCATTCCTCTTTTAATTTCCTTTTTGTCAACACCACGAAGCAACAGACCAACATTGTCACCAGCTTCACCGGTATCAAGGATTTTACGGAACATTTCAACACCTGTAACAACTGTTTTCTTAGCTTCGGCACCAAGTCCGATGATACTAACTTCTTCACTGGTATGAACCACACCTGTTTCAACTCTACCAGTAGCAACAGTACCACGACCGGTGATTGAGAACACGTCCTCAACGGGCATCAGGAATGGTTTTTCAACGTCTCTGGGAGGAATTGGAATATATTCATCAACTGCATCAAGCAGTTCCATAACTTTTTCTTCCCATTTTTCTTCTCCGTTAAGCGCACCGAGTGCAGAACCTCTGATTACAGGTGCATTGTCCCCGTCAAATTCGTAGAAGCTCAGCAATTCTCTGATTTCCATTTCAACGAGGTCAAGCATTTCTTCGTCTTCAACCATGTCAACTTTGTTCATGAAAACGACGATCCTTGGCACGTTTACCTGGCGGGCAAGAAGGATGTGCTCTCTGGTCTGAGGCATAGGACCATCAGTAGCAGCAACTACAATGATGGCACCATCCATCTGAGCAGCACCAGTTACCATGTTTTTAACATAGTCGGCGTGACCCGGACAATCAACGTGAGCATAGTGACGCTTTTCTGTTTGATACTCAACGTGAGCAGTGTTAATGGTGATCCCTCTTTCCTTTTCTTCAGGAGCGTTATCAATTGAATCAAAGTCTTTTATGTCGCAAAGCCCCTTTTTTGCAAGCACCATAGTAATGGCTGCAGTGAGGGTGGTTTTACCGTGGTCAACGTGACCAATTGTTCCAATATTAACGTGAGGTTTCGACCTATCAAATTTTTCTTTAGCCATAACTCAAGTATTAGAGATTTAAGTAATTTATATTAAACAAAACATTTTATGCTACACTGTATCAATCGAATAAGCTACTTTGAGCCAATGATGGGAATTGAACCCATGACCTCTTCCTTACCAAGGAAGCGCTCTACCCCTGAGCTACATCGGCGGGAAAGAGCGGGAGACGAGGCTCGAACTCGCGACCCTAACCTTGGAAGGGTTATGCTCTACCAACTGAGCTACTCCCGCATGTGTGCAATTCCGCAAAAAAGGCATGTACAACAATACATACCTTTGCTACGCACTTAATAGTGGGGGGAGCAGGATTCGAACCTACGAAGGCATACGCCAGCAGATTTACAGTCTGCCCCAGTTGGCCGCTTTGGTATCCCCCCAACTGATTTTTCAAGAAATATTAACAGAGCCGATGGAGGGATTCGAACCCCCGACCAGCTGATTACAAATCAGCTGCTCTGGCCAACTGAGCTACATCGGCACTATTTAAGAACTTTGGAAGTAATTTCCGTTTCAAAATTGGTTTGCAAATGTATAAATATTTTATCTATATATCAAAATTATTTATTCATTTTTTTGCCACCAATCATGCTCTTTTGAGTTTATCCTTGTGCTTACGTATTTGCCTTTTCAACGCATCTACCGCATTATCAACTGCTTCTTCAAACGATTTGCTTTGTTTTTTTGCAAAAAGATCGTTTCCCGGAATCTCCAATTTTATTTCAGCAATCTTGTTTTCGAGTTCCTGAGTGTTCTCAAGGCGAAGAAATATTTCTGCACCGACAATATCTTCATAGAATTGAAAAAGCTTTTTCACTTTGTTGTTTACAAAATCAATTAACTTTTTGTCTGCATCAAAATGAACTGAATTAATCTTTATATTCATCTCTCATTCCCTCCATATTTTATGCCCTCGGATGGGCTTGTTTATATATTTGTTTTAGCTTTTCAAAACTATTGTGAGTGTAAACCTGGGTGGCCGATAAATTTGCATGTCCGAGCAACTCTTTTATGGCATTCAGGTCGGCTCCGTTATTCAGCATATGAGTAGCAAAGCTATGCCTCAGAATATGCGGACTTCGCTTCTCAAGCGTACTCACCAGCCCAACATAATCTCTCACTATACGGTAAACAAACCGGGCGTAAACAGGTTTCCCTCTGTTAGTAAAAAAAAGACAATCAGTTTCTGAACTAATCTTATCGCGGAATTCTTCCAGGTATGATTTTATAGATGAAGCTACCTCCCTAACAAGCGGGATGATGCGTTCTTTATTGCGCTTACCAAGAACCCTGATAGCAGAAGATGACAAATTTACATCCTTCACCTTTAAATTTACCAGTTCAGAAACTCTGATTCCAGTACAATATAAAAGATCTATAATAAGCTGATTCCTCCGGCCGGCATAATCATCCCCAAAATCATAGTCTTCCAGCAAAGATACCATTTGTTCCTGCTCAATAAAAACAGGCAATTTTCTGGATACTTTTGGTGAGATAACTTTCCCCATCGGATTAAACCTGACATGCCCCTTCTGCAACAGAAAACGATAAAATGATTTGAGTGTCGATAATTTTCTGTTAATGGATCGTGAAGAAACCCTTCCTGTACTCAAATGCGCCATCCAACCACGTACAACACGATAATCATCCGGAGGAAACATATCTGCCCTATTGTTAAGGCAATATTCTTTAAACTGTTCTATATCCTTCCGGTAAGCTTTAACGGTGTGCTGCGAATAACGTTTTTCAAATTTAAGATAACTCAGAAAAGCTTCTTTATAATCCATACATGGCCTGAAAATTAATTAGTGTCTGTCCATAATGTCCTATAACTGCGTTATTGCAAAAATTCAAACTCCTCATATACACTAGTATACTGCGGATTAAAATTATTGCATGCTCCCGTTTAGAACGGAACAGGCTTTGTTCTCAAACATTTTGATCCAGACACTTGACTTTATTGACAAACTCTAATTAGGAAAACAAATGCCTCCTATGTCAAAAAATACATCTTATTATTGAATATACCAGACTATTCTTCTTCCTGTTGCATTTTTTGGACATAAACGGCATGTAGTTTTTGCTGCCTTTCCTTTACTGAAGGTTTGGTATATACCTGTCTTTCCCTGAGCTCTTTAATAACCCCGGTTTTTTCAAATTTTCTTTTAAACTTTTTAAGCGCTCTTTCAATATGTTCGCCTTCTTTAATAGGTATTACTATCATATTTATATTTTTTTAGTGAGCCGCAAATTTATTAAAATGTCATTCAATTAGCAAAATATATTTCTAAAAAAGTGAATTCCAGTTGTTCAATATTTTTATAAATGACTAATAAATTTAAGAAAAATAATTATGATCATGAAATGTCTGCTGCTAAAATATGTTAAAACCAAGTGATAGGGAAAAATCAGAGCTCATTTACCACTGGTTGAATCTTCATAAGAATTAAAAGAAGGTTTTTCGCAATACAGGTATGGCTGTATTTTATAAAAAGTTTGAGAATCGAGGAGTTTATTTTTTAAAAGTTGTGAAACATCCTCAATTTTATCGCAAAAGTTTTGATATTTTAAAATTCCTTTGTACTGATATTCTGAGATATAAGGATGTTCTTTCAGGTGTAATAACGAAGTATCATTCACATTAAACTTCCTGATCATGGCAGGGTTGATAGTAATCTTATCCGCATTTTGGGTAATAGTTTCAGGAGGTATGCCATAAACTTCAGTCAATTGCTTTATTGAAACATATCCGCCAAGCAACTCCCTGTATTGAATAATTCTATTTGCATAGACAGTTCCGATGCCGGGTAGCCTTTCAAGTTGTTCTGCAGTGGCAGTATTAAGTTCAACGGACTCAAAAAATTTATTAGGTAATTGTACGCTCTCTTTTTCAGTGCCGGATTCATTATTTATCCTGATATTATCCGCCTTTACATCGATCACAATATAAGGTTCAAGTTGCGCATATAATTTGTCAGGAATTGAATAGATCTTCTTTAAATCCTCCTTATTAATGAACCTGGCACCCGTTGCCAGGTAATTTTTAATATTTCTTACCTGTCCTTTATTTAAACCAAGATTAAACCATTGTTGTTCAGTTGTATTATTCGGGTCAAATTGAGACAATATCTGTGGTGTATTTGCGATCTCATTTTTTTCTACCTCATAATAATTTTCCGCAGCAGGGCGGGTTTTTGTCAGGAATGATTCAAAGGCAGATACTTCCGCAATAAATTCTTCTTTGGAAATTTCAGGATTATAAGTATTATTTTCTGGTAAAAGACTGTTTATTACAAATCCCCCAATAAGCAGAACAAACATTACTGCTATTCCGTTTTGTTCACCGCGGGTAAAAGAGAAAATATCTTTAAATTGTTTACCATTCATGAAATAAATTTACTAATTATACGAAAACAGGATAAAGCTGTCCTGAATAAAAATCATGAACGGGAAATACTTCTGACTGAAACAAAAAAAAGTCTTTGACAGTTCTGCCAAAGACTTTAATATTTTATAAGAATTTTTAAATTGATTAGTTTCTGTCGATACAATTGAGGTCTTCAAAAGCTACCTTGAGTCTTTCAACCAATGATCTTTCGCCGGCTCTGAGCCAAACACGGGGATCATATTTTTTCTTATTTGGTTTGTCTTCTCCTTCAGGATTTCCAATCTGACTCTGCAAGTAGTCAAAATTATCGGCTGAATACTTTCTGACACCATCCCAGAAAGCCCATTGTGTATCGGTATCAATATTCATTTTTATCACACCGTAACCAATTGCTTCGCGAATTTCCTCCCGGTTTGAACCCGATCCGCCATGAAAAACAAAATTAACAGGTTTCGGAGCTGTTTTCAGATTTTCTTCGATATATTTTTGTGAATTATCCAGAATCTTAGGTGTAAGCTTTACATTACCCGGTTTATAAACCCCGTGCACATTACCGAAAGAGGCGGCAATTGTGAACCTGCTACTGATCTTGCTTAATTCAGTGTAAGCATAGGCTACATCTTCTGGTTGTGTGTAAAGCAAAGAGTTATCAATACTGGTATTATCAACACCATCTTCTTCACCGCCGGTTACACCAAGTTCAATTTCGAGCGTCATCCCGATTTTACTCATCCGTTCAAGATATTTCTTACAAATCTCGATATTTTCTTTCAATGGTTCTTCTGATAAATCGAGCATATGTGAACTAAAGAGAGGTTTTCCATAGCGGTTAAAATGTTTTTCACCGGCATCCAGTAATCCATCAATCCAGGGAAGTAATTTTTTTGCAGCATGGTCGGTATGAAGGATAACAGGCACACCATAATGTTCGGCAACATGATGTACATGCTTGGCTCCGGATATAGCACCAATTATGGCTGCCTGCTGTTTGTCATTGGGCAGCGATTTACCTGCGTAAAAAACTGAACCACCATTGGAAAACTGAACCATTATCGGTGAGTTAACTTCTTTGGCAGCTTCCAGCACACCATTCAATGAATTGGTACTCACTACATTTACAGCCGGAAGGGCAAATTTATTTTCCCTTGCTATTTTAAAAACTTCCTGTACATCGTCACCGGTTACTACACCCGGCTTTACTTTATCCAATACTTTAGTCATCTTTTTTGGTTGTTTTTGTTAAACACTAATATCTTTATTGCATGAATGAAAACACAAATTTAATAATTATTACCATACAACCCAGTTAAGCAGTCATGATGAATTCCTTAATATTTGAATTTACATCATTCATGAGTTATGAACTTTCATAAAACGATAATTTGCGTTGATGCCGGTTATATTAAAAAGCTCTGTCCATAATGTCCGATAACTGCGTTGTTGCAAAAATTTCAATTCCTCATATACATTAGTATACTGCGGATTAAAATTTTTACACGCTCCCGTTTAGAACGGGACAGGCTTTGTTCTCGAACATTTTGATCCAGACACCTGACTTTATTGGTAGACTCTAAATAAGGTATTGAAACAGGGTGGGTTTTTCATTCAGATATTCATACTGAAATTTTCTCTCTTTCATACGGCGCAATAACGGAATAAAATCTTCTTTCCGCTGTAATTCAATGCCTATGACAGCGGGGCCCCTCTCACGGCTGTTTTTCTTTGAATATTCAAAATGGGTAATATCATCAGTAGGGCCAAGCACATTTACTAAAAACTCTCTCAAAGCCCCTGCCCGTTGGGGGAAGCGAACAATAAAATAATGTTTCAATCCTTCGTACAACAACGATCTTTCCTTGATCTCTTCTGTACGGGTGATATCGTTATTGCTTCCGCTCAGCACACAAACCACATTTTTACCTTTAATCTCATCCTTAAACTCGTCCAGCGCGGTAATTGAAAGGGCACCGGCAGGCTCAACAACAATGGCATCCTGGTTGTACAACTGTAAAATGGTAGTACATACCTTACCTTCCGGCACTGTAATCACTTTATCAACAACTTCTTTACATATCTCAAAAGTGAGCTCCCCTACCCGTTGTACGGCTGCTCCGTCAACAAATTTGTCAATTTCTTCGAGCGTAATAATTT
>Ga0209921_1000620_pt1 | contig 10559 bp, 9 predicted proteins | sample SalPonF2_C_D2_MG_FD_185730 | JGI IMG/M metagenome (GOLD analysis project Ga0209921, IMG submission 185730) | Salt pond soil microbial communities from South San Francisco under conditions of wetland restoration - Salt Pond MetaG SF2_C_D2_MG... ...
CCGGTGGATATCGGGGCGGGCGAGCAGTTCCGGCCGGAGTTCCTGAAAATCAGCCCCAACAACCGCATGCCGGCGATCGTCGATCACGAGCCCCTCGGCGGCGGGGAGCCCCTGTCGCTGTTCGAGTCCGGCGCGATCCTCGAGTACCTGGCCGACAAGACCGGCAGGTTCCTGCCGGCGCAGGCGCCGGATCGCTACCGGGTGCTCCAGTGGGTGCACTGGCAGATGGCCAACCTGGGGCCGATGATGGGCAACGCCAACCACTTTCGGAATTACGCGAAGAACATCGTCGACGATCCGAAACAGCTCGAGTACGGCGAGCGCCGCTTCACCGGCGAGGTGGACCGACTCTGTGGCGTGATGGACGCCCAGCTGCTGGCCAACCGCTACCTGGCGGGGGACGAATACAGCATCGCCGACATCATCAGCTGGCCCTGGGCAATGCTTGCCGGGGGCCTGATGGGCGAGGCGATCTGGGAGACCTTTCCCAGCCTCAAGCGCTGGGTCGGCGAGGTGGGCGGGCGGCCCGCGGTGCAGACCGGGCGCGAACTCGGCCGGGAGTGGTCGCAGCACGAGCGCACCGAGGAAGAGAAAAAGCGCCGCCGCGAGCTGCTGTTCAACCAGACCAGCGAGAAAGTGCGCAAGGCCCGGGAGGAGGCGGCGAAAGCGGCCCGGTAGCCTCCGGAGCCGTGCCTGTCGTGTCCGCGCGGCCGGCATCCGGGTGCGGGTGAGCTACCTTCTGCGTATGGACAGGGATACCGCCACCAACCAGCGAGTCGCCGACCGGCTGCGCGAGGCCGCCGACATCCTGGAACAGCAGGCGGCCAACCCCTTCCGCGTCGGGGCCTACCGGCGCGCCGCGCAGACCGTCGCCGGGCTCGATCGGGACCTGCGCGAGCTGGTCGCGGAGCAGGGCGCCGAGGCCTTGCTGGCGTTGCCGGGGATCGGCCGGGGGATTGCCACGGCGATCGACGAGATTCTACGCACCGGTCGCTGGGCCCAACTCGAGCGCTGGCGCGGCACGCTGGATCCCGCGCGCCTGTTCCAGACCGTGCCCGGAATCGGGCCGCAGCTCGCGCGCGCGATCCACGACGAGCTGCAGGTGGATACTTTGGAAGCGCTGGAGGTGGCGGCCCACGACGGGCGCCTGGAGGCCGTGCCGGGGATCGGTCCGAGGCGGGGGGCGTCGATCCGGGCGCTGCTGGACGAGATGCTCGGCCGGGTCCCCCGTCTGCGGGCTCGCCGGTCCTCGCTCGGCCCGGGGCCGGAGGTCCAGGTACTCCTCTCGGTTGACGAGGAATACCGGGAGAAAGCAGGCTCTGGCGCGCTTCCGACCATCGCGCCGCGGCGCTTCAATCCCGCGGGAGAGTCCTGGCTTCCGATACTGCATACCCGCCGCGGCGGCTGGCATTTCACCGCCCTGTATTCCAATACGGCCCGCGCGCACCAGCTGGGCCGGACCCGTGACTGGGTGGTGATCTACTTCTACGACGAAGACCACCAGGAAGGCCAGTACACCGTGGTCACCGAGACTCGCGGTGCAATGGCGGGCCGGCGCGTGGTACGCGGCCGCGAGGCCGAGTGCCGCGCGCTGTACGCCGCGTGACGAACGCCTGACCGGGGTCAGGGCGGGCGCGCGCGGTCGGACCTAGGCTGTCTGCAAGAGGCCCGGACAACCGGCGGCGGTAGCGCGGGGTGTGCGGAGATGCTCGGAGTTGGGGAATCGCCGGGCTGGCGGTGGCGACGGCTGGTGCCGGCTCTGGCCGGGGTGGCGGTGTTCATGCTTGGTGCCCCCACCGGGGCGGCCGTTGCGGCGACTCGCGGAGACTTCGTCAGCTTCTATCCCGTTGCGCTGAACGAGGTGCAGACCCGGCATCCCCTGGACCAGTACGAGCTGGCGTGCACTCGGTCGGGGTCGGAGGGTGCCCATATATCCCTGCTGGCCGATACCACCGGTGCGGTTGTTCTGGTCGCGATCAGTCGCGGGGCGCCGCGTGACGTGCGTTCGCTGCTCGATCCGAAGAACAACCCCGACGCCACGCGCGACTGGGCGTACGTCTGGGACCGCAACGGCGACGGAAAAATTGATTACCTGGCGTACTACCTGGGAGTCGAGATGGTGGTGACGCAGGGGAGTCTGCCCGAGGGGTTCCCCGGCGGCATGCACCCCGCCATGAACAGGACCCAGCTCCAGTACGCTCTGGCACACATGCGGATGACCTTCTATTACGCCGCCGACGACAACTTCGACGGGCGGGTCGATGCCATGATCTTTCCGTACCGTGACCAGAAGGTGCCGATGTGGGTGAAGGGCCAGTTCGTGCTGGACAGCAGTCACTGGGACGGCCGGGTCGACCGGGACTGGGCCTTCCGGGACGACATCACCGGTCCGACCGGTCCCGCGCCGCGCAACTCCCACGGCTACCGGGTGCGGATCGATCCCTCCGTGGGCGCCGGGGGCGACGCGGTGCTGGCCCACTGGAGCGCGCTGCTGCACGAGTTCAACAGCACAGTGCGCGCCTGCGGCGCAGCGCCGCACCTGCGCCGCTGACGGGAACCCGTTTCCGGCTCAGGAAGGCGTCGCCAGGCGCAGAAGGCCGACCAGGAACAGGGCCCCTGCCGGGAACGCGAGCCAAACCAGGGTGAGCGTCAGCGGGTCAGGGCGGGTGGGCGCGTCCGCGAGCACGGTGAGCACCAGCAACGTACCGAAAAACACCGCCCCCGCGAGCCAGCGGATCAGCTGGCGGCGAATGGAGGGGGAATCTCCCGGCGACCGCATCAGACGTGGCATATCGGCAACCTCCCGCCGCCGGCGCTACCGCACCCGGGCATCCCGACGCGTTGCGGCCGGCGAGAACGCACTAACCGGCTCAGATGGATTGGCGCTGACCGGGTTAGCAAGGCATGACATCGCTTTCCCCTACTGTAGACGCTTACGCCATTCGCTGTGCGGTCGCTTTCGATCGATCCGGACCATGGCTGGCGTGTCCAACGGTGGCACGGGCGAGGCCGGATAATGCTATGCCTTGATGAACCCTGGCAGAACGGATGACTCCGAGTAGCGCGGTCCTCTGCCGCGGCGGCTCCGGCAGGCCACAGGCCGGGCCAGCGATCGGGGGGCGCGGTGGCCGCGGATACCATTCCATGCCGAACCCGGGCGCAGGAGGCGGGCACTATGCCTGCGCGCTCGAGGTGTATATGGTAAGCACAAAGGGTTGGCAGGCTTCCTGCTTCGATTGACCCCCCTGGGCCGATAACCAACGACAACCGGGGAAAGAATGCAACGCGTGCAGGCCCACTACGCAGCGCTGGGAGACATCGGCGGCCTGGTCGCGCGGTCGCCGGATATCCCGGATCTCCTGCAGGCGGCCTGCGAGCTCGTGGTCGAGCGCACCGGGTCCACGGCCACCTACATCGCCACCATCACAGAGGAGGCCGGTGACCCGGCGGTCACGCTCGGCGCGGTAGCCGGCCCGTCGGGCGACTATGTGCGGGCGCTCGAGCTTTCCCTCCGGGCCGACCGGCCGGGCGGCAACGGCATGGTGGGGCGGGTGTATCGCGCGGGCTCGGCCCTGGTCTCCAACGACTGTCTGAACGATTCGCGCTTCAGCCACATGGTCGAAGCGCTCGCCGCCCGGGAGATACGCGCCGCGGTTGGCATCCCCGTTCTCGTGGGCGCGCGCTGTCGCGGCGTGCTGGTGGTCGCCGCTGGGCAACCGGGGTACTACGACAGCACGCTGCGCCACCTGCTCCAGCGCATCGCCGAGATCCTGGCGACCGGGATCGACCGGGCCGAGGAGCGGGCTCGAAGCACGCGCTACCAGACCCTTTACCGGATCCAGTCCGAGGTCAACGCGCTGATCGCCCGGGGACCGGAGCCGCAGAACCTGTACGACGAGACCTGCCGGATCGTGGCCGCCGCCTCGGACGAGCTTCGAGCGTACATGGCGCTGGCGGATCCGGGCGCAGAGGTGCTGCGGTTCGTCTCCTGCGCCGGTACCGGGCTCGACCAGGAGCTCGCGCGCGCCATGATGGACACGCCGGTGTCCACCCGCGGCGACGTCCCTGCCGGACGGGGCATCGCGGGCACCACCTACCGGGCGCGGCGGCTGGTGGTCTGGCGGGATGTGACTCCGGAGGGGGAGACCATACTTCGATCGAGGCTGCGCCGGCAGACCGGCACGCGCAGTCTGATGGGCATCCCGGTGTTCCTCCATGGCACCTGTTGCGCGGTGCTGGTGCTGGCGTCCTCGACTCCGCGCTACTTCGACGAGGGACTGATCGAGGTGAGCAAGCAGCTCGCCTCCAGCCTGAACGTGGCCCTGAATGCCCATGAGAAGCGCCAGGCCCTGCGCGCCATGGCCCTGACCGACAGCCTCACCGGACTGCCGAACCGGACGCTGTTTGCGGACCGGCTGCGCATGGCAACGGCGCGGGCGGACCGCAACGGCGGCCAGCTGGCGATCGCGCTGATCGATCTCGACAACCTGAAGGAGGTCAACACCCGCCTGGGGCATTCCGTCGGCGACCAGTTGATCCGGGCGGTAGCGGGGCGGATCGAGTCCGCCCTGCGGCGCAGCGACACCGTGGCGCGCTTTGGCGGCGACGAGTTCGCGGCGATCCTGTACGTACGCAGCGCCTCCACGGCACTGGAAGTGCTGCTGTCGAGGATTCTCGAGACGGTCGCGATCCCGTTGGAGGTTGACGCCGAGCATGTGACGGTGCGTGCCAGCATCGGCGTGGCGCTCTACCCGCGGGATGGCACCGCCGGCGAGGATCTCTTGCGGCGCGCTGACCTCGCCATGTCGCGCGTAAAGGGTCAGGGAGGCAACAGCTGGAGCGTGTTCGAACAGTGCCTGGAGCGCCAGGTCTGGAACCAGCACCGGCTCAAGGCCCGATTCTCCGAGGCGCTGGAGCGGGGCGAGATCCGGTTCCACTACCAGCCGATCATCGAGCTGCTCCCGGGGCGCGTGGTCGGGGCCGAGGCCCTGGCGCGCTGGCACGATCCGGAGCGCGGCGTGTTGCCACCGGGGGAGTGGATCGGGGTGGTGGAGAACAATGCCCGCCTGGTCACGGAGCTGGGCCGTCATGCGCTGCACAGCGCGATGCACCAGCTTCAGGCATGGCACGAGCAGGACAGGCGCCTGTCCCTGTCGGTGAACATCGGCGCGCGGCACCTGCTCGCGAGCGGTTTTCTGGGGGACCTGGAGGATGCGCTGGCAATCGCGCCGGAACTCGCCCCGCGCCTGGTGCTGGAGGTCACCGAGACGGCGCTGATCGACGATTTCGCCAAGGTCGCCCGGGTGCTGGCGGAATGCCGCCGGCTCGGCGCGCGCGTCGCCCTGGACGATTTCGGCACCGGCCAGGCCTCGCTGACGTACCTCCTGGAGTTGCCCGCGAATCGTCTCAAGATCGACCACAGTTTCGTGCTGCGCATGCTCTCGGACTTTCGCGCGTTCGGCATCGTGGCGGGAGCCGTGCAGGGCACGCAGATGCTCGGCATGAACGCGGTCGCGGAGGGCGTGGAGACGGAGGAGCACGGCCTGCGCCTGCTGCAGCTGGGGTGCCGTTACGCCCAGGGGTTCGCAATCGCGCCGGCGATGCCCGCCGAAGCGTTCGACGCGTGGTGTGCCAAGTGGACCCCGCCGGAGAGCTGGCGCCGGGGCGTCGCCACACCCCTGGGCCAGGAGCATGTGCAACTGCTGGCCAGCTTGGTGCTGCACCGGACCAGGCACTGGGCCGTGCTGGGGGAGATGCGGGAGGTCGGCGAGGATCACCGGTCGCTGTCCCCCGAGACCTGGAGCTCTTACTGTCCGGTCCGAGTGGAAGCCCGTGCGGCCCGGAGCCGCCTTCGCGAAAGCGGACTCACCCAGTTGCACCGGGAACTACACCGGCTTGAGCGGAGTTGCTTCGAGCGGCTGGGCGAGTCCGGCCGGGTCCCGTCCGATCTGCTGCGTCGAGCCCGCCATGTGCTCCGGGAATACGAGTTCGGTGTGGACGCCCTGCTGACCTGCCGACAGGGGGGGCGCCACCGGTGACGGGCGACGGTCCGATCTGCGGCCAAATGCACAGGACGCGTCCCCGGCCAGGAACTCAGGGAAGCCTGGCACTGTCTCCGGGACAACGGCACGCGGAGCAGCGTGACCGGCCGGGTGGGCAGCCGGCCCCCGTGAGCAGGGTGCATGCTGCCCGCGATGACCCCGAAGCGTCAGATTGGCCGCTGGCTTGCAGGCCGCCGCGGGTCCGTGCGGCGTGCGAGACAGCGCGGTGAACGCCCGACCACCGGGAGGCTACCTGCATGCGACTCTTGAAGCTTTTTACGACCGTCCTCGCGGCCGCGGGGCTCGTAGTAGCGCCGGCCGCGCTGGCGATGCAGCCGCACGCGGCCGCGCATGGCCCCGACAACGGCACCAGCGCGATGCACGAGGTTGTGTACCGGCACAGTTCGAGCAAGCTGAGCAACAGCTCGTCAAGCGCGAACCATTCCTCCGGCCTCAATTCCGGCAGGAGTCGCCGGAAAGACAATTCGTCTTCCGGCAACAGCTGGAGCAGGAACCAGGGCAAGAGCGGCAACAGCCAGGCGAGCAACAGCTCCAGCTGGAGTTCCAATCGCTCGTCGGGCAACAACAGCTCGAGCCGCAACAGCCGCTAGGAGCACCACAAGCATCGTCTTGAGAGCGCGCGGCGACCCGGGGCCGATGGCTCCCGGGTCCCCGTCGGCGGGCCCCGCTTCTCCCCGGGGACAGCGATTATCCCAGCCACCCGGGGTCACGGCTCGCATCATATAAGTAGCACCTGCGGCGCCCCTCGGGTAGGCTATGAGCGGGCCATCACAGGGGTCGCGGACACTCGATGGACGCCGAAGAACGAAGAAGAACTGTAAACGAGGAGCTCAAGCACATCCCGGTCGGGGCCGAAGGCGGCCCGCAGCAGGAACTCCGGATGGTCTACAACGAGATGCGGCTCTCCGGTCTCGAAAAAGATCAGAGCCTGCCGCGCTCCGTCACGTTCGCGCGCTCGCTGGCGATCGTGCGGGACGGGGCCCCGGACTTCGAGCCCGACCTGCTCGACCCGGACTACTTCGACTGACTTTGGGGCTTCCCCAACCAGCGTGCTACGGCAACAAGCAATTTGGATGGAAAGGTGGCAGGGCGGTTGATAGGCCGGGACTGTTCGCTTTCCTTTCAACCGTCTGCGTGCGGAAACCGGTGGAGGCGGCGGGAATCGAACCTCCTCGGGGCGTATTTCGGCGTACCCGTGTGTAATACAATCAGTAAGTTAGCGCGCCCCTGTACGCCCGAATACGCTCCGTGTTCCCCAAATGTTCCCCGCTCAGAGCCCCTCATTACGAGGCGGGCATCCGGATGACGTTGTCCAGCTTCTTCCTGCTATCCTTACTCGCGGTGGCTCCGTAAGCTTCCCCGAGTCGGCGAAAGCCGAGGAAGCGCCACGGGACCCTAACGCCCATTCTTGGCGGCGCGTCCCGCGGCAACGCGGGGCGTGACCGGGCAGAAGTCAGCAGAGGCCATAATAGCCGGCCGGGGGCGGAGCCGCCGACGGTGAAGGGCCGAACATGAGAGACCATGAACCGCCTGGTGCGGACCCGCATGCCAGGTGGTGTGGGGAGGGCGGGCCAGATACCCGCCCTTACCCCAATTATGTCCTGCGTCAAGCCGCAACAAGCTTCTTCACGTTGAGTTCTTTGCGATGTTGTTCGGCGTGCCAGAGCTCGTATTGGGACTGCTGATTCAGCCAGCTTTCTGCCGAGGTATCAAAAGCGATGGACAGCCGGATCGCCATTTCCGGACTGATACCGGCCTTCCCGTTCAAAACAGCACTTAGCGTTTTGCGGCTAACGCCCAATGCCTTTGCGGCGGCCGTGACAGAGAGGCCGAGGGGCTCAAGACAAAGCTCTCGCAAAACTTCACCGGGGTGGGGGGGATTGTGCATCAACATTGCAGTACCTCAGTGGTAATCTTCGTAATCCACAATCTCGGCATCTCCGTCCTCGAATCGGAAAGTCACTTGCCAGCTACCGCTGACTGTCACCGACCAGATTCCCGCGCGTTTCCCTGAAAGTTCGTGCAGCCGAAGCCCTGGTAAATCGATATCCTTGCCATCGGATGCTGCATTCAATCGACCGAGAATAAGCCGAAGCCTCTTTGCATGAGCGGCCTGAATCCCTGCGGTGCTCCCGGACTTGAAGAATTTGGCCAAGCCCTTGTGTTTGAAGCTTCGAATCACTCCTTGAGTGTCCCCTGTAACGTGTCAGGTGTCAACCTGCATAAGGCCTGAGCTCAGGGGCGCCTGAGGCGGCGGCCGTTTTTGCGGTCGCAAAAATGGGCGACCGGTCAAACGTTTCCCTGCAGCGATTTGTGTACACCCGATAAGCACGGGCCGGTGTCAAAAGACGTTGGACGCTCACTGAACCGCCGGCTTTTGCGGAGGCTCCGACTCTTGAGAGCAATCCAACCCCGTGTGCGGGGCCGGTGCCCCTGCGGGCGTGACGCGACGAGCCGCGGACAACAACAAGATTGACTCTGGTTAATAGATTCCGACCAACATCACGTTCAAGGGAACCTTCAGAGCCCGCCCAGGATTTGTTTGCGCTTGGCCCGGTACTCTTGATCGGTGATCAGCCCCTGCTGGTGCAGCTTGTCCAACACCCGCAGGCGGGTGGCGAGCCGGTCGTATTCCCGCTGCACGGAGGATGCGGGGCCGCTGGCCGCGTGCTTGTGTCCTGCCGCCGGCTTGCGGGTCTTCGCTGCGCTCCCCGCCTTGGCGACCGGCGTGCGGGCAAGCGCCACACTGACCCAATCCGTACGGCCAGACGCCGGGTGCTCGACAGCCTGGCCGCCCGCGATGCGCCAGCCCGACTGGACGCGCCGAGCACGATCGCCCGGCGGCATTGGCGGCAAGCGCCCGGTTTCCGCATACTTCGCATACTTGGTCTCAAAGGGTTGATGCATGAGGCCAAAGATCACGTTCAGGCGCCCGTTTTGATAGAACACGCGGCCCGTCGTCACCACCCGCTGCTTGATATGGATCATCAACAAATTCATGTTGCCGGCTGAGACCACCGCGAACGTCACATCCTCATGCGGGCCGGCTTTCGACAGCCCAGCAGCCAGCCTCGGACTGAGCACCTTCAACGTCCGATCGGTGAACACCGGCTCCGGAGCGCCCTGCGATCCGCGCACCACTTTTAGTTGCGCCAACGCCCGGCGCACCTGGGCCGGCGCCAGGTCTGCCGGCTGCTGGTTGGGGGCTGACCCGTCACCCTGGGAGCTCAAAGCTACGAACTGCACGCCCGAATGCCACAGCACCGTGCTGCCCTGCGGGGCGGAATTCAGCGAATTGGCCTGATTCGGCGGCGTGCCGCCGCCCTGCGCCGCACAGCCTGCTACCGCAACGGCCAAAAGAGCAGCAGCCCCCAAGGCACACACTTTGTGCTTCATATTCGTCACCTTGCTCATAACGCCTCTACACTTTCCGCAGCCTGAGTTGAATCGGGACGTGAGCGACAGCCGCTTCCAGCAAGCGCTGTGGCAATGCGGTCTCCCAGTGGGGGCGATTGCAGCGGTCGACGAACGCATCGAGGTCGTCTTGTAAGTATCTGGGGCGGACGCCGTGGAAAGTGCCCAGGAGTAACCGTTTGAGAGTGGCGATGACCAGGTGCACCTTGGGCAGCCTCTTGGTGGCCGGTTCCGGCGGGGTCACACGCGGGGTGTGATAGCGGCGCTCGCCGAGACTTGCCAGCGCCGCCAGGGTATCACTTTTGCGTTCAGTTTCCCCGGCCAGGGGATGGTGGGCGAAGGGGCGCACCAGCTTGCCGTTCCGCCCCTCGTCCCGGATCCCGGCGGCGAGATGGCCCGCCTTGTGCCCGCGGTTCTCCACCGCCAGCAACACAGGCATCTTACCCCCGGCGCCGGGCCCGCGCTTGCCGGCACGTCGCCCGCCCACCAAGGCGTCATCGACCTCGAAGAGCCGGCAGAGCCCGAAGGATCGGTTCCGGTCGCCCATCGCCCGGCGCAGCATCCGCAACATCGGACAGGCCGTCGACCAGCTCACCCCGATCCGCTTCGACAGACGCGGCGCCGAGACCCCGCCCTTGTCGGCGCCCATCAAGGAGATGGCGGCGAACCATTGGGGCAGCGGCACATGGGTGCGGTGAAAGATCGTGCCCGCCGTTGCCGGAACCTGGTAGCGACAGCGCGCGCATTGGCGCTTGTGCGCCCGCGTATTCAACAGATAGGCCTGATCGTGACCACAACATGGACACAGCAAGCCCTCGGGCCAGGGGTGACGGGCGGTCTCCTCCAGACATGCCTGCTGAGTGGAAAAACGATCGGTCCACTCCAGAAAACTCCTCTCGGCCGGTTTCCTCGGCATAGCTTCCAAACCCGCCAATTCCACAGCTTTGGACAAGGTTGGCTACCATAAGCTTAGAGGCATTATTCTGCATTGGAAAAGACTGAATATTGTCCGGTGGGAGGTCACAGCCGACGACCATCGCATATTCCCCGTGCAGGTTGGCCAGCGAGAGCGCGTGGACCTCG
>Ga0209921_1000622_pt1 | contig 10552 bp, 3 predicted proteins | sample SalPonF2_C_D2_MG_FD_185730 | JGI IMG/M metagenome (GOLD analysis project Ga0209921, IMG submission 185730) | Salt pond soil microbial communities from South San Francisco under conditions of wetland restoration - Salt Pond MetaG SF2_C_D2_MG... ...
GATTTCACGGAAAAGATGTTACCCCTGGATTAGCAACGGCCGATTTGAATCATGATGGGTCGTTGGATCTCGTGATGAACCGGTTGAATAAAAAGGCTGCCATCTACAAAAATATAACCACTGCACCGCGAATAGCCGTTCGTTTAATTGGCAAGGGTCCCAATACGCAGGCCATTGGAGCCAAAGTCAGATTGATTGGCGGTCCCGGCGGTCCTGCTCCACAAATGAGGGAGGTAAAAGACGGCGGAGAGTATCTGTCAGGATCAGAAACGCAGCTAATGTTTGCAGCGAGCAAGAAAAATCCGGATCAAAAGCTCAAAATAATCTGGCCAGATGGAAAAAAAAGTACGATTGACAGTGTTAAAGCGAATCGCATTTATGAGGTAAATGAGAAAGCGATAGCGAAGAAGTCTGCCGATTCGTCCGGGAGCTCTCATGATAAAAAGACCATATTTAAAGATGTATCAGGTAAAATTGATCATTATCAACACCACGAAGACCATTTCCATGATTTTCATGTACAACCACTTCTGCCTTTAAGATTGAGTCGAGAAGGGCCCGGAGTTTCGTGGATAGATTATAATGGAGATGGCCGTTCGGATTTATTGATTTCTTCCGGAAAGGGAGGAAAACTCGCTGTTTTCAAAAATAAAGGGCATGGCCATTTCTCGCATGTCAAGCTTGGAAAAGTGACAAAAAAGACCTCAGCAGACCAGACGGCAATACTTGGGTGGAAAGGTAAAAAGGGCACAAGAATAGTAGTGGGAAATGCTAATTTTGAAACGGGCAATATTAAAACCCCAGCTGCGCGTACTTATTTATTTTCAAAGGGGAAAGAAGTGAAACAGGATAGCATTCCAGGCATTTATTCTACGACGGGTCCTCTGGCCGCAGCAGATTATGATCACAACGGAAACGTAGATTTATTTGTAGGAGGGCGTTTTATTCCCACCCAATATCCTGAAAACGCGCGCTCAAGACTGTTTAAAAATAAAAATGGACACTTTTATCTTGACAAGAAAAATTCGAATGAATTAAAAAGTATTGGCTTAGTTACGGGAGCGGTCTTCACTGATTACAACGGAGACGGCTGGCCCGATCTGCTTATCAGCACTGCCTGGGGAAGTCTAAAACTGTTTAAGAATGATCACGGCCATTTTGTGAATGTTACAAAAAAAGTCGGATTGGCCAAATACAAGGGGTGGTGGAATGGGGTGGCTACCGGTGATTTTAATAATGACGGACGCCCGGATATCGTAGCAACAAACTGGGGACAAAATAGTTCTTATCAGCCTGAAGCGGGGCATCCGTTGAAGATGTATTTTGCTGATTTTAACAATGACAGGCGAATGGATATGATTGAATCGTATTATGATCCAAAGATGAAGGCATATGTTCCCCGGCGCCAGTTAAGTGCTTATTCTTCCATTTCAAAAAGTTTTTTTGGAGGGATCACCAATAATAAGCAGTTTGCCCACGCTTCGGTTAAGAAGCTACTGGGTCCCTATTTTAAGCAGACTCACACGAAGGAAATTAATACCATGCAAAGTATGGTGTTTATTAATAAGGGGGGAGATCATTTTGTAGCCCATCCCTTACCCCGGGCGGCACAGCTTTCCGTGGCCTTCGATGCCAGCGTAGGCGATTATAATAATGACGGGAACGAAGATATTTTTCTCAGCCAAAACTTTTTTGACATGCCCTCGCATATTCCCCGGCAGGACGCTGGCCGTGGTCTTTGGTTAAAAGGCAATGGACATGGGCACTTCACAGCCGTACCGGGACAAAAAAGCGGAATAAAAGTCTACGGAGAGCAACGCGGCGCGGCTCTGGGGGATTTCAATAAAGACGGGCGGGTAGATCTGGTCGTGTCCCAAAATGGAAAAGGTACCAAGCTCTATAAAAATCAAACGCCAAAACGAGGCTTTCGAATACGGCTGATAGGCCGTTCGGGCAACCGCGATGCAATCGGGGCCAGTATGCGTCTTATATATAAAAATGGTACAAAGGGTCCACGACGAGAAATCCAGGCGGGATCGGGTTACTGGTCACAAAACAGTCCGGTGCAGGTTATGGGATATCCGGCTGCCCGCAAGCCGGTGGCGATATTAATAAGATGGCCCGGCGGCAGTAAGCAGAAGGTGCCAATTAAGTCGGACAAGTGGAACTATACAATTCCTCAATAATGAAGGAAATTATTAGCATTTTTAAATATTCGTATAACAACCGTAATAAAACTGTTGAATCCGTTTCGATGTAAGATCCAAGGGGAAAAAGAGGGGGAAACATATAATTTATATAAATAAAAAAGCAGGGTAAATGCGAATAATATCCTTTTTCCAGGTAATAATTAGTTGTTAGGCCTAACGCTCGCACAACATCTAACAATCATTTCAAAATTTTTTTTGTTTTTCATTTATATTTCAGATCGAAAATGTAGTGATTTTTGAGCTTATCTTATCTAAAAAACCGTCTTTAAGCGTAATAAACACACTTATTATTAGATCGCTTAATTATTTTTTTGTGCCTTTCCAAGGTGTTGCAAATAAACTTGAAACCGGTTGCAAGTAGTTCTGAATAATATTAAAATATAAAACAGACATTAAGTGTTGAAAATACATTTAAAGTCTGTTTTATAACACACTACATTTTCTGGCTAACAGATTAATTAAAAACAGGGAGGCTTATGAAGTCATATGTACAGCTAAGAAGTTTACTTTTAGTAGCATTTATTTTTGTTTTTTCAACAATAAATGCTTTTGCACAACAGCAAATAAAGGGTAAGGTAACAGATGCGAGTTCTGGAAACCCGCTGCCCGGGGTTAATATAAAAGTTAAAAACACTACGACCGGAACGACGACAAGCAGCAAGGGGAAATACAATCTTTCGGTATCCAGCATGCGGGATACGCTTGTATTTTCCTATATCGGGTATAAGACCATGCAAGTCCCAATCAGGGGGCGGACTACTGTCAATGTTGCCCTGAAACGAATAACCCTTCAGGGACAGCAAATGGTGGTTGTTGGTTATGGGAAGCAAAAAAAGCAGGATATTACGGGGGCTATTAGCTCAGTTAGTAGTAAAAATTTAAAAAACACCACTTCCCCTTCAATAGGTGGCGCCCTACAGGGTAGAGTGGCTGGTTTGACAGTTCAAAACAGCGGAACTCCGGGATCGACTCCACTTATAAAAATCAGAGGCCCTGCCACTTTTGGGAATAATCAGCCTTTATATGTAGTGGATGGGGTACCTGTGGGTGGACCTCAGGATTTTGATCCAAACAATATTCAATCTGTACAGGTGCTTAAAGATGCCTCTGCCGCGGCAATTTACGGGACGCGGGCCGCCAATGGGGTAATTCTGATTACGACGAAGCAGGGTAAAAAAGGGCCCGTCAAGGTTCATTACAGTGGATATTATGGTCATGAGAATATTGTGGGCCGATATAACATGATGAATTCTAAACAGTATCAGCAGTTGGATAATGAGGAACTAAAAAATGCCGGCAAGCCGCTTGCTCCTGCTAATGATCCGCAATCTTCCTACTACGTGAGTCCGTCAAAAATAAATACAAATTGGCAGGATGCCGCATTTGTTACTGCTCAGACTCAAAATCACAGTCTGACTATCTCAGGGGGAAATCAAAATGGACATTTTGCAATGAGTGGGAATTATTACAATGAAGGCGGCACCCTAAAAGGGCCGGGACCGGATTTCACCCGTTATGACGGGCGCGTTAATTCCGGTTACACTTTCGGAAAATTCAAAGTTAATGAATCAATGTATTTCGCTCACTGGGATAAGATTAATCTTACCGGCCTGCATTTGACCTCGCCCATTCAGGACATCCTTCATGCACTGCCGACGCAGCCCATATATAGTTCTTCAAGGCTTGGAGGATACAGCGGAACCGATGCCAACATTCGCAAAGCTATTTCCCTGAATGTGATAGGTGCGAATAATCTGTTGCAAAGTACTACCAAAGTGAACCGATTTTTGGGATCAATTACCGGGCAATATAATTTTACTCCTCACCTATATTACAAGGTACGCTATAGCTATGATCATAGTACGGTTTTGGGATTTCAATTTGTACCAACGTATGATCTTGGGTTTTTCTATACAAACCAAATTGCAAAACTCGATCAAAATACCAATGTATATACCACACAGATTGTACAAAATACCCTTCACTACAAACAGGATTTTGGTCCAAACCATATAAAAGCATTTATTGGTTATACCCAGCAAATTTCAAATACTAAAACTATCGCCGGACATGCTGAAGGATATACCAGGCCATATTTTAAAGTGCTTAGCGCCGGCCCCAAAAATCAAAATGCCTCGGGTACCAGAAGCAGCCATACTTTACGATCGTTCCTGGGTAGAATCAACTACAATTATAAGAATAAATATTTGGTGCACGGAACGTTGCGAAGAGATGGTTCATCCCGTTTTGCACCCAGTAATAAATATGCACTGTTTCCTTCGGCATCGGTCGGCTGGCGTATCAGTAATGAACCGTTTTTCAAAGGTGTAAATTTCATAAATAATCTTAAATTGAGAGCAAGCTATGGCCGGTTGGGTAATCAGGACATAGGAAATTACTCATACAGCGCTTATATAAATACCCATGCCAATTACGTTTTTGGCAATCAATTGGCACAGGGAGCTACTCAAATTAATCTGGTCGACCCCAATATTAAATGGGAAACCAATATTTCACGCGATATTGGAATGGACCTGGGATTATTTGCTAATAAACTCAGTTTAAGCGTTGATTACTATAATAATGAGGCCAAAAATGTGCTTGTAGGGGTTCCCATTCCGCTCTCTACGGGTTCAAATTCCAGTCCTACTGTTAATGGAGCTTCACTGCTTAACAAAGGATTTGAGTTCAAGCTTGAATATAAAAGCCATGCAGGTGCTTTTTCCTACGATTTGACAGGTAATTTATCGACATTACACAATAAAGTGCTGTCATTGGGTCAGGGAGGAAAGCCAATTTATGGAAACGGCAGTAAGACGGCCGTAGGTCATCCGATTGGTGAATTATATGGCTATGTGACAAATGGTATCTTCCAAAACTGGAATCAGGTATATAATCATGCCTATCAAAACCAAAAGTTAAATAGCAATGGCAAATATGATACCAGTGCCCGAAATAGTGCTACAGCTGCTAATTTTACCGCTCCGGGTGATATACGGTTTAAAGATCTGAATGGAGACGGAAAAATAACTTCTGCAGATCGAACTTATCTGGGTAGCGCCATCCCTAAATTTACTTATGGGTTTAATGCAGTCCTTAATTACAAGCAATGGAAATTGTCCATGATCTTTCAGGGACACTATGGAAATAAAATTGTCAACAGGGTTCGTCAGACCATTGAACTGATGGATGGTTATGGCAATTACGACCGGCATGTTTACAATAATCACTGGACACCTTCTAATCATTCAAATACAGTGCCGCGAGCTATTTTCGGCGATCCCAATAATAACGGGAGAACTTCTAACCGATGGGTTGAAGATGGAAGTTATGTTCGTCTTCAGAATATCAGACTTGGATATTCGATTCCAAAAAGTCTCCTCAACCGTGTGGGAATTAGAGATCTGAATATTTATTTGCAGGGTCAAAACGTATTTACGATCACAAAGTACTCGGGTTATGATCCGCAGGTTAGCAGTGTGAATGCTGCTGTAGCCGGACCCGTTGGGGGGGGACAACATGGGCTGTTCAGCAGAGGAGTCGATATTGGTTCTTATCCTCAGCCACGCACGTGGACCATCGGATTATCACTGGATATTTAATAAAATAAAATGATTAAGATTATGAAAAGCAGTTCATATATAATATCGATAGTATTAGTATTGTTAATCAGCTTCTTCTTGTCGTCATGTGACAAAAGCCTGCTGAACACTCACAATCCGAATCAGCCGACTACAAAGACCTACTGGAAGACAAAAAAGCAGGCGATTAAGGGCGTTAATGCCGTTTATGGGGCTTTGCGTGTCGATGGCAGTTATAAACGCTTTACAAATACCGTCGCTGATTTAAGAGCGGAGGATACAGAAGCAGATAGTCCCTGGAATGTGATGACCGCAAGCGGGGATTTTAAACTTACGGCAACGATGCTGCCTGTTCGGCTGATCTGGAAAGCCTATTACGAGGGCATCTTCAGGGCGAATCAGGTATTTGAGCATGTGCCGAATATTTCCATGGATAATACTCTGAAGCAACGCCTTTTGGGAGAGACCCATTTTCTCAGAGGATTTTTCTATTTCAATCTTTTGAAATTTTATCATAATGTTCCTCTTGTTCTTCACACGGCAAAAGGGCCGCAAGATTATGACGTACCCCAGTCTCCGCCCGATTCGGTCTGGGCACAAATTGAAAAGGATTTTAAGAAAGCAATTCCTGCCTTACCAATGCGCTATGACAAGGCTAATAAGGGAAGAGCTACCAAGGGGGCTGCAGAAGCCTATCTCGGAAAAGCGTACTTGTTTACCAAAAAATGGAAAGAAGCTGCTAAAGAGTTTAAAAAAGTAATCGATTCCGGCAGATATGGGTTGATTAAAAACTACCGCGCTAATTTCACTTCGAAAGATGAAAACAATAAAGAATCTATTTTCGAGGTTCAGTTTTCAAAAACGGCAGGCGGATCAGCAAATTGCTGGCAAGTTCCTTTTGGCTCTGGTTGCGGCATCACACAGGCGCGCTCCATTACCTATGCCCCCACCGGCTTCGGATGGGCAGATATTCAGCCGACTCATACCCTGCTTAATGTCTTTAAAAATGAAAAGACTGTAAATGGGAAACCGGATCCCCGGTTAAGAGCCACACTATTTTATAATTATCCGGGCGAAACAGTTTATGGGGTTCCTTTTAAGCAGGAATATTCGGGGAAAGATTCTACCGATGTTTTCTGGAGGAAATACGAAAGTGATACGCCCGGTGGCAATGAGTTTGATGCGAAGTCCGGAATCAATATCCGCACGATGCGCTATGCCGATGTACTGCTAATGTACGCGGAGGCTGAGAATAATCTCGGTCATACGGCCACGGCTTATAAATATGTTCAAAAAGTGCGTGACCGAGCCAATTTGCCTGATTTGCGAACGGTAAAGCCTGCTTTGAGCCAGAAGCAAATGCAAGCTCAGATTGCTCATCAGCGCTTCCTGGAGCTTGCCGGCGAAGGCCACCGATTTGATGATATCGTTCGATGGGGATGGCTCAAGAATCCCAAGAAGCTGAAATGGCTTCAAAAACGTGATCCCGAGTTTAACGGCTATGTTCCCGGTCATGAATACTTGCCGATACCCCAATCGGAGCTCGACGTTAATCCTAAATTAAAACAAAATCCCGGCTACTGATATACAAGATGAAAGAGGGTGCCAGACTCGCAATAATTATTTCTTCTGCGGGTCTGGCATTCATTAATCTAACAACCGCAAATTTTTTAAACCAAATATATTTCTAATGGGTATTCGACGCGTCCAAAAAATCGTTTTCTTTTTTTCATTATTTGTTTTCGCAATCAACTCATCACTTTTTGCACAAAATGCGAAAATTAAAATCAATATTAACCGTACCATTGGTCATATTAGTCAAAATCTATATGGTAATTTCGCGGAGCATCTGGGCCGCTGTATTTACGGCGGTATTTATGATCCAGGTTCACCGCTTTCGGATAAGGATGGATATCGAAAGGATGTAAAAAAGGCCGTTAAAAATTTGCATGTATCGATACTGCGATATCCGGGTGGTAATTTTGCGTCCAACTATCACTGGAAAGATGGTATTGGCCCGAAAGATCAGCGTCCGGCACGGCTAAACCTGGCCTGGGGCAACCTTGATTCAAATCATTTTGGTACCGATGAATTCATCAAATATGCCCGTGAAATAGGAGCCAAGCCTTATTTGACGGTTAATATGGGAACCGGAACAATGAGAGAAGCCCAAGAGTGGGTCGAGTATTGCAATTCAAAACCGGGTCCGTATTATGCAAATCTGCGTAAAAAATATGGCCATCCCAAGCCCTATAACGTGAAGTACTGGAGTCTGGGAAATGAGATGGATGGTCCCTGGCAAATTGGTCATCTGAATGCCGAAGATTATAGTAAAAAAGCGCATCATTTTGCTCATATTATGAAGCTGACGGACCCTTCAATCAAACTAATCGGAGATGGGGCCGCTAATTTTCGTCCGGGCGCCACGCCCTACAAATGGGATCATACCGTGCTTCAAAATCTCAAGAATGACATCGATTATCTCTCCATGCATATGTATGTGGGCAACGTGGATTCAAGCTACTACGATTTTATGGCGACGCCGCTGGCTATGGTGAAACGGACGAAAGTGGTTAAAGGCATGATTAAAGAAGCCATGCAGACGGCCGATCGCGGCAACCGGGGACCGATTCATATCGCCTGGGATGAATATAATGTATGGTATCGCGCCCGTGGTGGAAGTAAGATGGTAGGGAATCATGCCCTTGAGGAGCACTATAATCTTGAGGATGCTCTTGTCATTGCCGGCTTTTTGAACGGCTTCGTCCGCAATGCCGATATTGTAAAAATGGCTAATCTGGCTCAGCTGGTTAACGTAATCGCCCCGATTTTTACCAGCAAAACAGATATGTACAAGCAGACCATTTACTATCCGCTTCAGCTATTTGCTGAGCATGTTAAAGGAACTTCGCTTAATGTTGCCGTGCAGTCAGGGACTTATAATACCGACAAATTTAAACTCGGATTAGGCGAGCGCTCGGCAAAATTTAAAAATGTGCCCTATCTGGATGTATCAGCTTCCTACAGTAAAAAGAATGGTCAAGTGGTGATCAACGTTGTCAACAGAAATAAAGATAAAGCGATCACCACCGATATCTTATCTCAGAACAATAAATTTGATGGACCATTTAAGGTTTACCAGGTCGATGGGCCGAATGTAAGGGCTAAAAATGATTTTCATCACACGCCCGTAAAGACGCAGCAAAAATCTGATATTCAGGCCAACGGCTCTAAAATGACTTACACCTTTCCGCCCCATTCGTTTACAATGTTAATCGGAAAAATTTCTACCAAATAGATTACTTTTGTTCTAATTCTATAATCGTTATTGCTTATTACAAAGCTTCTAATTCGACAAAGGGTTAATTATTTTGAATGATGAGACAACTACCAAGAATCAGTAAAGTTGTTGCTGCGGGATTTGTAAGTCTGCTTATAATTGCGGGATGTAGTAACAATCCTGAATCGAGTTCGGGGACCGGAGGCTCAAATCCAGACACTTCCGCAATGGGATTTCAGCCTACAAAAGTCGATTCACTTAACCCCCATATCAAGGCTGATTATACTTCAATAGCAGCATTCAGCGACCATAATCAGTGGGGATCACATAATGTACATGATCCGTCGGTGATTAAGGTTAATGGGGAATATTATATGTTCACAACGGACGTAGCCTATGGCGATAATTTGGATAAAGTTGGCATCCAGGTTAGAAAATCCAGTGACCTTGTACATTGGCAGTTTATAGGCTGGGCATTTGATAATGGTATTCCTCCGAAAGAATTGCAGTTCATGAAGAACCATCAGCCCGGATATCAACAAAAAAGTATCTGGGCCCCATTTATTATGAAAGTAGGCAATCAGTTTCGATTGTATTATGCCGTTCCGGGAAATAACGGCTTAAAACTGGCGGCCATCGGTCTGGCAACAAGTACGTCGATTACTGGTCCCTGGAATGATAAGGGAATCGTCATTTCAACCACAAAAGAAGATCCTATAAATTCGATAGATCCCACCGTGATTGTTAATCGTAATAATGGAAGCTACTGGATGGCCTATGGTTCCTATTATGCGGGTATTTACATTGTGCAGCTTAATCCTAAAACGGGGATGCTGTTACATTCGGGCGATACCGGCAAAAGGATTGCATACAGGACAAATAATAATCATTCCATTGAAGGATCGGATATTCGTTATAATCCCGATACGAAGAAATATTATCTATTTGTTTCATACGGATGGCTTGAGGATACTTATAATGTTAGGGTTGGACGAGCAGACCAGCCACAGGGACCATATCTCGATTTTAACGGAAGAAATATGGCTGATAAAGCGGACAATCTTCCGCGTATAACAGCCGAGTATTCATTTGATAACGGGCCCGGCTGGCAGGGAATCGGCGGGAACTGTACGTTGAAAGTGGGGAACCAATATTATTTTATCAGTCAGGCAAGACCGCATTTCAATAAATACCTGATGGATCTGCATGTTCGCCGCATGCTATGGCTTCCGGATGGATGGCCGGTCGTATCACCAGAGCGATATGATGCGGTTCCTCAACCCTCCATAACAAAGAAAAAACTGGAAGGGAATTGGCAATATATTGAACTTTCTTCAACCTCATTGTTAAACAAACCGATTCATATTCAACTAATGCCGGATGGATCCGTCAAGGGAGGGGGTGCCAATGGGAGTTGGTCCTATCAAAATAATATATTGAGAATTAATTGGAATAATGGAAAAAATACCGTCCAGGCGAAA
>Ga0209921_1000625_pt1 | contig 10530 bp, 13 predicted proteins | sample SalPonF2_C_D2_MG_FD_185730 | JGI IMG/M metagenome (GOLD analysis project Ga0209921, IMG submission 185730) | Salt pond soil microbial communities from South San Francisco under conditions of wetland restoration - Salt Pond MetaG SF2_C_D2_MG... ...
TATACAAATGATGAAAAAAGCATATTTATAAATGGTTTATAATACAAAAAAGAATACATATTAAAGAAATTTATTTTTATATTTATTAAAGACTCTCGCATAAAGCCGGGAAATCATAATAATTCATTATATGCTGGTAGACCTGAGTTTTCAGAATCGTGATAAATAATTACTTTAGAATATTAAAAGAATAAAAAATAACTTGCATGGCGTTTATAAGAGTTTGGATACATTATGTTTTTGTTACAAAAAATGAAAAGGAATATTTTTCGAGAGAAATACTTGAGAAAATCCGGCACTACCTGAAAGATTCAGGTATGAAACAGGGGGTTTTTATAGATAAAGTGAGTGGATTCAGCAATCATCTCCATTTATTGATTGCTTTAGGAGATAAACAATCTGTAGGTGAAACTGCGGAGACTTTATTGAACGATTCTGAAAACTGGGTAAATTTTAATAAGATAACAGGAGAGGAGCCTTTTGAATGGTCAACCCAATACTTTGCTGTCTCTGTCAGTCAGTCTCAAATTGATGCGATTCGCGATTATATAAAGAACCAACCGGTACTTCATCAAAAAAAGGATTTTCGGTCAGAATACCTGGAACTGATTGATAAATATGGTTTTGGAAAGATATAATAGGTATGCGATGGCTAATGAGGACAATAACTCAAGTATTCTCCAGTAATCAAAAGTAAAACCAAAAGGGTAAAAATCTTGTTTATCAATAATTTGTTACAATTCATCAAATAAATCTTGAAATAAATTAAAAAGATTTGCAAAACCTTTGCATTGGATTTATATTTTTTCGGATATTTGTACTCGTAAGTTTTAATTTTTTTAATATTTAATTTTTTTTTAACATGAAAGGTAAAGTAAAATGGTTTGATTCAGCTAAAGGATATGGCTTTATTCAAACTGACGAAGGTAATGATGTTTTTGTACATTACACAGGCATCGCTAAAGAAGGTTTCAGAGGTCTTGACGAAGGTCAGAACGTTTCATTCGAAATTACGGATGGCAAACGTGGTCCCCAGGCAACCAGTGTCACTGTGATTGAAGAATAGATTTTAAAAATATATCATTTTTATTAGAATTCTTTAGATCTGATGTAATAAAAAATGAGCGTTGAATTTTCAACGCTCTTTTTTTATCAAAACTTATATAAAATCACTTTTCTTCAACTTTTTCCAGGTTCTCCAGTCCTTCAATATTCATGCTTTTTGAGAGTTTAGAAATAGTTTTGAGATCAATATCACCTGTAATACTGATTAGGGCATTATCGTCTGTGCCCCCGATTAAAAGCAACAATTCAGAAATTTTATTTTCTTTTTCCCTGATAAGGAATTTAAGATTCTGGTTCTTTTCTTTCACCACCATAAGTTCCTTATAGGTATCTGCAGGCAGATCCTTCATAATTTCATTGTAAAAGTTGATTTCCGGAAACTTACCGGGATCATCCATGGAAAGTATTCTGATGCTATTCAGATTACTAACGGCTTGTTGCATTTCTTTTGCATCCGGATCATCAGCTTCAATGCTTGAAAATAAATCAAACATGTATTTAGAAATGTATACTGAAGTGAAGCCTTCTTTACCGCTGTATTTATCAAACAGGAGATCAACCGGGCTCTGCTGTGCCCAAATATTACTTCCTGAGAGAAGAAGTGATAACAGGAATGTAACTATTTTACTTTTCATTTTTTATTATCTTTTTTAGTTATAATATTCTGTGCTTCATCAAATTTGGATATGTGATTGAGTCTCATCAAACCTGTATTGAATCGGGAAAGTTGTTCCAGATTATCGGCTGCTTTATCAAACTGATTGAGGTAAGATAATTCTCTGGTTCCTTTATTAAGATTTTCAGATACCATGACCAATGCTTTCCGAGTTTCTATATAGGCTTTATATGGATCTTCATATGTGTCGGCCATGGTATTTTTTGCTGGCAATCCATCGGTATTTTGCTTAATATCATATTTTAATGTAAAAAATATGCCAGTCAGTATTAAAATTGCGGCAGCAACATCAATCAGTGTAAACGGATTATGAAAACGCAATTTTTTGTTCTCAGGAAGTTGAGAATTATCGGCCATGCAGTCGGCGTCAGATTAAGTATTTTGACAATTTCTTCAGTAGTGTGTCCTTGTATATCTTTCATTTCTATTACTGTTCTTTGCTGCTCAGGTAATGCTTCAATTGCTTTTTTTATTGATTCGAAACTGTCTTTAATCTCCAATTGCTGATGCGGGTCTGAGGCATATCGTTCACTTTGGTAGAATTTTTCATCAATGGATATTGTTTTTCTGGACTTAATCTTATCAAGACATTGATTGCGCACCATTGTCATTACAAAGGCTTCCAGGTTATGATAGGTATGCAGCTCATCACGTTTTTGCCATAATTTAATATAAATATCCTGCATAATATCTTCGGCATCTGAGAAATCGCCCAATAACCTGCCGGCAAACGCAAATAATTTGCGGTTCAAAGGAAAAATGAGAGTTTTAAATTCTTCCACTTTCATAATTTAATTTGCATTTGCCAGCTGAAATATACAAATTTACTTCCAGGGGGAATCAAAAAAATCTATTCCTCAAGTTCTTTCAAATGATCAATTCCTTCAACATTTAGAGAGCCCATTGATGCCAGATCTTTAAGCAGAAAGCTGCCATCCATAAAAATCAGTACATTTTCATCTGTGCCATTTACCAGCATCAGTAATTCTTTGATTATTCCGCCATTTTCACGTGCCAGGATTCTCACATTTTCATCTTTTTCTTTAATAGTCATCATTTCTTTATATCCACTAAAATCCACCTTTCCTTTCAGTTCATCTTCAAAATTGATGTGGGAAGCAGACTCGTCAGCTATCAGTATTTTTAATGAATGTAAAGATTTTGCCATTTTTTGCAGATCCGGATCATCTTTATCCAGTGATGATAGCAAAGAAAGAACACCATTGCCCAACTGTACAGAAGTAAAGCCTTCCTGGCCGGTATATTTGTCGAATATATCCTGTACAGCATTATTCTGTGCAAATGTTGGACCTGTTGCTGAAATAATGAATAGAGCAACAGCTAAAATTATTTTCATTTTTCCCATAATTACAATTTTTTTGAGTTAGTAATGAATGTTATTTGATAAGAAGACGATTGTCTTTCATAAACATTACAACCGATTACGAAAAAAAAATACAGGAAAGATTATACTACGCTCTACCTGTTACTGGCAGACCTTTTAGGTAGATTCAGAAATAGAAAGGCAACCAATGGCCAGGTAATTAATTAGATTTATGATAAGACAATAAAAAAAATAAAATAAATTAGAAAAATTCCTTCACCCGATTTAAAAAATAATAAGGGGCCTTGCGGGGTTTTTTAGTTGTCGCGTCTGCAAATACCAGTGTTGTAGATGCTTTATTCAATAATTCCCTGGTCTCATTATAGATTTCATAATTAAAGATCAGTCGGACAGCCGGATATTTAATAAGTTTAGTTTTGATTGTGAGCAGATCATCATAAAGGGCAGGAGCGAGGTACTCAATGTGCATATCCATTACTGGCAGAATAATGCCATCGTCTTCCATCTGAAGGTAACTGAGGCCAAATTTTCGCAGCATTTCTGTGCGGGCACTTTCATAATACAGGGGATAGTTACCATAATATACATATCCCATTCGGTCCACTTCTCCGTATCGAACCCGAATGTAGGTTTCAGCAGTGAGCATAATGTTAATTCTTCTCTTTAGCAATGAACATTAATTAGTGTCTGTCCATAATGTTCGATAACTGCGTTATTGCAAAAATTCTAATTCCTCATAAGCATTAGGCGCTTGGGCGACAACTTTTACCAATATGTTGTTCAAATTATGCATCGGCTACTTCCCCGTAGGGTTCCAATTGCCAATTGCTAATTGCCAATTGCCCATTGAAATAGTATACTGCGGATTAAAATTTTTGCACACTCCCGTTTAGAATGGGACAGGCTTTGATCTCGAACATTTTAATCCAGACACTTGACTTTATTGACAGACTCTAATTAGTAATTAAAAAAGAATTTAATATTGATAATTTTAGTATTATTTTATTTGAATGGTGAATTGGGTTCCCTGGCCATTTCCCGGTAGGCCAGCCAGTCAATTGTTTTAGGAAGCATCCTTTGAAAAAGAACAAGTATTTTTCCTTCCCAGCTTAAAATCATATTTCTACGGCGAAATCGGATTCCCCTGATTATAGCTCTGGCAACAGTTTCCGGAGCCATGAGCTTTTCCTCATCCCTGGGAGATTCATTTTGATTAGAACCATTGGCATCAAGTGCAGCTTTTCTGATGTTTGAAGAAGTAAAACCGGGGGCAACCACCATCACATGCAGTCCATTTCTTAAGTTTTCAATCCTGATGGTTTCCAAAAAACCCTGCATGGCAAACTTTGAGGCCGAATAACCGGTACGTCCCGGTAAACCTTTGAAACCAGCAATTGAAGACACCCCAATCAGAGAACCACCATTTTTAATTAGATGAGGCAGTGCAAATTTAGTGCAGTATACAGTTCCCCAAAAATTCACATCCATAAGCTTTTTTAATACGTCCAACTGCACAGAATCGAATGAAGCACGCATGGATATTCCTGCATTATTAATCAAAATATCGATAGCTCCGAAAACTCGAAGAGTCTCATCAACCAGATGATGGCAATCTTCAACTTCCGTTACATCTGTCTTAACTGATAGAATATTTTTATTTACTTTTTTAAGCTCTTTTTCTATTTCATGCAGCTTTACAATATTCCGGGAAGCCATGACTACTTTTGCCTGCCTGGATGAAAATTCTTTTACACAGGCAAGTCCTATTCCTGAAGAGGCTCCGGTTATAATAACAACTTTATCTTTCATGAAAATATTTTCATTTAATTGTTGTCCCAAATTTACATAATTATCAATCACTGCGGTTTTTTTTTAATTAAAGATTATGATTGATTTGAGTAAGATATTGCTGATGAGAAAAATAAGAATTATGAAATATTTAGAAGGAAAAAAAAATAAGAAAAATTAAAAAAATGCCTCTGAAATATTTTGAATTATTATAGAATGGTATTATCTTTGCCCCCACGAAAACGGAACAACAATAACCGTTTCAGACATAAAAAATGATTCAGTAGCTCAGCTGGTAGAGCACATCCCTTTTAAGGATGGGGTCCTGAGTTCGAACCTCAGCTGAATCACATGAAGGGGCAGAATTTAATTCTGCCCCTTTTTTCATATCAGTGATTTAAATAACTTCAAAATTTTAACTGATTGATTTTAATGATTATAATTAAATTGCTGTATTACAGCAATTAATGAATATATAAACATGCAAAAATATTGTAAGCTACTTATAATATAAATTTATAGAAAAGAAGGAGAAGTCTCCCGGATTAATTATAAAGCAACCCTTTATTAATCTTTCTTACCAGACCCGGTCCTTCATAGATGAAACCAGTATAGACCTGTACCAGTGTAGCCCCGGCATCGATCTTTTCTTTTGCATCTGCGGCAGACATAATGCCACCAACACCAATGATTGGAAGCTGACCACCAGTTTTTTGATTTATGTAACGGATTATGTCAGTGGAACGCTGCTGAATTGGTTTTCCGCTCATACCCCCCCTGCCAATTTGAGCTACAATATTTTTATCTGTCTTCAAATTATCCCTGGTAATGGTTGTATTAGTCGCAACAATTCCATCCGTATCTGTTTCTTTAACAATATCAATTACTTCATCAATCTGGGCATAATTTAGATCCGGACTGATCTTCAATAATACAGGTTTTCTGTTTTTCATTTCTCTTCTCACTTCCATAATACGGCTCAGAATCTTAATGAGTGAGTCCTTATCCTGCAGTTCCTTCATGTTTGTGATGTTCGGACAACTAACATTAACTACAAAATAATCAACATAATCATATAACTTACGGAAACAAATTTCATAGTCATTCACTGCTTGTTCATTGGGGGTTTGTGTATTTTTTCCAATATTACCTCCAATAATAAGCTCCGGGTGACGATCTTTGAGTTGTTCAACAGCCTGATCAACTCCCAGGTTGTTAAACCCCATCCGGTTTATTATACCTTTATCTTTGGTTAGACGAAAAGACCTGGGTTTTGGATTTCCTGACTGTGGCAAGGGAGTAACAGTACCTATTTCGATGAATGAAAATCCAAAAGCCCGGAATTGGTTATAAATCTTTGCATCTTTATCAAAGCCAGCAGCCAGGCCAACAGGATTACTAAACGTTAAACCCAAAAAATCACGCTGAAGTTTTTTATTCTGTTCTGAATAGATGGTTTTGGTCAATTTTTGAATGCCCGGAATCGAGAAAAAAAATCTGATGGAATTAATGACAAAGTGATGAATGGTCTCAGGTGAGAAAAGAAATAAAATTGGACGGATAATAGTCTTATACATATAAATATTTTAGACAAAGGTACGATATTGATTCAAATATTCACTTCTCCGGGAGATAATGTGTAAATGTATGGTCTTTAAAGAATACTACAATACGCTCAATATCTTTTTGTTGTGCTGGCAAAACCGAAGAAATATCAGCTATTTCAGAAGTTTGCTTCTTTTCTCTTTCTGGAATATCACTAGGATTTTTTTCTTTGGGACTCAAATTTTTATCCGGATTATTATTTTTTTGATCAAACAGGGTAGATTGCTTATAAGATTTGTACATTTCTCCTGCACCTGTGAGCAACCATTCAATATTTAATTTAGTATATCGTTTTATTGTTTTAACAATAAAGTCGTATCCCGGATTGTTCCTTCCGGACAGAATATGTGAGATACTGGAAGGTTGGACACCAATTTCTTCAGCAAAACGGGTTGATGATATCTTTTCCTCTTTTAGAAATTTGAGTAGTCTGTCTTTCATGTCTGTAAACAATGATGAATACAAATGTAATTAAAATAAAATTTACAACAGTAACTTTTTTAGTGAGGTTTAACATTACAAATGTAATATTTTGGTTTTGCACTGGAATAATCTTGCTTAATATTCCCCGGATAATATTCTGGTTAGGCAAATATCCATATAATAAGCTCAAAACAGTCGTAATACATGGATAATTTCCTTTATTATCATGTTAAAGACTGTAAATCCTTCCCCAAACAGATTTTAAGGTATAATCAGAACAACTTCATAAACGATGTCTTACTTTCTATGTATCGTTTATTCCGTTACTGGTTTTCCTGATGGATTTCGAATATTAATTTCGAATATTAACTTTTTTTAATTTCTATGCACTCAAATGATACAATGCCACCTTTTGATTGTAGTAATACTAATTAAATCATTATAGGGCAGGGAATTGGGAAAAATGTTCTTCTTAAAGCCAGTCGGTTGAAACTAAAGTATTAGTTATATTAATTTATTCATTGAATATTTCATAAATAACTATACATTAGTACTTTATAATAATAAATAATGGGGCTGAATTTTAATATTTGCTTTATGTTTATTTAATAGGATTGAAAATAAACATTTCTTTTACGAGGTTAGGGAGATTTAAAAAATAAACAAAAAGAAAACTTAAAGTATTTAATCATTTAGAGATCATATAATGCTGAATATTAAATAATAATAAACTATATTATAGAATAATACCTGGGTAAAATCACAAAATTAAATTAATATTGAAAGATTTAGTTTATATAAATTATATATTACACTGGAATATAGTACATTAAAACACTTACATTCCCTTTGATGATTAAATTACATTTGTAAATGGCCATTAAATTTTTTGATTGAAGAACAAACTACCATTAAATTACATATGTAATTTACATTTGTAACTTTCAATTAATATATTTGATCTTTATATATAATAATTTAATAAGAAATGTTTTTGTTCCCGGAGAATTCAATATTTGAAATTTGCTTTACCATAAATCTGGACTATGCGCTTGTAAAGAATATATATTATTCAGCCTATATTGAACTTAATCATTTTATTTTGCTACTTTCCTCATTTTTTAGCAGATCTATGAAAATATTTTATTTTTTGAGGAGTCGTATTGTTACTTATCTTTAAGGCAAAAACTAAAAATTAGTTTAATAAAAAAATACTATATCTGAATGAAACTTCCTGCATTACACTGGCAAATCCTTACTGCCTTTATTTTGGCAATATTAACGGGTATATTCTTTCCTCCTGTCGTACCATATGTTGACTGGATGGGTACAGTATTCATCAGATTACTTAAAATGGTTATTATACCTTTAATTCTAAGTTCTATAATTTCTGGTTTGACCAATATTGGGTCCGCTGAAAATCTGGGACGGCTCGGATTAAAAACAATAGCTTATTACATGCTTACCAGCCTGCTGGCCATAACAACCGGTCTTGTATTGGTCAATATCCTTAAACCTGGTGTAAATGCAGACCTTGGTTTGTCTCAGAATGTTGATAAACTGGGAATTGCCGGACAATCCTTCGGAGATACTCTATTAAAAGTAATTCCTGATAACATTTTTGCTTCTTTAATGCAGGCTGATATGCTGGGAATTATTTTCTTCGCCTTAATATTTGGCTTCTTTATTACTAGGATAGGGGGTAAACACGGAAAACTGCTTTCAGATTTTTTTAATGCAGTCTTTGAAGTGATGATGAAGATCACGCTGTTTATAATCAGGTTTACACCATTGGGAGTTTTTGGTATTGTGGCGGGTGTTGTTGCATCAAACAGTAATTTGCTTGAAGTTGCATCAAGACTTAGTATTTATATGGCTGCCGTACTGGCAGGTCTGTTTATTCATGCTACTATCAGTCTGCCTTTACTTGTCAGAATTATTGCAAGGGTAAATCCATTCAAACACTTAAGTGCGGTCTCAACTGCCTTATTGACAGCGTTCTCTACATCTTCCTCAAGTGCAACACTGCCCTTAACCATGACTTCTGTTGAAAATAATGATGGTGTTTCCAATAAAATCAGCAGTTTTACATTGCCCCTGGGGGCTACCATTAACATGGATGGTACAGCGCTTTATGAAATTGTTGCTGCCATTTTTATTGCCCAGGCCTATGGACTTGAACTTACCTTGACAAAACAAATAATAGTGGTATTTACAGCCCTTTTGGCATCAATTGGAGCTGCAGGAATACCCATGGCCGGGCTGGTTATGATATCAGTCATTTTATCTGCGATTGGTCTGCCACTTGAAGGAGTTGGCCTCATCCTGGCAGTCGATCGTATTTTGGATATGTTTCGGACATCGGTGAACGTTTGGAGTGACACTTGTGGAGCTATTATCATTGCAAAATCAGAAGGAGAAGACCTAAAAGTAAAGATTTGACATAATAGAAAATTAATATTAATAAATTTTAACTGTATTTATCAGTTTATACAAATAAATAAATCTGTTGTTCAAAATCCGGGAATTACTGCTCTATGGAATTGGCCTGAAAAAATTCCAATCCGTCTTCATTAAATTTATAGCTGATTTCAATTGGATTACAACAAACCTCACAGTCTTCGATGTAGGCCTGGCTTTTTGTGCTCGGGTCAAGAAGCATCGATATTGTTGCATTGCAATAGGGACAAAAAAAAGTGTAATCAAATAAATCGTGATTCATAACATTTTCTTTTATGAAAAAAATCCCGATAAATCGGGATTTTTTCTATAGTTCATTTTCTTTCTTTAGCTGTTTGGCTCTCTTGGCAGCTCTCTTTTCTTTTAAAGATTTTGCAGGAGCCTTTTTACCTTGTGATTTATCCGGACCTTTTTCGTGCGACATACACTTGGGTATTAGTTAATTATTAATGCAATTTACAAAATATTTCAAATTGATTAATACTTTTAATTAAAAAAATAATTAAGTCAAATGGGGAAGTCTTAAAGATCCAATAATCAGATAATTAGCGGTGTGAACATTAAATTTCAGGAATTTCAAATTCATCCTCTTTCTTTAAGCTGTCTTGAGTTGTGCTTAATTTTAATACAAAAGCAGTCAAAATTTTGACTGCTTTTGTGTAGTATGGAGAATAATATTGATTAGTACTGTTTAGTCATTTATTTATTTTTCAGTGGAAGCTCTGTGAATATTTAATTTCTCTCCGACTTCTTTCATGTAACTATCACTTAGTTTATAAAGATAAATGAATATAGCAGATAACAGTGCACCGGCTGCAGGAAAGAAACTTAGCATCATCCTGATTCCGTCCTGGGCTTCAGCAGATTGTATTACATTCGCTTTAAAGCCATAGAGAGCAAGCAACCATCCTGTTACAGCTCCACCGAGTGTCCAGCCCATTTTCTGAGACATAGAAGATGAAGAAAAGATAAGGCCTGTGGCTCTTCTTCCTGTCTTGAGTTCAGAATAGTCTGATATATCAGCGTACATGGACCATAGCAGAGGGAAAATAATCCCGGCACATACAGAAATAAAAAATTGCATAATGAATATAATAGTAATAGCTTCTCTATCAATGAAATAGAAGAGTATGCTAAGTATAGTTGCGATAATCATAGCATATAAAAA
>Ga0209921_1000626_pt1 | contig 10528 bp, 7 predicted proteins | sample SalPonF2_C_D2_MG_FD_185730 | JGI IMG/M metagenome (GOLD analysis project Ga0209921, IMG submission 185730) | Salt pond soil microbial communities from South San Francisco under conditions of wetland restoration - Salt Pond MetaG SF2_C_D2_MG... ...
ATGAAATCAGCCACAATCTTCGTCGCGGGCGTATTTCCGGACGTGACGTGGTGCTTTCAGGCTGTTTTTCAAGCATGCAATTATTTAATCATCAAACCATCACGGACGAAATGCAGAGCGGGGCCGACCGGGCGCTGGCTTTGATGGAAGCGGAATATTTGGCTGATCAACATTTTAACAAAATGTCGGCCGGAGAGGCACGCCGCATACTCATTGCCCGCGCACTGGTAACCGATCCCGAAATACTGATTCTTGACGAACCGACCACTGCTCTCGACTTTGTTGCACGGAAAAATTGCCTGAATCTTATCCGCAATATTGCCCAATCGGACCGAACGGTGATTCTTGTCACCCATCATATACGAGAAATTTTCCCTGAGATAGAGCATGTGTTGCTGTTGAAAGACGGGAAAATTGCCTATCAGGGTATAAAAGACCAAGTGCTTACCTCAAAAAATTTAAGCGCCGTCTTTGATCATCCGCTTACGCTGCACCAAAACGGGGAACGCTACCGGGTTGAACCGAAGGAAGAGAGCAAATAAATAGTCATAATCATTAACTTATCTTACTTGTTCAAGTCAACCTTGTTGACGGGCTGTGAAAAAGATGGTCTCATTGAGGTACTCACCGGCGCGCCAAAACAATTCGGTGAGCAAGAAATTCAAAAGTTACACGAAGTACATTTACTCTGTGTTTCTTTGCGTAATAGCAAAAGGAATATTTGCTTTTTTAATCCGGAGATCTTGGATGCTATTGATCATCCAAAAGTAACACCAAGAACGAATGGGATCAGTTTGAATAAATAACCTAAAATCCAAAAATATTATATTGAATTTTCGTTACTTAACCTGAATTCCAGATAAGAAACCGTTAATAAAGTCCCCCTCTCCATCCAATTTTCAACATGGACAAGCTAAAAACTGATAGCTAAAGGCTGAAAGCTACTATCTCACCAATGCATGAGCCCCATCAGGTAAGCAGAGACTTCGGCAGCCATGAGCTTATCCTGCTTCATGCTCGGGTGCCCGTAACAGCCATTGTTATAGCGACGTGAGAAAAAGTATTTTGAAACCTTCCGATCGCCCCTTTTATGCAAAGCATCCACGATGCCCGTAAGGTAATTTCGCAAGACCTTGTCAAGTTTGGAATCTGCCATCGGGCTGCTTAGACAAACGATATTTGCTTCCGGATAATGTTCGCGAACAGTTTCAATAAATTTAACATACGCGCTGCAAAACGCCGTAGAATCCTGTATGCCATCATTTTGTCCCAGACAAATAGCGACCACGTCAGGAGGCGTATCATTAAAATGGTAGGGGATGGAATCATCCCGCATATCAATCGTGCCGTACACCTGCGGCATGGTTATTTTCATGTGGCAGCAACTGTGAATCATCCCGATTCCGGAAACAGAAGCCAGCGTCCATTGGGCATTTAAACGACGCGCCGCAACCGGCCCATAATCCATATACGCATTTTCATGTTCATGCCAGTCTCCCTTGGAGCAAGGCTCGCGGGTGGTATCATTCCCAAAGCCACAGGTAATTGAATCACCGATAAACTGTATTTTTCGATGCGGTTTGGCAGGCAGTGAAAGCAGCTGGGCGGCCTCAAAGCCCTCAATTTCAATTGGACTAATCGCTTCGGTGTCTTTGGTAATCATAGCCGTATGAGCCGTGGAATCTGATAGATTTTTAGCCACCGTAACCGTGTCACTTCCCGCAGAAAGCTTAATGCGGTGAGGATTTTGGCCATCAACAACAATTTCCAGATAGTTTAAATTTTTCTTGTCCGGATTCTTCACAATCAATTTAAGTGAAGAGCCGCTGAATCGAACTTTCATATAGGCGCCCGGTGCCCATATTTGCGGCTCCCGGGGATTCGCAAAATTTATACGTCCGGTGTACTGAATATGAGAATTGTCCGCCGCAAAAAAATTAGTATTCCCCGTTTGCTGGGCGTGACCGGCTTGAGTGATTGAAAAGATTAGAACGGTTAAGAGACAAAAAAAGGACGGGCTGATTTTATTTTTGGCCATAACAAGTTACCGAATCGGTTTATAACTAAGGTGCTAATCAAAAGTAATAAATAAATAAAATTAATTCTCAACTAAACCAAAAATACTTTCATTCCTTATCCTCCTGGGATGCAATTTTCGCGGCGGGCTTACCTACCCGGCGGTATGAACGGTTATGATACAAAACGCCCATATTTTCCTTCCGCTTTTCTATGTTCAGCACTTCTCCAACAACAATGGAATGATCACCAATTTCAAACATCGCATATTTTTTACAGTGAATGTAGGTTAAATCTTCAAGGATGGGCGTGCCATGCTCATTGTGTATATGCGCAATATTTTTGAACTGTTCTTTACCGGAGCGATCTGCCTCAGCAAAACGGTTGCAAAGATGCGTCTGATTCTGTTCAGGAATGTGAACCGCAAAGTGCGAGGCCTGGAAGATAAAATCATGCATTTGCGCCTCCTGATCAACATTGAAAGATATCAGCGGCGGATCAAGTGAAAGACTGGTAAATGATCCGATGGTGATGCCTCTTTGCCTTTCACCCACCCTCGCCGTGACAATGGTGACAGGATACGGCAAACGACTCATAAGATTTGTTAATGCATTCGCTTTGGAAGTCGATTCAGAGTCCATCACTTTAATATCCTGTATTTAGAACGTTAATTATTGATAAAAACATGCCGCCAACACAATTTTACGACATATTTAAACAAAAGTTTATAAATAAAACGCTTGTATTATAACTAAAATTGCGGTCCAAAATCCCGCAAATAATCACTTTCATCAATAGCACGGGACAGTTCAATAGTCGCCTTTCCCAAATTCTGCAATCGTGTCTGCACCTCGGTGTTCACCACTTCATAATCCTCAAAATCTGCTGATTCGCCGTAAACACCACTGCCCACCGGATACGAGCCAAAAAATGACAAAACCGGTCCCAGTTCCTGGCTGACCGATAAAAAATGGTGCGCGGTAGCACCGGTAACGACTAACCCCACCGCCTTATCAGCCAGGGGCGCTACTTCAGCCTGCCACATACCGCGTGGAATCATGTCAAACAGGTTCTTCAGCACGCCCGAATAACTGCCCCGGTACACCGGTGTCCCAATTATATAAGATTTACTATTAATAATCCGTTCCAATGCTCGGGCTGTATCGCCGGTATAAGCGTCCAGTTTGCGTCCGTCAGCGGTTTGCAGATCATATTCGGCCAAGTGAAGAATTTCCGTATCAACCCCGTACGTTTTTGACGCCGCCCGCAGAGCTACTTCGACGGCTGATCGCGTTTTTGAAGGATTTGAGACACTTCCTGCAATTCCCAGTAAATCACTCATAAAATTTTTGTTTGTTTTTAATTTTTATAACCAAAGCATTCAGCAATCAGTTTTCAGAGCTCTGAAATGTTGTTTTTATGAAAGGCTGACTGCTAACAGCTAAAGTCGTCTTTTGTTAATAGTTACGTTTACTGTAGTAATCATTTTAAATTTGTTGAGGAGGCTTTGAAAAAAACAGGATCTTGTCACTTCGAGGAATGAAGTGACTCGAAATATCGACAGTAGTCGGTACAAGTTTGCAAATGATTTCAGTGTTCATCCCTTTTAAAAAACTGTAAATGGCATTATCCTTTGAGATCCCTGACCCGGCTCGCCGGGATTCACCCGAAGGGATGCCAGCGGCAGGGGTGACATAAGTAATTCTTAAAAAGCCTCATAAATAAAGTCATCACGTTTTCCCATTTTTTCCTCCGGCTCTAATACGCAGGCCGGAGGAAAAAGGGAATTGAAGTCGATTACGATGTCGCAACAGCTTCTTTTTTATTCAGCGGTTCAGCTTCCCGGACAGCCGGAATAATTTCGTTTCCGAAGCGGGGAAGATCATCGGTGAAGTGCAGATAGCCGGTAAGCACCAGATCTACGCCTATGGCATCCAGCTGGCGGATTCGTTCAACGATCTGCTCTTTTGTGCCGATCAAGCCTGTTTTGAAGCCATCATTGTATTGAACCAGATCGTTAAAGTCGGAATCGGCCCACATGCCTTCACCTTCAGGAGAGGATTTACCAGCCTGCTTAACCTGTTCCTTGAAGCCTTCCACGGCCTCCTCAGTCGCATTTTCGATAATATTTTCCAGCTCCGCTTTAGCTTCAGCCTCAGTGTCACGCTGAATCACGAACGCATTCACGCCAAACTTCGGCGGCTCGGTGCCAAATTCATCGGCATAAGCTTTAACATCATCGATAATGCCTTTAATTTTTTCCAGGCTGCCACCATTCATAAAAAGCCAGTCGGAAACGCGGGCCGCCATTCGACGTGCACGTTGTGAATTGCCGCCCTGGAAGATAGCCGGAGGCGTCACAGGTTTAGGCTCACACGGCGCATTATCAATTTGATAAAAACGGCCGTTATAAGTAAAACGCTCTTCCGTCCAAAGCCCCTTAAGCACTTCGATAAATTCCTCACTGCGCTCATAGCGTTCATCATGGTCAAGCCAGGGCTCACCAAAACGCGTAAATTCATCTTTAAACCAGCCGCTGACCACATTCAGATGAAAACGCCCGTTACTGATATTGTCGGCTGTTGAAACAAAATTGGCGATCGGACCGGGGTTCCACTGGCCGGGATGAACGGCTCCGATCAGGTGTATTTTTTCGGTATTGGCCACCAGTGCATTAGCAACGCTGAGAGCCTCGAGTTGTTTTTCAGCTCCATAGCTGCCGAAAAACCGGGCTTGAGCCAGTGCGTAGTCGAAGCCGACTTTTTCCGCGGTTTGTGCCAATTCTTTATTGTATTCGTAGCTCCAATCCGTTTTCATAGGCCAGTCGGTAATGACAAGGCCGCCACTTACATTGGGGACCCAATAAGCAAATTGTGTATCCATTTTATTGTATGAGATTAATTAATAATTGAGATGAAAAGATTTGTGCAATAAAAAAAGCCACACATCCTGCCGGATGCGTGGCTTGTAATAGAAGGCAGTATAAATTTATTCCTTACATGTATCCACAGCACCGGCAACAGAACGAATAGCAACAGCACATCCCCATACAACAACACTGCATATAAGAAGTCTGTTGATTATACATTCTATTGCCGCTTATTTATAATAAATAAATTAGTTTTGGATTCTGTTTGCCAAGAACCCATTTATTATTAACAATATCAAATGTTTTTTAAATGAAGAAATATCAGAAAATTCATTTCTCCAAGGGTCTTTTACAGACAGTCATATCGCCACACTTCCATGTGTAGTGCCCTTTGCTGAAAATGCTTGGCGGCTGTTCCAGATGGCCAGAAGGTTGATCTGCCAGAATTGATCGAAAAAAAGTAAATTTTTCTGCCTTTCCGCGGAATTTCAAAATATTTACCCCTTACAAGGGTAAAGATCGTCTCTGAACACCAGTACAGAATAACCTCGACTTTAATATTGTAAGGACTTCCACCACAAAAGGAACATCCTTTTATCTGTACTTAAATCAACGATTAAAAGTCTATTATAACTTTATAAATCCTACATAAAAGAGGCCAATATGACAGCACAACCACATGTCCTAATTCTCGGGACCAACTTTGCCGGACTAACGACCGCCCGGCTGATCCGGAAATATGCAAAAGATAAGGTGCGAATAACCTGTATCGATCGGAATCCGTATCTGACTTTCATCCCAAATATTCCCATTGAAGTATGGAATAACAATAACCCTGAAACTGAATTACATCTACCATTTATCAAATTCCTCGATCGCGACGACATCGACTTTGTTCAGGGAGAAGTTCAGGAAATTGATGTCGACAAAAAGAGCGTGGGATTCAAGCCTGTGGAACGATCTGGTTCCGCTGTTGAGGATATACAATATGATTATCTGGTCATTTCTTTGGGCAATAGACTGGCTTTTGACGAAATCGAAGGCTTTGGCAAGTACGGGCATACCTTCACCGATACGTATTACGGGGATAAAATTCGCCGGTATTTACACGATGGAGGATACAAGGGAGGACCAGTAGCCATTGGTTCAGATCGATTTGTCCAGGGAAACAGCGAAAAACTGCCCGACGTACCGGTAGCTGAAGCGGCGTGTGAAGGGCCGCCTGTGGAGATATCATTCTCGATGGCCGACTGGCTGGAAAAGCGGGGAATGGGCGGTGCCGAAAAGATAACGATGTTCACTCCGGCCGAAGTTATTGCTGAAGATGCGGGTCAGAAAATTTTAGATCAGCTGTTGCCTATGGTTAAGGAAATGGGTTTTGGATACAAAAACAGTACCCGCGGCATCAAACGCCTCTATGAGGATGGTATCGAATTCATGGACGGCAGTAGTCTGGAAGCCGAACTCAAAATCATCTTCCCCAATTGGGTGCCTCACGATTTTCTGAAAGAATTACCCATCTCCGACGATCAGGGATTTATCATCACGGACTTGCACATGCGTAATCCCGATTATCCCGAAGTCTTTGCCGTTGGGGATGCTGCCGCTCTTACGGTTCCCAAACTGGGATCGATCGGTCACCTGGAGGCTATGGTACTGGCAAAAGTAATAGGCAATGAAGTGGGCGGCTACGAACCGGAAGAAAATATTGCGCCCCTTAAATTCCAATTAGTTTGCATGGGTGATATGGGGGGGCATCGCGGATTTTATATGCATACGGATGAATGGTGGGGCGGGGATACCAGCATTTTGAAGATGGGTTATACGCCGCATGCCCTCAAGATGGGATTTAAAGCCATGTATTATACCATGGGCGGGAAAATTCCCAGTTGGGGAATCCCGCTTTCGGAGGGTATCGCTGACCATACTGTTATTTAACTGATGAACTGCAGGCTACGCAAAAGGATATCACAGAAAAAAAATTCGTGCTATTCCGCGCCAGTATTATGGTCCCACTGTCGGGATGCGATCCAATTTATGTTTTGACGGATTTATATATCGTCATCGGTGGAATGTTACGCCATTCCCACTCGGTGTACACATTGCCAAAAACGCTATGGAGCGGCTCCTTCAGATGACCGGAGGTTTGATAGGCCAGGAATTGACCAACGGGTTGTAAAATTTGCCTGCTTTTCTGCAAAATTTGAAGGCTTGTTTCTTCATCCAGAAAGGAAAATGGGATGCCCGAAATGATATAATTAACGTGTCCGATCAGCGATTTTTCTATTATTTCATCAACAAACTCGACGCTCTGGTTATAACTTTCGGCTCGCTTGTCATCTATTTTTTGTAGCTGCTCAAATAAGTGCTCATTGGTTTCAAACATTATAAGACGAGATCCCGATGTCATTTTAGGCAGCAAATAGCCTGCGTACACGCCCGCGCCGGCCCCGTATTCCACGATGGTAATATCCTGCGCAAAGTCAATCGGTCTGCACACGTGCTCCATACAATAGCGTGAGGTGGGGGTTACAGAAGCTACATCCTTGTCTTTAAAAAAACTTTTGAGGTAGGTAAGGGTTTCGTTCATTCGTATATCGTTGGTTGTTGAATGACATTGGTCCAAATAGCTAATAACCGTGTTATCAAAATCACAATTCTTCTTTTAGCTGTTCGATTTGATCCCGGATACGGGCGGCTTCCTCAAACTCCATATTCTTAGCCGCCTGGTACATTGAATCCTGCAGGTATTCGAGGAAGTCTTCTTTGCTGTCGAATTCCACCTCGTTCATAGCCGGATTTGCCTGATATTTGATCCCATCTTCAGCCACTTTTACGCGTTCAAGCGGCTCTTCTTCCTCAGAAATTTCATCAAGATCAAAACTCTGGGCCGAAATCAATCCCGGATCAACCAGTGGCTTTAATTCTTTTTCAATGGTTTTCGGCGTGATGTTATGTTCCTCGTTATATTCCTGCTGAATTTTTCGACGACGCTCAGTTTCATCAATGACCGTTTGCATACTGTCGGTTATTTTATTGGCGTAGAGGATGGCCTTGCCCTCTACATGGCGGGCAGCCCGGCCGACGATCTGGAACAGGGAGGTCTCTGAGCGTAAAAATCCTTCCTTATCGGCATCCAGAATAGCCACAAGACTGAGCTCGGGAATATCGATGCCCTCCCGCAGCAGGTTGATACCTACAAGCACGTCGAAATCGCCACGACGATATTTGTATAGCACTTCAACCCGCTCCATGGCGTCCAGTTCGCTGTGCATATATGCCGCCGAAATGCCTACATTCTTCAGGTATTCGCTCAGCTCTTCGCTCAGGCGTTTCGTCAGGGTGATACACAGCACGCGCTGCCCCTTTTCCACGCGCTTCTGAATTTCATCCAGCAGATCGTCGATCTGGTTATCAATCGGGCGCACTTCAATTTCCGGCTCCATCAGTCCGGTGGGACGTACAATTTGCTCAACGAAGACGCCGCCGCTTTTCTCCAGTTCGTAATCGCTGGGGGTGGCGCTCACAAAAATGGCCTGATTCACCATTCCTTCCCATTCTTCAAATGTCAGCGGCCGGTTATCCAGTGCCGATGGCAGCCGGAAACCGTGCTCAACCAACTCCATTTTACGCGAACGGTCGCCGCCGTACATGGCCGAAATCTGGGGGATTGTCTGGTGACTTTCATCCACCACCAGCAGAAAATCATCCGGAAAATAGTCGAACAGGCAGTAGGGTCGCTCGCCGGGTTTACGGTTACTCAGATATCGCGAGTAATTTTCAATGCCAGAGCAATAGCCAATCTCCTGCATCATTTCGATATCGAACAGCGTGCGCTGCTCCAGCCGTTTGGCTTCCAAATACTTCTGTTCATCCTTGAGAATTTCAACCCGCCAGTTAAGTTCATCGCGAATCTGCTGGATCGCCTGCTCCAGCCGGCTTTCTGTAGTCACATAATGAGAAGCCGGATAAATGCGAAATTCATCCACTGTTTGGAGAATATCGCCGGACTCCACATCGAAAACTTCCATTTTTTCGATCTCATCGCCCCAAAAAGTGATGCGCAGCGCATCCTCGGCATAGGCGGGATAAAGATCAACCACATCGCCCCGCACGCGAAAAGTCCCGCGACCAAAATCGTTATCTTTGCGGGTATAGTGCAGATCAACCAGATCATACAAAAGCGTATTGCGCGGTATTTCATTGCCCGTCTCCAGCTCGATGATGAGTTTCTCATATTCCGAAGGCGAGCCGATGCCGTAAATACAGCTCACAGATGATACGATAATAACATCGCGCCGCCCGGAAAGCAGCGAACTTGTGGCACGCAGGCGTAATTTCTGAATTTCATCATTGATTGATAAATCTTTTTCAATATATTTGTCCTGTCCGGAAATGTACGCCTCCGGCTGATAATAGTCGTAATAGCTGATGAAAAATTCGACGCGGTTGTTTGGAAAAAAGTCACTGAGTTCGCGGTACAACTGGGCGGCCAGCGTTTTGTTGTGGCTCATCACCAGGGTTGGTTTTTCCACCTGGTCGATGACGTCAGCTACCGTGCGGGTTTTACCGGAGCCCGTGATGCCCAGCAACGTTTGGTATTTATCACCCTTACGGATACCTTCAACAAGTTCTTCGATGGCCTGAGGCTGATCACCGGCAGGCGGCCAGGGCGATTGTAAATCAAATCCAGACATATACTTACTTTTTAGCTTTAAACCCTCTAAGTTTAGCGAAATGAAAAAAGACGGTTCGAGATTTAAAATCCCCGCCTTTCTGAAACATCAAATCATATGTTAACGAAAACAGATTAAAATCATTTTCTAAAAATCACATATTTTTAGGGAAATAAAAATTATTATTGAACAATATTATTACGTTAGCGATCGCATACACGCAAAACAAATAAAATGACTCCAGACGAAAAAAAACTTGGTCCCCAACGCAACCGGCTTGATCAAATTGACAATAAAATTCTCGATTTACTTTCTGAGCGCAATGAAATTGTGCATCAGGTGATTGAGAAAAAAATCGATAATCAACTACCAATCTTTGCGCCCCGCCGCGAGGATGAAAAGATTGTGGCTTTTCGTGAGATGGCTGAGAAGCGTGATATTGATCCGGACTGGGCAGAAGATTTTCTGCGCATGATAATGGCCTCATCGCGGGCCAGCCAGTCATCAGCAGAATTTCCGCGCGCTACCGCGGAACCCAAAAACATTCTTATCGTCGGGGCTGAAGGCGGAATGGGACGACTATACTCCGGTATCATCCGGCAGTCCGGCCATCGGGTATTCGGCATCGACAAGCACAATTGGCATGAACTGGAAGAGATCGCTCCCAGGCTGGACTTGGCTATTGTGACGGTGCCCATCAATGTTACGTCGGACGTGATTGAACGGCTGGCACCCAAACTGAGCGAGGAAACAATTCTGGCCGATTTTACCAGTAACAAAACAGAGCCGATTGAGGCCATGAAAAAAGCGCACAGCGGACCGGTACTCGGGCTTCACCCGATGCACGGGCCGGACGTAAAAGATGTTTCCAAGCAGCTGATGGTTGTGTGCCCGGCGCAGCAACCTGAAAAATCGCGGTGGGTCGTCGATCAGGCCCGTTTGTGGGGCATGCGCATTGTCGAAGCGG
>Ga0209921_1000629_pt1 | contig 10503 bp, 12 predicted proteins | sample SalPonF2_C_D2_MG_FD_185730 | JGI IMG/M metagenome (GOLD analysis project Ga0209921, IMG submission 185730) | Salt pond soil microbial communities from South San Francisco under conditions of wetland restoration - Salt Pond MetaG SF2_C_D2_MG... ...
TTACTTGGTATAGGATCAATATTTGATTTGCTGCTGGGAAAATGATAGGGTTCTTGTAAAGATTTATATATCAAAACAAATAGTCAGACTTATTCATAAAAAGAAATGGGGTACACTATGAAGCTACATTCATATCTAATACTTTTTTTATTAATAGGATTATTTACTAACGGTTGTATGACTTCTTATACAGCTACGTATGAAATGTCACTTGATGACGTTAGTAGACCGGCTGAAGCAGGTGAAGAGTTTGGAGAGAAGGAAATTGTTGAAAGTGATACAACTTGGCAGTTTGAAGATGAGTTTATCAAGACTACATGGGTGCCTATGGGCTCAACGTTCTTTTTAGAAATTGAAAATAAAACTGATCATAGTATTAGCATCGTTTGGGATGAATCAGTCTTTATATCTCCATCAGGTAGTTCTAAATCATTATTGCATGGAGAAGTCAGACGAATTGATGCTAATCGTAGTATACCTCCAACGGTAGTTGCCTCGCAAGCTCGATCAGAAATGTTTGTAGGGACACTTGATGGATTTGAAGGTGACGGGGAACTACCGACCAGTACAATTGTTCAAGCAGCTAATTCAGAGGGAAAACGAGAGTTTGAAAAAATAGTCTCTGAAAATATCAATGAAGAGGTATCTGTTTTACTTGCCTTAAATATAGAAGACGTTACCCATGAGTATACCTTTAACTTCAATATAGATGGTGTTGAAGTATCTGAATCTGGTACCTATTAGATCCAGTGTAAAGTACCCATAAAAATAAAAAAGGGTCTAATGAAAACAGTAGGTAATGTACTTTGGTTTTTATTTGGTGGACTTGTTGCTGGCCTTCTTTGGTGGATCGCGGGCGTTCTAATGTATATTTCGATTATTGGGATACCGTGGGGGAAAGCTTGTTTTACAATTGGTAAATTGGCATTCTTTCCTTTTGGTAAAGAAGCTATTGATCGAGATAAATTAACTGGAAAAAAAGATATTGGAACTGGAAGTTGGGGTACCTTAGGTAATATTATTTGGTTTATCTTTTCGGGAATTTGGTTAGCCTTGAGCCATGCTTCGGCCGGAATAATAAGTTTTATAACAATTATAGGAATACCTTTCGGTATACAACATTTTAAACTTGCCGGTATTTCATTCTTTCCAATTGGCAAAGAGGTTGTTCCTAAAGAGGTAGCTGAAGAAGCAAGGAGAAAAGATGCTGAAAGGAAGGTTGAAGATTATAGATCATAAAATATTAGTTAAGCATATTATTAATACAAGAAAACCAATTTTATGAAGTTTTTGGTCTGAATAGTAGAAATGCCTGTAAATAACATTTTGGGATATTTACCTTTCATCGATCTGTCGCAGCATCTAGTTATCTTTTAAGTTATAAAAGCTAAAGTTTATAAAGAGAGACCTTGAAGAGGTGATAGTAAGAAGGGTAAAACTGGATGAGGAATATTAAATGATGCTTAAGATACTTTTCCGAGAGCATGTCACCCTAGTTAGAGAGTATATCTTAATGATTGGTCTGAAAACTGCGAGAATTCCAGGATTGGATTTAGCCGGAAATTCGCTTTAATGCCCCTTGAGTTGTTACCCCGATGTTACCCCGAGAGGGGTTTTTAAAGAAATTTTGAATTTTTTTAATCCAATAAAAAAGCCCCTAACTCTTTGAAAGTCAGGGGCTTATGAGAAGCGATCCGGACGAGATTCGAACTCGCGACCTCCTGCGTGACAGTTTGATCAAGTGTAATTTCGTGTCGTTACTTTACATTAAATTTTATCGGTAACCTATTGTATATCATTCGGTTGGGTCATACTTTGAGTTTCGGTTTATTTCAGACCATTAACCGATTTTGTTGTCCCCCTGTTGTCCCCAGCACTGGGATGAACAATTTCAAAAACAGAAAAAGTGTGGCCAAGAAAAAGCTAAATAATTCCTATATAAAAAGCGTCCAACCTCAAGAAAAGCGAATCGAAATTTATGATACCCTGGTAGCGGGATTAGCACTACGTGTTACCCCTACGGGACATAAATCTTTTGTCTACAGGTATCGATACAAAAATAAGATTAAGCGATTTACCATTGGGACCTATCCCAAAATTGGTCTGGCTACTGCTCGAAATGAAGCTAAAAATTTATCCTATGAAGTAAATAATGGCACGGATCCCATGGCCGAAAAAAAGAAAGCCAGATATGATCCGGGTTCCGTAACGTTAAACGAATTGGCTAAGGAGTTTAAAGGAAAATATCTACCTACCCTTAGGAAAGGGACACGTTATGAATATGCCCGAATTATCGATAAAGAATTGATTCCGACGTTAGGTTCATTTGAAATTAAGGAGATATCACGACATCAGGTTATTAACCTGCTGGATAAGAAGGCATATGATGAAGGTTATCCTACTATGGCAAATCGTATAAGATCGAGGCTTTCGAAGATGTATTCCTTTGCTATCGATAGAGGACTAATAGATTATAATCCCGTAATCAGCACCCCAAAGTATAGCGCTGGAGAAAATAAAAGAGATCGATATTACGAGGAAGACGAAATAAAGAAACTTTGGAAGGCTTTTGAAAATCAGGAGGACCCCGCCCGTTCGATCTTTAAAATGCTTTTGCTGACAGGACAGCGTAAGGGAGAAACCAGCAGGATGAAATGGGAATGTATCCAAGATGATGTATGGACCATACCTGCCGAAGATGCTAAAGGGAAAAGAGCTCACGACGTACCGTTATCACCTTCGGCCTTGGAAATTCTCAAGGAAATGCGGTTAAGATCGGGTAAAAGTGAGTATGTATTTGAATCACCGGTAATAAAGAACCGTCCGGTACAAGAAGTAAAGAGGGTCGCTGAGCATATTCGTAAGGAATCGAAAGTCAAAGACTTCCGTCCTCATGATTTGAGAAGAACCGCGGCAACCTATATGGCTAAATTAGGAGTTGAGCGTACGGTATTAGGGAAAATTTTGAACCACAAAGGGTTGGCAGGAGACGGACAAGTTACGGCTATTTACGACCGGCATAGTTATATGGACGAAAAAAGAAGAGCACTTATTCTTTGGAGTAATCATCTAAAGGGAATACTTTCTGAGGAGGAGAAAAAGGAAGCCCGGATCTACAGAATAGGAAGATAAAATGAGCAGGCAGGTTTTAGATGATTTACCAGAGAGTTTAAAAGGCTATTCATTTAGATTTAGTGATGATGGGTACTACTTGGTAAAGAATGAAGATGGTGAACATAGCAGAGATTGGGAAAAATACTTTGAGTTACCCAAGCCCATTGAATGGAGTTCTCCTAACCGGAATGTTGAAAAAACCTTTTACCCTAATTCAATTAGGATTTGGCAGGATATCGGAGCTTTTGAACACAATGAATTCAACGGAAACGGGTATATTCGGCCTTACTTCAGATTTATCAAGTCGAGACGGGCATTGGTAAGAGAAAGCAAAGAGGATTACCGAAGGGTCATAGAGCAAATTGACCTGGATAAAACCCAGATGGATTTGATCAACCAGGTTAGCAATTACAGGAACACTTTATTTCAGCAGATCCAGCGACAAGCGATAGAAGTCTGGCGAATAAATAAAGAGATCGCTGAGATGCTTAAAGTATTTTATTTTGAAACAGGACAAGCTATTCGCTCATTACCCAATCAAGAGCGGAAGCTAATATCCCGACCAGATCGACCTCTTATTTTCTATGAAATCCGTAACCTGTTTAATGAGGCTGTCGTAGGTGGAGCGGACACTGAAAGTTTACAGTCCTATTGGGTTCCCGAGAAGGTTGAGTCCAACCAATTTGTGCCTGATCAATTAAATCGAGCTACGGCCCATGGATTGTTGTCTCTTTCCGGGAAGCGTGAACCTATTCTGAAAATAGCCGAGCAACTTGCCAGAGTGATCCTCCCTTTGGAAACGGTGCTTGAAAATCTCATTACAGGAAAGCAGTTTTCCGAGATCGATTATGTGCGTAAAGAAATGCCGGATCCCTGGAGGATTGCCAGGGCATTCCAAAAGAGAGCTAAAAATGTAGTCTATGATACCGAAATTGTTGTTATGGCTATGACCGAAACTAGGGAATATATTCTGCAGCACGACCTGCGGTCGCTGAACCGTCATGTTGAAGCTATTAAGAGGATAATAAGTAATAAAATTTCTGTAAAACCGGATCCGAAGACGATCAGGAATTGGATAAATACTTATGGTAATTCTGTTTTTCAGGAACCGAGTAGTAATCTATAAGTCTGATTACACACAGCATTAATTTGAATTCCAGCCATTCCGGTTTTAATTCCATCTATATAAGTGCTATTTAAAGCTTGCCTTCCAGTTTTCATAGGCTTTACTCTTATATCAGACAATAACACATAATCAAACCTGGTATCATGAGTACACTAAAAATAATTCGCCCCAAACAACTCGCAGAACTTTTATCTGTTTCCACTGTGACCGTGTGGAGGATGGAAAAACGCAGAGAATTACCCCGCAGAAAAAAGATTTCATCTCGTACAGTCGGTTGGCTGGAAAGTGATATAAAAGAATGGCTGGATAACCGTCCACTTGTCGAATCAGTTGATCAAATAGACGAGCTGTATTGAGGTTTTGAGCGCAAAATAATGGAAGGATATATAACAATAAAAGTGTAACAAATGACCTTCAGATTACTCCTGTATATATTTAAGTTTTTTCGGGTAAAGCAATCAAAATCTTAATCAGGTAAGAGTGACAAGTAATGCTAAATTCTACAGAAGTTGACTTCAGGGTACAAGAATCAAAAATTCAGGAAGAGAAAGAGACGGTCATTGATCTTATCGAACAGCTTTCTTTAAAAGTTCAAGAAGTGCGCTCTGAACATCCGGATCAAGCCGCAGGTGCGGTTGCTCGGATAGCTGATCTTCGATATCACCTACAAGCTTCTTGATCTCTTTCATGCGGTTATCCAGTAACTGTTTTTCTTTCAGCTCCGTGTTAATTTCGGAATCTTCGTTAACAACAAAAGGCCTGCCTTTACCCGTTAACAACCAGTTGAGGTTTACACCAGCCTCGGCAAACCGAATTAACGTGGAGCTGTTTACTTCTGTCTTCCCTCCATTTTTAATCTCTGAAATAACAGACCGATTTACTCCCGTTTCCCGCTGCATTTCAGACACATTTCCATCGTAATACTCCTCCAGCAAATACCGGACATTATCTTGTAATGTTTCGCCAGTTTTTTTCTCCAAATCACCTCTTTTCTAACCGATTGGTTTTAATGTGGTTAACGTAATGTCCCTTTCTTTTTAGTTACGATCACATCATATTTTGTTGTTTCGTTGTTTACGCATCACTACTTTAGCCCTGTAGGTATCGGTAACGTTTATGTGTAACCAACCGATTATACTACTTACCCTTAAATATTAAAAGACCGAAATACGCTTGTGAACGGACCAATAACAAAGTATGACATTAACCAAACCCGCCTGTTGCTAATCAAACAAGAAATATTCCGGCAATTCGACTCTTATAATGAGTTCCGGAAAGTAATGTTTCCAGAAATCAAATTAAACACCTTTCGCCAATGGTTTAAAAAACCCTATTACATTTCTGATCAACGATTGTGCCTCATGGAAGATGCACTGGGCATTCCTCCCAAACTCATCAAATCCCGGCTGAAGCAGGAGTTCAATCTTTCTACTAATGCGCTTCGAATTACCAAAGGAATCCAACTGCACCTGCAAGAACCTCAATTGACTTAATTAACACGAATCATGACAAAAATCATAACACAATTTACCATCGGTGATACCATTGAATTTTTTGATACCGAAGGCAACCGGCGAAAAGAAATAGTCAATATCATCGAAACTCAACTGGTGAATGGATTCGGGCTGTGGGTCATCTACGGGTTCGGAGACCTGTTCAATCCAGGTTATGTGAGTGAACACAAAATTTTAATATCTCAACGACAAATAGATGAGCAGCAAAAACCAGGAAGGGCCTCTAAGGCTCTTGTCGCCCAATAATCGGCAGCAACCAACCGAGTTTGAACCATCATCCGCCTCTGAAACGCAAAAAGAACCATTCGATTATGTAGACAGCTCGGATCAGCTGGATTTTGGATGGTATCGCAATGAAACCGATGGCACCAGCCGCAAAATAGGCAGTTTTGACATTGAGATTCATTCCAAGATCATCCGATACAATCCTGAAACACTCAAATGGGATTCCACGCTCTATGAATGCCAGGTGAGCTGGCTGACCCCGGAAACGCGCAGGCTTACCCGGAGCGAACTCTTTGTCCTGGAACCGGAAGATCTGCTGTCAAAGAAGGCATTCCAGATTCAAATTTTTAAGCATTCCTACCAGTCAGCTCGGTTCAAGTCCGACGATGAAATTCTTTTTTTCATGAGCTTCTTGTGTAACCGGTGGCAACCGCAGACGGTCTATGAGTTCAACTATTACGGCTTTATCGAACATCATGGCTACAAATTTTATCTGACCCGCAATGCCTTAATTAATATTCCCGAGGACCACCTTCGGGAGCCCCAATACATCATAGCGCCGGACAAAGACTCTGGGCTGTTTCCCATGGTAGCTGCCGACACTACCTTCTACGTCAAACCCGGCCGCATTGAACCAGCTCCATTATTTGATCTCCCTTCGCCCACCGATGGGTTTTACAGCGATGAAGAACACCACTTGTACGTCGATAAGGAGCTCCACTATTTTATCGATACGGTGCGGGACAGGTTCGGGGAGCTTATTGCCGGACAACAGTCCGAGAAGAAGGCAGAAGGGTATCTCATATTCTCCTACATGCTCTCGTTTTTGTTTTTTGACGAGATCTACGATGTGTTTAAACATGTGGTCTTTCTGTACCTGTTTGGGGAGCCATCCACTGGGAAAGGACAACTATCGCAGATCATGCTCAATTTCTTTGGCCAATCTTTCACCGATGTGGATTCCAACCCTACACTCAAGTCCGCCGAAAACAAGCTGGCCAACCACAGCAAGATCCCGGTGATCATGGATGAGTTTGTGCCCGGAAAAGGCAAGATCACCCCACAGGTATTTAACATGTGGTACGAATTGCGACAACGTGGCGTGAGCGCCTCCCATGACCGGACGAAAAACGCCTGGAGCCCAGTTCGGTCACAACTCATGTTTATTTCCAACTACAAACCTACCGAAGATCACTTTCGCTCGCGGTGTATTATGATCGAATACGCCAAAGACAAACGTGGTTCGGTGGATAACCTTTGGTGGTTTGATAACCACAAAAAGGAAATGCAGCGGCTCTTCCTGTCGCTGCTATATTCCTACAACGGTTTTAACCGGGAGCTCTTTAAAAGCGAGCTCCAATGGACAAAACGGTTGCTCACCGAAGCGGTAGAAGAAGAACTGGGCCGTAGAAGTGACCGAGAAGGTGTTCGTTTCCAGATTAAAGACCGTCAAATCGAAAATATGGCGGCTCTTATTACGGTGGACCTGTTTGTCTGTCGGCCCAGTGATGTCCAGTTCGCCGAATTTGTTGGTCAGTCAGCTCAAGAAAAAGGCAAGGCAAGCGAAAAGGACCTAACGGAAATGCAAAACCTGCTTCGGGATTCGCGGGTGTCCACCGAGATATTTCGCTATGGTGTGGAGTTTTTAGCCAATTCTGCAGAACGCGAGGTCCATCAAACACCCCTGCAACAGTTCCTGGCCAGCATTGAGATCATGAATGATAACGGCCAGCTCCCCAAACGATACTATGGCTGGAACAGCAAACAGGGACTCGTCATGTATTGGAGCGGCATCTGGGACGCCTATACCAACTACAACAAGGGCCGGGAGTATATCAGCCAGGATATTATCCGGGAAGAAATAGAAGCTTTGGACCTGAACGGAAAAGCCAAAACGAATTATTACAGCTACGAAGATCCCATAAAGGGAACCGTCAAAGAAAATCGGCACGGCTACCACATTCCCCGCAAACATCTCACGCCAACCTGGCTGCGCGCCTTTGGCAAGCGGGAGGAGGCGAACATCATGTTGGAAGAGCAAGGCCGCCAGCCGGCCACCGAATACGAAACAAGCGCCGGTGACAGCGTGCCGCCCTTTTAACCGAAACCAGGAGAAATCTAAGATTTTCTAAGAATTTGAAAACACCGTCTTATTTTCTTAGAAGTTCCATTTCTCCCACATACAACACCCTATAAGCATAATAATAATAGTTAGTTAATAAATAATAATATATCTAAGAAACCCACTAAGAACGGGCTAAGAACTCTAAGATCGGTCTAAGATATCTAAGATGAATCTTTGCCGATTTCTTAGACACTTAACCGATAGTTATTACTGCACTTAACCTTGGCCTCTAAGAAAATAAGAAAGATGATGTCTAATTTTGAAAATCCTGAAAATACCACCACCCCGATAGGAAACATGTCCTCCAACAATGAAGATTTCATGACGATTGGCGAAGCGATCAGCTACATGTGTGAAAGGCTTGGACGCATCTCCCGGACCACCTTTTACCGGTGCGGCTATCGCAAAATGATCACCGTGCGCAGTTACGGGCGGAATAAAAGTACCGGGCGTGAAGCCGTTAAGCTATGCCGCAGGTCAGAAGTAGATAATATCATTCAGACCATTCAGGAGAATCCCCATGCAGAAAACATCTAACCGCGTAGATGAAATGCCAATTACCAGACAAAAGATGGTGAATCCATCTGTAACAACTGATCATCTGTCGACAAAAGTAGATGAAATCAACCGTCAGTATCATGATTTTAACGAACTTCATCTATCTATAGATGAGACGAAGCAACGCATTCAGGTGAATTATATAAATGAGGATGGTTTTGAGGTCCCACTGACCGGTTGGCTCGATATGGGACAGGTTGGGACGTACCTGCAAAATTACCAGCGTATGTTTTGCCTGGATCCCAACCGGCAAGATCGTTTCTTCCAAATGGATGAAGCTACAGCCATCATACCTATCAGCTGGCTTCGTCCAACCAGAAAACGTTCGAAAGGTATTATCAATGCTTTTATCTATATGCGTCAGGCTTATCAAGGATTAATTCCTAGACGAAAGCCTATTTCTATTAGACCAAATGTAGAAGAAAAAGATCTTTTTGATATAATTGATGGGAATTCAACCTATTTTGTGGCGAAGCAGATTGGGATGAAATCACTGCCGGCAATCATACAGCGGTAGGTGTCAATAGCATAGCACCTTCTCTCAGGATCTTTAAGCCCATCCTAAAGTCAAAATTCCACATCATTCAACCAAATTCCACATATTGAAATCAATATAATCGATTGAGGTCTTACTACTATTTTATTCGCCATATTATGAAAAAGATATTTTCATTCGAACGATATGAAATAAAAATTGCGATTATCTACTTTCTGGTTTCTGCGATTTGGATTTTTTTCAGTGACCGTTTAGCCAATCAGATGGTTACCGATCCTGAGATACTCCTCACCTTGCAAATCTACAAGGGGTGGGGCTTTGTATTAGTCACGACATTTGTACTGTACTTCTTCATCCGCCGGGATGCCCTAAAGGTTCGAAACAGTCGAAAACTCATTAAAGAACTTCTGGAACAAGAAAAAAGCAGCCTACAGCAAACGGAGCAAGAAAAGGAGCAACTGGAAGAAATCCTTTTAGAAGCTCCCTCCGCTATTTGTATTCTAAAAGGTCCCGAGCACCGGTATACCTATGCCAATAAAGAATATCGAAAGTTAGTCGGTGACCGAAATCTTGTAGGAAAACCAGTCAAAGGGGCTCTACCGGAATTACAAGAACAGGGATTTTTTGAATTGTTAGATAAGGTATATCAAACCGGAGAGCTACATAAGGGAAATGAGGTGCCGTTTGTGGTTGAACACGATGGCAGGAAAAAAACATACTATCGTAACTTCATTTATAAACCCCTGACGGACGAGAAGGGAACCTGCACCGGAATCTTTGTTGAGGCTATAGACGTCTCTCAACAAGTCAACACTCGCAAAAAGCTGGAAAAGTCAAATCAGGAAAAACAGGTACTGTTGAGTGAGTTACATCATCGGGTTAAAAATAACCTTGCCCTGATTATCGGACTAATCGAACTGGAAATGCAAGAATACAAGCAAAAATTTAATACTGTTCCACTTGAGGCAACTCGCAACCGCATTTTTACTATTGCCGAGATTCACGAATTACTTTTTCAGCAACAAAGCCTCCAAAACATACCGTTTCATAGTGTTCTCCATCGACTGCAGAAGATTCATTTTAAGAACAACGGAGAAAATGGTTATCCCCACGTGGAAATTGAATGTGAGGAGCTAAAACTAAATATCAACCAGGCCGTGCCTCTTGGCCTGATGATTAACGAGATATTATCTCGACTGAAAAATAAAAACGGCACTCTTACCTGTGACAAGATACGATTATCACTTAACATCAGTGATGAAAACGAGGTTACTGCTAAATTTTCTATTCAGCAACTCAATCAGGAAATGAAAGAGAAACTTATAAATACCGAAAAGTACCTTCC
>Ga0209921_1000630_pt1 | contig 10463 bp, 14 predicted proteins | sample SalPonF2_C_D2_MG_FD_185730 | JGI IMG/M metagenome (GOLD analysis project Ga0209921, IMG submission 185730) | Salt pond soil microbial communities from South San Francisco under conditions of wetland restoration - Salt Pond MetaG SF2_C_D2_MG... ...
GTTACAAAATGTACTGAGTCCCATAGAAAAGTTAGAAATCTGACCACACTGGGACTAACATTTCGCAAACGGGAAAAATATGAAGCCCTATAACGACCCTGCACATAAGAGACGTTTTTGATTTATAACTTAGCAATCAAAAAGAAAAATTCGAACCGAATCGTGAAAAGGCTGGTCGAAAAACGTCCCCTTAATGCGCGTGTTATACTGCCGATCGAATTTATGAGAAGATAAAAACACGGACAATTACAATATGCCAGTATGCAATTAAATACCTACTCCTAAGCTTCAATTAGAAACACTTTTTTTAGAATAAAATTAACTCTTAGTTTTCTCTATCATGTGATTGATGACATGGCTATGCTCATGCTGAGGACTAAACATAATAATCTCCGCATCCTTAATAACCTTTATATTATGCCCCGGGGGCCAGTAAAATAGGTCCTTTTCATTAACAGTCTCCTGTACACCTTCGGCATCTGTTGTGATAAGTTGCCCACTTAAGAGAAACCCCCAATGGGGACACTGGCATAAATCACCTTCCAATCCCTTGAAAAGCGGAGTGGTATCAACACCCTCTGAGAGGCTAAAATATTCACCACTGATCTTGCCCAATCCAGTTGCATCTCCGAAATCCGTTTGCTGACGTATAATGGCTCCTGGTATTTTCATCTTAACGACTACATCTTTTTGGGATATTTTCATAATAGTTATCTTTTAATTAAGTAGATATTCTGTGAAAGATATTTATTATCCATAGTATTATAAATTAGTTACTAATAAATTATTTAAATTTAACAATATATACTATATCAGTTATCTATATCTTATACCTACTAAATCTCATTTAAAAACAAACAGATTGAGATTATACTTAAAACCCTATTGATGGGAGGCTGTTTAACGACCTATATATAAGGTTTTTTTTGAAACGAATCTATGAAAGATAGAACAAAAATATTAACCCAAAGCGTAGAAAGGGAAGCGAAAAACGTCCCCTTAACCCGGATTATTCACCAAGAAATTTTGTCGTGATCAAGGCGCTCCGAAAGCTTTCGGAACAACGCAGAGCACGGCCAAATTTCGCAGCTTTTTTTAGCGTCCTCAAAATCGAGGATCAGTTTGTTTTTTATAAGTTACTTTATTTACAATATGATAGGTATTACTTCATATTGGTTACGTGAATAATTCGGGTTAATACGCGTGTTATAAGCGCGGAAAATCATGAACGAATATGACGTAATAAGACTTGGACTTATTTTAGCAGTACAAGCTGAAATAGAGGGTATGAAGGCAGAAAGTAAGCAATGCGAAATACAAGGCGATTCGCTTGCATACACTGATTTCTATAAGAAAGCAAATGAATTAACTAATTTGTCACATGCACACAATGAACAATTAATATAGTGTGTATAACACTTTTTATAAGAAACTTTTTAAGTAAAAAAACCTCTCTTCTGCTCATTATGAGTCTGCGTTAATGAAACTATATATTTGATTTTCTTTTTTCGCCAGGCCTTTCCCCATTCCATTCGGATTTTTCGTTTTGTCTGTTAAAATGACTATCAAAAACGTCCATTAAACGCAGGGCCGTTATATGTCTTACCATTTTAATATTAAATCTGAGTCCTTCCTGTTATATTACCAGTAACTTTAACTTGAGCATACGGTAAGGATCACATGGATACAGATGATGGCATGCCATTGCTTTGAGCTATTTAAGGAGCCTGTCCGTTCCCGAAATAATAAGAGAGAATGACGAAGAAACAAATAAAACAAATACTCAGAATAGTATTGCCGATTGCAACCATCATCTCCATGTTTTTCGTACCATGGATCCTGGTAAGAACATGGTTAGCACCGCTACCGGGTACTGTTCAGGAACAGGTAAATGATGCAATTGGTCTTGGATTTGATGGGATTATCGTTTATGTAGATGAGGCAGGCAAACCGCCGGCTTTTTATGCAGCCGGCTGGAAAAACAAAGAGAAACGGATCCCGGCCGACCCGCACGCTTTATTCAAGATTGCCAGTATCGGCAAGTTATATGATGCTGTTGCTATCACTAAATTGGTACATGCCGGACGTTTGTCATTGGATAGTACACTTGTTTATTACATGCCTGAACTGGCGGGAAGAATTGAATATGCGAATAAAATAACCTTGAGAATGATGGTGGAGCATCGGAGTGGCATTCCTAATTTAACGGATACTCCAAATTTTTGGACAGATCCACCCAAAAATAGTAAAGAAGCACTGGAACGGGTACTTGATTTGCCGGCTGATTTTAACCCAGGTAAAGACTATGAATATTCAAACACCAATTATTTGTTGATTTCTGAAATCATTAAAAAGGTGACTGGGGAGAGCACCTTTCAGTATATCAAGGAGAAAATTTTGGACCCACTCGGACTAAAACATACGTTCGGTTCGATTCATGATGTGAATATGGACGATGTGATGAGTGGCTATTACGTAGTCGTTGACCACGATATTAAGACTGTTGATTACGGTTCCATGTTGTCTACCGCACAGGATGTAGGTATATTCTTGCGGGCGTTAAACGATGGTTCCTTGTTCGATAAAGGGGAACGGCAAATCTATTCTTCCATTTACGTGTATAACCATACAGGTCTGGTTCCCGGTTACCAGAGTATTGCAAAATATCACAAAGACATCGACACGGTTGTCATTCAATTTGTGAACACAACTAATTTTGATGGTTACACCTGGAATTTATCGGAAATTGTATATAACCGTATTGTAAAAATATTGAGAAGGGAAAAAGCTCATAACAATATATAAAGGGCATTAGAACACCCTTTGTATTCAGCATCAAGCACTCGTCCCTTAATTAAGAGTCGACACTTAAATAGCGCATTGAGGGGTCTAAGCCCGAAAGCACTCGGGGTTGAATCCGCATCTGGATTGTGCTTGGGGTTTTACCCAAATTGGCAACCATTGCTCGAATCACAGACCGATTTGCGCCGGGCCGCTATAGGGTTTTGATATACGCTTATTACCTATAAGCAATTCTTTATCAGTAAGAGTTTTTGAAGTTTTCTTCTTTTGAAACCCCGCATTCCTGTTTTAGAGCATCTAATTTTAAGAAATGCCCAAACAGGTATCACGCCTTCATGTAAAGATAGCTTGACATTTATAAATTTTACAGCTATTATTTGTAAAGTTTACTTTACTAATTGTAAAACCTTATAGACTATAAAAATGATGTCAAATTCGAAAGACTGGAAAGACCGTGTCAACAAAACAACGGCCCATCTTGCAGGGTGGACAACCGGATGGGTGATAACAATGGCAGTGGCTACTTTTGGCCCCACCTATCTATGGGATTTTCAGCAGTGGCTGACTATTATTGCAATCCTTCTTAATCTCAGCTTAGGCCTTGGTATGATTGTGGCTTATATACGCCACCTGAAAACGCAGGATGAAATGATGCAGAAAATTCAACTGCAGGCGATGGCTATGGCATTGGGTGTCGGTGTTGTAGGGGGACTCAGTTATTCCCTTCTGGATACTACAAATATTATCTCTTCGGGGGCCAAAATACCATACCTGGTTATATTGATCTGCATTACTTACCTCGTATCAATATTCGTTAACAGCAAGAGATACCGATGAAAAACCGATTAAAAGTACTTCGTGCCGAACGGGACTGGACTCAGGCAGATTTAGCGGATGCGTTGGAGGTTTCCAGACAGACGGTCAACGCTATTGAGACTGGAAAGTATGATCCAAGCCTGCCCCTCGCTTTCAAAATTTCACGGCTTTTTGAGATGAGAATAGAGGATATTTTCGAAAATGGCGAAGCCTCTAAGTGAATTTAATTTATCCAAGGCGATATTCATTCTTCTTATTAAATACAATCCACGAAGCAAGGAAAACCTCAACAGCATTGGTGTTATATCAGTGTTAACAGCAAATATAAAATATGAAAAACGAAAATAATTTAGTTTTAGGAGCAGCATTCGGTGCTGCATTTGGAGCTGTAATAGGAGTTATGACGGATAATTTAGCGTTATGGATTAGCTTAGGAACCGCGTTAGGTACCGGAATTGGTATTACAATAAGCCATGAACAGAATAAGGACAATAACGTTAGGAAGTGATGTTAAAAAAAGATATAACCAGCGTATCAATGGAATATTTTTCGTTGAAACTTTTCACCTTCCCATTCGGATTTTTCGTTTTGTCTGCTAAATTATGCATAAATATACCCATTAAATGCAGATCCTAAATAGTCAGTTTGCATTTGTAATGTGGAAGTGTCCTGTAGTTTAATTTTATTTTGTTGAAAAACCTGGTTTTGGCTTTTCCCATTAAGGAAAACGGATTTTACAAGTGCCATGAGTTCTGCTGATATGAGCACTTTATCATTATTCACAATAAAAGGAGCTGTTTATGGAAGTTTGGTATCATATTTTATCATGGGGTTCTCCCCTCGGACTTGCGTTATTTATTTTCTTTTCTGCTTGTGGTGCGGGTATTTTCTTTTGGGGGTTATCCCATTTGAATAAAAAAGATTAAGAATAAAAAAAGCCAGTTACTTAATCATTATTGGTTGGTGATTTCACATAACGACCCTGCGTTTAAGGGGCGTTTTTGATATATAATTTAGCAGACAAAACGAAAAATCCGAACGGAAACGAGAAAAGGCTTAGCGAAAAACGTCCGCTTGATGCGCTTGTTATAGGGCGATTGATGGAAGGATTGGAAATTATTCTAACGTTTCGCAGGTATATTTAGTTGCGGATTTAGAAGCACAAACTTTAAATTTTAAACAAAATGAAAACAGAAGAACAAAACTTGAATAAACCACAACGGTCAAGTATAAGCATAGTGCGGGATTTCGGAGCGATACACTGTCCGCCCACCGCAAAGTTTCTTAGGAGCAAAAAATGCTCATTTTTAGCTATTCAGCCCGCATTACGCTTATACAATGTTACCTGCTGGCTTTTTTATCAGTTCTCTAAACGATTGGATAAAGTTTCTTAATTCCTTTTCAGTGTTTTCGTCAGTTATCTTTCCTTCTTTGGAAACCTTACCCTTTATTCCCTGAATTAAAAGAGTCGTATCGTCAGTGAAAAAGGTCTGGACGGTTTTCATAATCAGTTTCAATTCCTCGTGTCCTTTTTCTCCACTTGCCGAGGCTGTTACAAGTCCAATTGGTTTTTCTGAAAATACAGTTGTCGATACGCACCATTCAATGATATTTTTTAGTCCACTAGGGATACTAAAAACATATTCAGGTGTGCAAATTATTATTCCGTCCGCACGTAATATTTTATTTCTAAAGGCTCCAATCTTTTTAGGTACATTTTCGTCAGTTAGTTCAGTTCTAAAGTGTGGAAATTCAGTTAAATCTTCTATTATTTCAAAATCGAATTCAGATTTCTCGGATTCCGCTATGTATTTTAATATCGCTTGATTTCCTGAATTTCGACTGGCACTTCCACAGATTCCAATTATTTTTTTCTTATTGTTCATTCTTGAATTCAGTTCGTTTTTTTAGCTTGCAGGTAACATTGGCATATCACCAATTCTATTTAGGTTATCCTTGCTTCGTATGTAAGTTTTATTCATGTTATCATTAATAATAATGAGGATAAAATGAAGAAATCGGAATTAATATCAAATTATGAATATTGACTTACCCTATTTATTCTATTGGTATATTACGTTTAGCCCTATAACGACCCTGCGCATAAGGGGCGTTTTTGATATGTAAATTAAAAAGATACCCGTAAAATACGAATCGAAACGGCAAAAAGGCTAAGCGAAAAACGTTCCCTTAATGCGCTGGTTAGCACGCTGGATTGTAATTGCTGGAAATCAAATGTTTAAATTTTTAGGATTACGGCGACTATCCCAAAGATGTAATATTTTGATATCTTCTGATTTGTCTAAATAAAAAAACTGGTAATAATCTTTGACAAATACGCGCTCTTCACGGTTTTCTAACGATCTACCTAATAACGGAAATCGTGAAAGAAGTTGGACAGTTTCCTTAAAGGTTTCATCCAGTTTTACCGAATACTCTTTTGTTCCCAGACGTTTATACCAATAATCCAAAATTTGAATACGATCTGCCACGGCTTGTGGCGCCCAGATTATTCGTTTAGCCACTTAGTTACCAATTTGTCCGCTTCGTCATTGGTTAGATAATTACCCTGCTTTATACTTTCTTTTGCTTGCTCAATGCGTTTCTTTTGTTCGGGAGTCAGAGCAATTTTTTCCTGAGGTTCATACTTATGATCCAGAATATTTTTTATGGCCTTAAGAAAAGCTTCGTCATCAATATTTTCAATGCTTTCGTGAAGCAAGGTTTTAAGTTCTTTTGTGTTAGTTGTCATAGCGTATCAAATTTTAGATTTCCTTATACTTATAGTATAACTAAGAAGAATGAAAAATTGTATACTTCAGACTAAATTTTGTATTTGGGAATGAAGCGTGCTAACGACCCTGCGCATAAGGGGCGTTTTTGAACTGTAATTTAGCAGACAAAACGGAAAATCCGAACGGAAATGTGCAAAGGCTTAGCGAAAAACGTCCCCTTAATGCGCCTGTTAGTGGCATATGTGACTTATAGTCCGTTGATTTATAGACTACAATAGTGTTATTCTCTATCGATGAATATTAAAAATAAAATAGGAAACAAAATTCGTAACTTAAGGCACCAAAGGGGCTTAAGCCAAGAGCAATTTGCAAACCTTTGTGATTTAGATAGAACCTACATTGCCGGTATAGAACAGGGTAAAAGGAATGTGTCCATTGTTAATCTCGAAAAAATAGCAAATGCTTTTAAAATTTCTTTAAGCGAATTATTTAACGATTTATGAGCACAAAAGTCAAAATCAAATACGAAGAAATTCAGGATATAGTTGTAGGTGAAGTACCAGATTATCCAAAATACACAACACAAATTTTAAACTTGGCCAATCAAAACTCACAGGGTACCAGACCTAAAGTGGTGGGACAAATGAGTGACCTAATTCAAGAGTTTGATGGAAGAACAGTAGAAGAATGGATTGATTGGTATGAGAAACGACACCCAAATGCAAGAGATAAGGCAAGTGATAAAGTTGAAGATATGGTCATTAAACTTAAAGATGCAATCAAAAAGATTGACCGGGAAATGATAGAAACATGGGTTAAGGATTTAGTTTTATATAAAACCTTTATTGGTCTTCGTTTCCAGGAAGCTATACTTAAAAAAGTGGCTGACATTAAAAAAACAACATATAGACTAGCAAATAAAGAAGAAGAAAGCCAAGGAATTGACGGATATATAGGATATATACCGGTAAGTATTAAACCACATACATACAGATCAAAAGCAAGCCTAGCAGAGGAGATCACCGTTCAATTCATTTATTATGAAAAGAAAAAGAGTGGCATCACAATTGAATTTAATTTTTGACCTACACTTGTGAAAAAAGAGAATTAGAGCCCTGATAATCAAGTAAAGTTTCCTGAACATAATAAGCCTTATAAATATCACTGTCCGATTTTAGAATATTCTCAACAAATTGAAAAGTTAAATCTTTTTCTTGTCTCGTCATAACCGGAAAATCGAACCATTCATTATAATGTTTTAGGCTCTCCCTTCCTTTTTCTTCAATTCGCTGATTGACGAATTCTTTATGGTTTAGTATACGTTTACGAATTGTATTGTTGATTAATTTTAGATTTGATTCTGACAACAACGTACTTTCAATGGTAGATGAAAATTCAGATTCCAATTCGTAACCAATGCTATTTCGGCCAGATGCGATTGCTGCAAGAGAAGTTGTTCCTGTTCCTACAAAGGGATCAAGTACTGTGTCACTTTTAACAGAAAACATGTTTATGAGTCGATAAGGTATTTCAAAAGGATAGGCACCGCTTCTATCTCTTGAACCATTTTTTGATAATATCTGAGTAGTTCCTTTCAATTCCCATAAATCTGAAAACCAATTATTTCGCTCTTCCCAAAAATAAGCACTTTCTCTTCGATTTTGTTTATCTTGTGATGAAAATACTCGCTTGTTTCCCTTTCTAAAAATTAAAATAAACTCATGCTCAAGAGTCACATATGCTCCCGGTGGATACATTCCTGAACCCATAAACTTGTTCGGTGCATTTGTCTGTTTACGCCATATAATATTTGGAAGATTGGAAAATCCGAGATTCAAAAAGGAAGAAATAATCCGGGCATGATTCGAAAATAGTTGAAATTTCTTATTTATCGTTCGTGTTGCATCCCCAATATTTATACACGCTACACCACCGTCTATTAAGACACGATGACATTCTTTCCAAACACTATCTAATATTTCATGCATTAATTCAAATGCATGATTCGGTTCATTTTTTTCTAATGCATTAGCAATATCATTGTTTTGAGTAGAAAAACTCTTATCCCACATCTCTATCATGGGATATGGAGGAGAAGTCACTATTAGTGAAATAGAATTATCTTCCACTTCTGAAAGATTATTGGCATTACCGAATTGGATTTTATGTCTTGAATTTTCAATCATACTAAAATATAGTAATGATACTTATTGTCTACAAGAGGAAATTATTAAATTGTATCATCTGGATTTTCATTATTCCAAGAATCACAAAGTTTTCTTATTCGTTTTTGTAATTCTGGAATGCGATTTTCCAAATACCTAATTGCTTTCTGAACATCTTGTTTAGATGAAATTTTGAAATATCCATTATTTGAGCTTCCAATTAAGGTTGAAGCATCATTAACCAGTTCTCTAATAAATGAACGAATAGTCTCCTGAGTTCGTCCTGGATCTACACGAGCTTTTAATTTTTCGAATATTTCATCAGCAGTAATTTCTTTCCCAGCATCAGTAATTATTTTTAAAATTTCATCTTTAATTGCTTTTTTGTCCATGATTATAGGTTTTGAATTAATTGCCACTAACGACCCTGCGCATAAGCGGCGTTTTTGATTTGTAATTTAACAGACAAAACGAAAAAACCGAACCCAAACGTCAAAAAGGCTAAGAGAAAAACGTCCGCTTAATGCGCCGGTTATATGCTTCCATTACCACCAGAACGATGAATTAAAGTGGTATCTGTTCTCAAATTTCTGTAATCTGATAGGAAATAACGGATCTTGTGAGAGGAAACCGACGACATATTAACCTAACCCTTTCCGGTGCGCTGCTGTTCGCTGCCGCCCTGCTGGCATCCTGCAGCAAAAAAAATAACCCGGTCCGGGTGCAACCCCCGCCGGCAGGAACAGCCAATCACGCCCCGGTCATTAACTCCACTCCTCCATCGAAAATTACCGAAGATTCCACACGGACTTACCAGATTAAAGCCAGTGATCCGGACGGGGATAACCTAAGTTATGGCGTGCAAAAACTGAGCGGTGCTACCGTTTCGGGTGCCGGTAAAGTCACCTGGACCGCCCCGGCGGTGAGCCAGGACTCGACAATCAAGGGCGTTACGTATCTGGTCAGTGATGGGACGGATACGACCCGGCAAAGTGCAGATTTAACCGTAAAATACGTTCAACCCCAGCCCAAACCCCCTGTTGTTGATTTAACTAAGATGATTGTTGATGAGATGTCTACGGGCAAGTTTTCCTTGCCGGACACGGCAACGAATGGGGATAAAGTGAGCTACCTTTCTGCAACAAACAATTCAGCTTACCTTTCAACTTCTTTAAACTCTAATGAAGTTGATTACAAGGCGGGGAAAGTAAATCAGGATGAAAAAGGAAGTATTTCTTTAAATGTAAAAGACAACAAAACGGGTTTGACAAATTCTCAAAATCTTGAAGTTAAAGTAATGGACCATGTTGACAAAATTATAAGTGTTGCAGATTTCAAGAACATGGGTGTTAAAAAACCCGGAGTCGGGGAAGTTGGTATTGATTCAGCTGGAGTTTATGTTCCGTATAACAATATTGTTGTTTTGAATGGAAAGAAGTTAACGGATTCAATTGGAAGAACAGCCTTTGAAACAGGAAGCAATAATGAAGCAGAAATTATGCTTAAAGACAGGACTGACAGCTTATTAGCTAATAATTATATGGGGCTTTGGATAAAGATGGGTGAAGGAAAATTGATTAATTATCCTGCTGCTGATGCGTATGGTTATGGAAGAAATATGAAGAAATACGGAATTGTTCAAGTTTTTGTAGATGCTCCAGCACCAAGTGGGAGTTTTGTCGGTAAAGTTTTTTCTAAATTTAAAGATGGTCAAAAGGTTGTTGGTGTTATTCCTTATAACAATGTAGTTGGTTATCAAAATGCATTGTATAATCCAAACCAAGCTAATAGTTTTTTTGCATGGACCAATTCTGCCGGTGGATTGATAAAAAATAATGTGAATAATGTTTCTTTGGTCAAATACAATCCCCAGGACACAGTGCACTTTGACAAAAAGGAAATAGATATAGCAAAAAAAGTTATAGAAGGATTAAGTAATGCCAGA
>Ga0209921_1000631_pt1 | contig 10460 bp, 7 predicted proteins | sample SalPonF2_C_D2_MG_FD_185730 | JGI IMG/M metagenome (GOLD analysis project Ga0209921, IMG submission 185730) | Salt pond soil microbial communities from South San Francisco under conditions of wetland restoration - Salt Pond MetaG SF2_C_D2_MG... ...
TTGGATAATCATAGCTTAAAAGCTTTGAAAAATAATAATCCCGAAAACCTATTTTTAGAATCAAAGACAGGAAGATATTCCTACGCAGACCTGCATGTATTTTCTGATTTTTTTGCAAAAAAAATGGAAAATTTTGGGCCTCAACCTGTGGGCATTTGCAGTGCCTCTTCGGATGCCATGGTTTTTATCTTCGCCAGCTGCTGGATACAAAATATGCCATTCGTGCCTTTTAACCCGAGCCTGCCGGAACAAAAAATCCAGCAGCAAATCAATCGGCTGCAACCAGGCGTCATGATTACGGATGAGCCCGGAGCACTCGCTCATCAATCCTGCCTTGATATCCGGGAATTTGACCCAAAAAAAATTATTAATTCCACTGGAAATAAGGTCTCAACCGGACATAATCCACTGGAATTGACAGCAAAAAAATCTGATATTTTTGGCTATTTTTTTACATCCGGTACGTCCGGTACGCCGAAAATTGTACCGCTTAAACGCCGCCAGCTGATATCAGCTGCCCGAGGATCAGCTATAAATTTGCGGCCTTCAGCAAATGAATGCTGGCTGCTTTGCATGCCGCTGTTTCACGTAGGCGGGATCACCGTTATTCTGCGCTCACTGCTCTACGGTTCGGGCATCTATCGGCTGTCCGGCTTTGATACGGATGTGGCTGCTCAACAGCTGTCATCCAACAAAAAAATTGTAGCGGCGTCCCTGGTTCCCACCATGCTCAAGCGCCTGCTGGATCAGGAAAATTTTATGACCCCCGAGCAATTCCAGGCCATTTTGCTGGGTGGCGGACCGGTACATCCCGTGTTGATCGAAGAAAGCTTTCGGCGGGACATTCCAATTATCACCAGTTATGGAATGACGGAAACTTGTGCTCAAATCGCAGCCAATCCGCTTTTTTCACCGCCGGAAGATGATAAAATTTTACAGTCGGCCGGACAAATTTTTGCACCAAATAAAGTGGAAATTCGTAACCTGAGTAGCGAAAAAATTAAGGGAGACAATTCCGGTATTATATGGCTGAAAGGACCACAAATTTTTGATGGTTATCTGGAAAATCCTGACATCAATCGGGATGAAGACGGCTGGTTCAATACGGGCGATTACGGAAATATCGATGCGGAGGGCCGGTTGTATATTGAAGCGCGAAGAACTGATCTGATCATTACCGGCGGTGAAAATGTATCGCCCCGGGAAGTGGAAACAGAGCTCCGAAAAATAAATAGTGTCGATGAGGCTGCTGTTTTTGGCCGCCCCGATGAAGAATGGGGGCAGCGCGTTGTTGCAGCGGTTGTTACACCAAAAGGGATAAAGCCCGATGTATCGTCTTTAAAGAATGCCTTGAAAAAGACGCTACCCGCTTTTAAAATTCCCAAACAATTCATCTTTGTGAATCAGCTCCCGCGCACGCACAACGGTAAATTACAGCGCTCAAAATTGGCGGAATTGATTAGGTAAAATAGACTTGCCAAGTTTTACCCGCTATTTCACAAAGTTGCACGGAGAAACACAGAGTTACACAAAGCAATCATTACGATGCCATCACTTGGAGGGATAGCATCAGCAGTAAAGAATCACTTTTTCCAGGTATTATCAGCTGGATTGGCATCCACGAAAATTCCATTATCCAGGGATATTTCCTTTACTTTTTTTGTCGTGTTCACTGATACCATCGTCTCGTTCTGATGGCCTTTCCAGACAATGGGCGTTTCATGGGTGCGTGACGTTGAGCCGTCGGCATAGTGCACAACCACATCAAAGGGGATATCGAATCCACCGATGTTTTTGACCTTAACCTGCGCCTCATTTGCCTGTAATTTTACACTGGCAACGGCGATATCCATATAATTGTGACTGAAAAACCAGTTATTCCAGAACCAGTTCAGGTTTCGCCCGGAAATATTATTAAAACTGTAAAAGAAATCCCACGGCATGGGATGCTTCCCGTGCCAGCGGCGCATAAATCCATGCAAACATTTCCGGAACATGGCATTCCCCAATAGGTCTTTCATCGCCAGGTAACCCAGCGAGGCCTTCCCATATTCATTCGTACCAAGTCCGGGACCCTGTAGCATGTTGCCGGGAGTGATGATGGGAATTTGTTCAGCCGATGACATATTGTGAATCCAGCCGTCAACACGAAATACGCGATAAAGCTCGTCAGCACGTTTTTTTCCGATATCATTGATACCAATTAGATGCTCAAAAGTAGTGGCCCAGCCCTCATCCATGAATCCCCAGCGCGTTTCGTTGGTGCCCATATAGAATGGAAACCACGAATGGGATAACTCATGCTCAACAATAAATCGGGCAAGCTGAAAGTCATTAACCATGGAAAGATGAAATCCGCCCGGGGCCGTCGTGCTCCGATCATTGACCATCATCGGGTATTCCATGTCGGCATAGCCGCTGACGATGGTTGTCTTGGGAAAAGGGTATGGAACGCCCGGCCAATGTTGCGAGAGCCATGATAGCGCGTGCCTTCCGTAATGAACCATATGATGAAAGTCGGCGGCGCTGTCGGCATACGCCGATTGCACGCTGGCCCGCCGTCCCGTTTTGGGATTTACCACCACGCTTGAGGCATCCCAATCGTAATGATTGCTGATCGCCATTGCAATATCGGTGATGTTATTGGCCTTCCATTTCCACGTATTAAAGGTGTGATTTTTTGTGATTTTATGCGCCGACCAGTCTTTGGGCGTTGCGATGTGGATGACGGAATCACTGTGCCTGGATTTTTTCAATCGGCGGGCATATTTCGGTCGCAGGACCTGCCTGGGATTTTGAAGCGTGCCGGTAGCCCAGACTATAAAATTTTTGGGCACCGTAACGTTGAAGGTATAATTATTGAAATCGTTATAGAATTCCTGATCGCCGGTAAAATTCATTTCATCCCAGCCGTTGTAATCATCATAGACGGCCACACGGGGATAAAAATAAGCCAGGTAAAAAGTTGTTGAATCGATAGCGCCTTCCCGACCGCTTTTTTTCGAAAGATTGTAATGCCAGTCGATAGCCAAATGTATGGAATCGCCCGGATCGAGTGGATGAGCCAACTTTTTGGCCTTCCAGGTCCCGTCTCTTCTGCTATCCCATTCCCTTTTTGTGCCGTTCACCACATATTTATCAATATGCACCCCAGAAGTCAGGAACGCCTTGGGAGCTGCACCTCGTGATCGCTGCCGGTCCACACCCGGTTTGTGGTGATTTAAAATCAGGCTATAAACCAGTTTATTTAGGGTGTCGGGACTGTCATTAAAATAGGTGATCTGTTCAGAACCGTGAACCGTGCGATCAGGCGGATTCACCCGTATGGAAATGTGATAGTTGCCATGATTTTGCCAGTAATTTTTTCCCGGCCTTCCATCCTTCGAACGCGTTCCCTTTTTGTAAGCTTGTTGAATATTGTAAGGAATATATAAGGTTGAATCGCTCTGGGCCTGCAGATTGGTAACGCCTGCAATCAACAGGCATAATATAAAAGCTATTTTTTTCATAGAATATTATGAAAGTAGATAAGATTTCTATTTTAGGAACCGCAGGGTATTTCTATAGAAAATGCTCTATTAAATTGGAGCGTTGTGATAAAGGGAACCTGCGGGTCCGCAGCATTAAACTCCAAGAAAATTTCAAATACAGCGAAAGAGCAATTAGTCTTCAAAATATGCCAGGCCTTTCACCCCGATATCACTGCGATAATGCATGTCGCTAAAAGAGATTTTTTTAACTTCTTTATATGTATTTCGAATGGCATCTTCGAGCCGCTCCCCGGCACAAACAACATTAAGTACGCGTCCGCCGTCTGTTAATAACTGTCCGTCTTCGTACCGTGTTCCTGCATGAAAAATAATTGCATCGTCACTGACATCATCGAGGCCGGTTATTATTTTGCCGGTTTTATACGACTGCGGATAACCGCCCGAAGCCAGAACGACACAACAGCGATATTTATTATCAATTCGAATCTCTTTCTCGTACAGATTTCCTTCAATCGTCGCCCACATCAGTTCAAGCAGGTCCGACTCAAGTGAGGGCAAAATTGCCTGTCCTTCAGGATCGCCAAACCGACAATTAAACTCGACGACTTTCGGACCTTCTTCCGTAATCATCAGCCCGCAATATAAAATTCCCTTGTAGGGCTGCTTATCGAGTACCATTGCCGAAATAGTCGGCAAAACGATCTCTTTTTCAACACGATGTAATTGTTCATTAGTAAGAACAGGTGCCGGGCAATATGCTCCCATCCCCCCGGTATTGGGACCCGTATCACCGTCGTTGGCCCGTTTATGATCCTGGGCGTTGTGAATCATTTTAGCCGTCTCCCCATCGGATATCACAAAAACCGATGCTTCCTCTCCTTTTAAAAATTCTTCTACAACCAGAGTTTTCGCAGCCTTGCCAAACTTACCTTTTTGAAAACGTTGCATTTGTTGTCGTACGTCTTCTTCGGTCTCACAGACAAAAACACCCTTGCCCCCCGCCAATCCATCTGCTTTAAGGACAACCGGGTATTTATTCCTATCTTTGACATGGGGCAGCACGTCATCAAATTCATCCCGGCCAAATGTAGTATATTCAGCCGTGGGGATGTTATTCTGTTTCATAAAAGCATTGGCAAAACTTTTACTGCCTTCAAGCCGGGCTGCTGACTTTGAGGGTCCAAAAACGTGATGCCCGTTTCCCTCCAGAAAATCAACAATTCCGTTTACCAGTGGTTTTTCGGGACCGACAACCGTCAAATCAATATCATTCGTCTCGATAAACGATTGAATCTCTTCAAAATCATCAAGCGACAGATCTACATTATCAGCTACCTGTGCAGTTCCGGGATTGCCGGGTGCCACGTATAAATCAGCCAGCATTTCAGATTGTTTAATTTTCCATGCCAGCGCATGCTCACGACCGCCACTGCCAAGAAGTAAGACGTTTAAGGACATTATCTATATTTCTCTGGAATAAGTTTATGTTAAAATCAGAAATTCGAATATAAGAAGTATGAAAATTAAATAACCCGAATTTCAATCATTGGTAATTCGAATTTGAATAAATAGTTATTTAAACAGATGTTAATTCTGCTGCAATTTCAATGATATCCGCAAAACTATCAGCTTTCAATGATGCCCCGCCAATAAGTCCACCGTCAACATCAGGTTGCTCCAAAAGTTCTTCAGCGTTGTAAGGCTTCATGCTGCCTCCGTATAAAATCCGTAAAGAATCAGCCGCATTTTTATTATACAAATTGGCGACGTTTTCCCGAATCATGGCGTGCATTTCCTGGGCCTGTTCCGGGGTAGCTGTTTCGCCCGTCCCGATAGCCCAAAGGGGTTCATAAGCCAAAATAACATTTTTGACATCTTCTTTGGATATTTTATTCAGTGCCGCATCTACCTGTTTTCTTACCATTTTTTTATGCACGTTATTTTTACGCTGATCCAGCGACTCGCCGATGCAAATAATGGGTTGAAGTCCTGCAGACAGGGCTTTTTTTGTTTTAGCATTGACAATTGTATCCGTTTCGCCAAAATATTCACGACGCTCCGAATGCCCCACAATTACATGCGTACAGCTCGCTTCGTTGAGCATCTGCGTACTTATTTCCCCCGTATATGCTCCATTATCTTCATAATGCACATTTTGAGCGCCAACATCAATATCCACATCACTTACCGTCTTCACTGCAGTAGTCAGGGAAATGGGCGGTGGGCACACAAGCACATCAATTCCTTCCGGAATTTCCTGTATTTTGTCTTTGAGATTCGTTAGAAGCGTCTTTGTTCTTTTGGGGCCACAGTTCATTTTCCAATTGCCGGCAATCAAAAATCGTCGCATAAATTGTAAATGTTGAATGTTAAATGTTGAATGTTGAATGTTGAATGTTGAATTTGAGCAGCGATAAAAAATTATTCTTCACCATTAAGTTTGTTCGATATCATTTCACGGACGAGCTGCGGATTTGCTTTTCCCTGTGATTGCTGCATAACCTGCCCGATAAAAAATCCGATTAATCCTTTCTTTCCGTCCTGATAGCGTTCCACCTCATCCGGGTGATCCGCGATGACATCATCCACAATGGGTTCGATAAATCCGGTGTCGGATACCTGCATCAGGTTCATTTCCTTGGCATATTCCTCGGCCGATTTATCGCCATCCACCATCGCATCAAAAATTTCTGTCATCGCCGATGAACTGATTTTATCGTCTTCGCGCAAGGCAATGAGCTCGCTAAGTCGCTCGGGTGATATGGAAAATTGCTGAATATCGATGCTCTTTTCATTGAGCACGCGCAGCACTTCAGTCAGTACGAGGTTCGAGGCGGCCTTGGCATCCACGCCGTGTTCCAAAACCTTTTCATAATAATCGGCCAGGTAGCGATCTTCTGTGAGATTGTGGGCATCTTCCTCACTCATGCCCAATTCTTCAACAAAACGATTCTTGCGCACACTGGGCATCTCGGGCAAATCAGCCCGAATTTCATCCAGCATTTTATCATCAACGATGACAGTGGGGATATCCGGTTCGGGGAAATAGCGATAATCGTGGGCTTCTTCCTTGGTACGCATCAGGCGCGTTTCCATCTTGTTGGCATCCCACAACAACGTATGTTGTGAAACAGTCTCCCCGTTTTCAACCAAATCAATTTGCCGCTCTATTTCATACTCAAGTGCGCGTTCCACATTCCGGAATGAATTCATATTTTTGAGTTCGGTCCGGGTCCCGAAGGTCTCCTGTCCTTTTGGACGAATGGAAACGTTTGCATCACATCGCAAGCTGCCTTCCTCCATGTTGCCATCGCAAATCTCCAGATATTGTACAATTTGCCTGATGCGCCTCAGGTAATTATAGGCCTGCTGCGGGCTTCGGATATCGGGTTCAGAGACAATCTCGATCAGCGGTACACCCGAACGATTAAAATCGACCAGTGTATGATACGGATCCTGATCGTGGATTGACTTCCCGGCATCTTCTTCCATGTGAATACGGGTAATTCCAATCGTTTTCGGCCCTTCATCCGATTCAATAACAATATGGCCGTCGTGACAAATTGGTGTTTTGTACTGCGAAATCTGATATCCCTTGGGCAGATCTGGATAAAAATAATTTTTTCGGGCAAAAATGGATTCACGTGCAATGGTACAATCAGTTGCAAGCCCCATTTTAACGGTATAGCGAACCAAATTTTCATTTAATGTAGGCAGTGTTCCCGGGTGGCCAATGCAGAGTGGGGTCACCTGCGTATTGGGCGAACGGCCATAACTTGTAGAAACCGGGGCAAATGCCTTACTTTCCGTTAATAATTGGGCATGAACTTCCAAGCCAATGACCGCTTCGTATTTTTCCCGCACTGAATCACTCATATAAAAATGTTTAATTATCCGCTAATTAGGCCACAAAGATATTAAAGATCGGGGACTTTTTGAACTGGTATGTCTATATTTTTAGGAAAAGCTTTCAGCACTCAGCGTTCAGTTAATAATGCTGACAACTGAAAGCCAACCGTGGCCCCCGATTGTTGAATTTAATTTTAGAAATATCTGTCGATTTCTGATTGTTTACTTAATAAAATGAACTTCTTTTAATCTTTTTGAATTACGAAAAAATACATATCGACGAAGAAAAAACCTATCTTATCTGGGGACTATCAGCCGTCGTTTCAATTGCTGCAGCTACCTATATACTTTCTGATGCATTCGTTACAGGTTCTTGGGGCACTGCAGGTTACAAACAATTTACAAGCCTAATTCTCTTTATTGTTGGCATTTACGGAATTATTCGCATTTCATCACCGCTTTACCATTTTGACTTGTACATAGAAGACTCCATGCTTTGCATTAAAATTCAAAAGGGCGAACAAAAGCCACTTGAAGTACAAAAAATTCCCCTTGATACCATTCGGGAACTTCGCATCGCTCCGCACACACCACGTTCGTCTAACGAGGCCCTTTTCGATTTTACGACCAATTACCACCTGCTTTATAAGGATGATCGTACCGGTAATTTTGAGCGACTGATTAATCTTGAAAGTGAATCCTTTTCCCTGAAAGTGAAAGATATTCGTAAAATTATTGGATTCCTTGTCGCGCATAAATCTGATATTTCCATTCCGGATGATCAGACGCTCTTTCTTCAACAAGGTTAATAATCATAGAAATCTCAGCCCGATTAAGACTTTGACTATTTATGACTCAATTCCATACCATGGCTGGGTGATGCAGTGAATACTGCCCTGTCCCCAAACCAAATCCGCACAGGGGATGCCATAAATATCCCGGTCGGGAAAATATTTTTCAAAAAGATTTAGCGCCAGCTCATCAAAGCGTGGATCATACTGCGGGACTAAAACAACCCCATTTGCGATATAGAAATTGGCGTAACTCGCCGGCACATGGGTTGAACCATCCACCGTTGGTTCTTCAATTTTAGTTTTGGGCATCGGCAGTGTTTCTATAGTGAAGGCATTATTTTGAAGGTCCGTCGCTTTCTGCAATATTTCCAAATTTTCCTGAAGAGCATCATAGTTAACGTCCTCCGAATCTTCACAAACCACTGTTAAAATGGTGTTCGAATTCAAGAAGCGCGCCAAGTCATCAATATGTCCATCGGTATCGTCACCGGCCAGACCTTTTTTCAGCCATATTATTTTTTTAATACCAAGACAATCTCTCAGTCGCTGTTCAACGCCTTTCTTCGATAAATGTGGATTCCGATTGGCATTCAGCAATACCGATTCGGTTGTCAGCAGTACGCCATCACCGTTGGTTTCAACAGCTCCGCCTTCAAGTATCATCTCAGGTTCAAAACGCTGAATATTATAAGTATCAGCTACATACTTTGGCAATTTATTGTCGGCTTCGAATGGTGGATATTTTCCACCCCAGGCGTTGTATTCCCAATCTATGATAGCGAATTTTTTATTGCCATCCTGATTGCTTTGCACGAAAACCGGCCCGCAATCCCGCGCCCAGACGTCGTTTGTGGGTTGAAGGTGAAAAGTTATCGGTTTAAAGTTAAACATTGAATGTTGATTGTTGAGTGACACCGGTTCGAGATCAATGCTTCGCGACTCGAAAAGCTTCAATATGCGATCTTTGGTCCTTTTGTCATCAACAAATAAATGAATGGGTTCATACCGGTGTAATATTTCAATAACATCTAAAAAGACCTCCTCAACGCGCTCCAGTCGTGTACCGGGCCAGGTTTCCCGGTTTGTCGGCCAATGCAGCTGCGTAGCGGAGTGCCGGTACCATTCGGGGATGAGGCTGAAACCTAATTTTGCAGGTAAATTACTATTGATCACCATTGGGGTTATTATTGCATAAAGCTATACAGAGGTTTCCTTTGTGAAACTCTGTGTTTCCTCTGTGGTTCTTCGCGTAATGATTTTTAATCAATATATTTTTCCAAAATTGGCCGGTAGGTATCCACCCGTCGATCACGAAAAAACGGCCACTCACGGCGCTGCTTTTCAATAGCTGCAAGATCAATTTCTGTAACAAGAATTTCTTCTTTATCACCGGCTTCATCAATCATTTTACCAAACGGATCGCTCACAAAAGAATGTCCCCAGAAATGCAAATCCCCCTCCTGCCCGACTCGGTTAGCAGCCGCTACAAAGCAACCGTTGGCGATGGCGTGGCTTCGCTGGATGGTCTGCCATGCCTCCAAAAATTGGCGCTCGGTTTCTTCATTTTCGTGGGGCAGCGTGCCAATGGCTGAGGGAAAAACCAGCAACTCCGCGCCTTTTAGACCGGCAATTCGTGCCGCTTCGGGATACCACTGGTCCCAGCAGATCATCGGACTGATTTTTGCATATTTTGTATCGAAAACCTGGTAGCCATCATCGCCGGGTGTGAAATAATATTTTTCATAAAATCCGGGATCATCTGGGATATGTTTTTTCCGGTATCTGCCCAATAATGTGCCATCCGTATCAATCACTACCAGCGAATTGTGATACAGTCCTGCCGCCCGCCGTTCAAATAAAGGGGCGACAATGACGATATCTAAATCACCGGCCAGCTTGGTAAGTTGGTCTGTCAAACTCCCCGGAATAGGCTCCGCCCAATCGAAATATTGATCATTAACCGTTTTACAAAAATAAGGAGAGTTAAAAAGTTCTTGCAACAGGATGACCTGCGCTCCCGCCACCGCCGATTTTTCGATATGGGCAACAGCCCGCTCCATATTTTTCTCACGATCCCGGGTACAGCGGAGCTGGATAAGAGCCAGTTGAATTTTGTTTTCAGACATAAATTCAGTTGCTTTAAAAAATTAAAATATATAGAAACAAATTTATTGATTATAGCTTAAATAAAACATGGGCTTAATTAATAATTTTAATAAGCTTGAAATATAAATAAGCAGCCGTAATATCAGATATCCAAATTAAATCCTGAGATCAGGATCATTCAAAAAGTTTATTTTAATCAAATGGCTTATGCATTTATTAT
>Ga0209921_1000633_pt1 | contig 10432 bp, 9 predicted proteins | sample SalPonF2_C_D2_MG_FD_185730 | JGI IMG/M metagenome (GOLD analysis project Ga0209921, IMG submission 185730) | Salt pond soil microbial communities from South San Francisco under conditions of wetland restoration - Salt Pond MetaG SF2_C_D2_MG... ...
TTGGGTATACAATTATTTTTTTCTTATTACATAGCCGTCCGGGCAATTACCTAAAATTAAAATGATCATTAACTATCCTGATACTTAATCTTTCTAAACTAAATAAATTTTTAATTGAGAATTAGTGCCGCCTTTGTCTTGATAAATAATAATACTTTATCGGTAGTGAATATTACTAATTAAATCATTTTGTATGTTAGAAATTACATGAGTAAAGAAATTGAATTCTATCATTTATCTATAGAAGTCTTAAAAAAATCAAATTTTAAATTCATTATTTATTAATTAATTTATCACAAATACCACCTATTCACGTATTTTAAAAATCATAAAATTTCGTAACGCATGAAAATTCATTCAATTTGTCTGGTCAAAGACGAAGCCGACATTGTTGGGGATGTAGTTAAAGACGCTTATCGTTGGTCTGACTACATTTATATTTTTGATAATGGATCTACCGATGGGACGACCGAAGTATTGAAAGACTTTGCCGGCCAGCATAAAAATATCATCTTTTACAAATGGTCTGATGAACCATTTAAAGAGACTCTTCGGGGCGAATTATATCATGCCTTTAAACAGAATGCCCAAAAAGGTGATTGGTGGTGTCGGCTTGATGCTGACGAATTTTATATTGATAATCCACAATCATTTCTCAGGCAAATTGATAACCGATATAATGCTGTCTCTCACAGTTCTTATACCTATTATTTTACCGATAAGGATCTTGAAGATTACAAAGAAAATCCCGATTCCTTTACCTATAGAGATTTAAATTATTACAAGAATGATTTTTCTGAGCTACGGTTTGTTAAGGATAATGGACACCTGTATTGGCCCCCAAGCTCTTCCTGGCCCAAGATAAATATGAAAATATATCCGGCTAAAATTCGCGTGCGACACTATCAATACCGTAATCCCGGGCAAATCACCAAAAGGGCGGAAAATAGAAATTTAGCATACGAAAATTTTGATCCTTATAAAAAACGCAATATAGGGTTCCTGGATAAAACTGCTATTCTGGATGCAGAAGGCCGATTAGTTTCTCATAAATTTTTAGAGTACGATAATGGTGATGATAAGCTTGTCGCCAGAGAAAACTTGCCCGAATGGAAACCTGATGATCACCTCTTAAAAAGAATTAAAATCTCCGTAAAAAATATACTTTTCCGCCTTAACATACTGGATAAACTCTATAATCTTCTTGGTAAAAAGCAATAATTTTTATGAATTCTCCTTTTAAATATTTTGATAAAATATTTGTGGTAAGTGCCAGGGACGATGAAGAGAGACGAGGCTATGTGGAAAAAGTGTTTTCCAAAATGGACGTTTCGTTTGAATTTTTCGACGCCGTCATGGGCAACGATCTAAGCAAAAAAGAAATTGAAAATGTTTATGATGAAGAACGGGCCAAAAAGCATAAAACGTACCGACGCCCCCTAAGCAAACCGGAAATCGGCTGTGCATTATCACATATACGCATTTATAAAAAAATTGTTAAAGAAAATTTGAAAAATGCACTCATCTTCGAAGATGATATTGCGCCTAATTATGAAAAATTAGACCAAATAGATAAGGCTTTTAACGAGTTGCCTGAAGATTGGGACTTGTTATTTTTGGGCACGCTGGATCATAAATCCGAAATACCTGTTTCTTTCAAACTCAAGCTACTATTTTACTATCCCTTGGTTACCACTTTCTTTCCTGAAAAAATTGACTACAAGTTTAAACAATTACAGAATTTATACCCACGCGATTACTCAAAATCACTCAAAAAAGCAGGATATCATCGTGGGTCCCATGCTTATGCCATAAATAAAAGTGGCGTTGAGAAATTTCTGGCCTATCATGATAAAATTGTTACACCAGCTGATTTGATGTTATCTGTTATGGTCGTTGAAGATAAAATGAATGCTTTTATAACAAGAGAAAAGATTTTTGAACAAAATAGGAAATTCCAATCGACAATTGATGGTTCGCGGCAAATTATAAACAAAAGCTTGAACAAGTAATTTCAGATTACCCTATTTTGAAATATATTTTAGTATTGATTTTTAGCTTTTCTGCTTAGCACAAATATTTTCTTATAAATGGGAACTTGTAATTCCCCCCGAATGATATTATCACAAAAGATTTTAGGCCGGGCAAGGGGTAACAAGAAACTATCATAATAAAAAACTCATAGCTGAACGATTATCACAGACATAATAATTTGTAGTACTAAAATAGCTTCCCGTCATTACCATATCGCCTATATATCCGATATCTGAAATATTTTAGCTTTCGAATGAGTCCCGCATCTGACTCAGGTTTTACTGGATGGTATAATTTATTTTTTAATAATCCTGCACTATCTATAATAGGGCGATAACGAAAAGTACCAAATTCATACAGATGATTTAAAAAACCAAAGTTTATATAAAATATATTTTTTCTTCCCTTTACGAATTCCCCATTACCCCCAAAATCCTGTAGTTCAAATTCTTCATAGTTTAATAATGTTGGAACGCTAACTTCAAAATGACCTTTCCAACCATCCAAAAAAGCTCCATCGAGAAATTTTATAGCTTTGCGAGAAACCCGATAAATCGGATTAAATGAGGCAAGCCTATTCTCTTTTGTGATATATTTTGTGGGATGATTCAACTCCCACCAATCCCATTGCGGATGCTGAACATAAGTTCGAATTAACGAAGAAATCCAATCTGCTGCGGATTCCTGAAATGAATCAAACAGGTACGACCATTCTCCGGTGAATCGTACATCATACTCAACAAGCCAATAATAATCTGCTGAATTGTTTTTTTCTTTAAAATACCTAAATAAAGGGAAGTGAGTTTGCCCGGGAATCAAACTTCCTCCCATTGTAGGATATCCTAACTCCCATAAATCTTCATCGGAAAAACAAAAATTGGGCGTTGGCAGTTGTCCATCATATTCTCCGTGATATAATAATATAACTTGCCGCCCACCGGCTGTATCTTTTAAATTATTGAATTCCTTAATAACCCACTTATCAATTTTGTGAGTTAAATATAATACTATCTCCTCAGCCATTACGGTACTATTAATGACTTTTAGTAAACCTATATATGGTTTAATAAAGCTTTTCGAGCTTACTATAAGATACCAAAAAGTCTTAAAAGAGCATCATTCACTCTAATGTGTCAATCGATATGTCGTTAAATAAGCAGTTAATCCCAGTGAAATAATGGGGGCAATGATGGTAAAATAATCTCTAAAGGTAGTCTTTTTCTTAGCTTTAACAGTTATTACATCGCCGTTATGCAACGTATAATTTTTCATCTCCGGCGGTAATGGCTCATTTAATTTCATTTTAAAAGACTTACTTTTATACTGGTTGCTTGCCTTGCTATATCGTGAAACAAAAACGGTAATTTCGCTTGCCCCCTTACCTGAAAGACCAGCCGGACCGCGGGCATAAGAAATTAAATCGGTAAGATCTGTACCTCGCGGTACTAAATATTTTCCCGATACCCGAACATCCCCCCATAAATTCAAGGTGTCTGCCAGCTGGCTTTGGTTGGCAATTTGAATCAATCCCTGATTTTGATTTTGCATAAAATTGACATTTTGACCATAGCCTGCATTCACGCCTCCCAGAATCAAAATTACTCCGATAAATAGAATTTTTTTAATTAAGTTTTTCATGAGAATATCTCTTTTGTTTTCTTTTGTTTTCGTGGTAGTCATAGTATTTATTGTATTTGCTATTATACAATCCCTTAACTTCATTATCATCAATACTTTTTCGGGGGTCATAGCCATTTAGGACAAGACCAAGAATTCGGGCGGAATTGTTTTTCAATTCCTCGATTGTATGATCCAACTCAACGTGTCTTGTCTTTAAGAATCTCGAAGCAACAATAACCCCATCGGTGAGATGTAAAATGGGCGCCGTATCACCTATAATTCCAAAGGGGGCGGAGTCAAATAAAATAAAATCATACTCCGTTTCAAACTTCTTAATAAGTCTTCTGAACGATTGGCTGCCAATTACAGACATAGGACGAGCAGGCTGTTTCTTACCCGTCGTTAGCACATCCAGACCCGGAATTGGCATTCTCGTGACAGCCTCCTCAGGAGGAAGATCTTTGAAGAGGATATCCATGATGCCCGGTTCTTTAGATATCCCCATAAAGGCTGGCAGCCCGGATTTTCTCATATCACAGTCAACTATCAATACGCTATTACCAGTCTCAGTCAGTGCCATTGCCATATTCGAAACCAGGGTGGTTTTCCCCTCTCCAGCATCAGGGCTGGTGATTAAAATTTTACTCGGTGGATTATCCGGATTCGAGTAAAGAATCTTGCTAACCAGGCTCCGGTAGGTCTCAGCAATGGGGGACAATCCATAATGATACAAAATCAGATCTTTGGAAATATCACCACTTTTCTTTTGAGACAGCCCGGAAATTTTATTCGTCTTACTTTTATTAAGTAATGAATGATGGTAAATGACTGCAAGCAAAGGAAATTCTTTTTTCCTGAACTCCTGGATACTGTTAATTTTCTTGTTGATGGATTCTTTAATAAGCAGGAAACCGATGGGCAGAATGAGCCCAAAAATAAATCCTCCGAATAACCAGAGCGGTTTTTGAGGTTTGACGGGTGCGTTCGGAACACTTGCATAATCGATCACCGTACCAGCCCCGCTTCGGGTCTGAGCCCAGAGCGACACTTGGTTTTCCTGCTGGTCGACCGTTTTATATCGTTGTTCATAAATCTGAACAGTTCTTTTCAGGCGGGCCAATTGCTTTTCATTATCCGGCATCTTATTCAAAAACTTTTGATTCTTTTGCAACCGTTCATTAATTGCCTTTAGTTGAGCCTCATACTGACTTTTCTGAATTTGCAATTGTGTTAATTTCGCCTGTACCTGAGAAATTTGCTGTGTAACATTTCCATTATTCTCCGCCAACAGGCCCAAATAATCATTGCTATTAGCCATTAAATTGTTTGTCAGCTTCTTGATGGCTGACTTGTAGTCTTTAATTTGTTTGTCAAGCTGACGCATCTTCGGTTCCGAGTCCGGGTTCTTCTTTAACTTAGGGTGATTTGAGACCAGAACGAGGCGCTCTGTTTTCAATTCAGCCAATTTTTTCTGGTAATTCGTAATAGTAGGACCTGCAGCCTGCGAATAGCGATCTCCCAAACCAGGTTTTATAGCCTCAAGCTGCTGCTTGTGATTTTTAATACCCGATTTAACAGCCTGGAGTTTCACCTGGATCTGCTGTTTTTGACTTTGAAGATTAGATACAGCATTCACCAAATCAGTGGTTTGTGACTGAACAGCAACCAGATTTTGGTTATTCTTAAACCCGCTTAATTTATCCTCAGCCTGATTTAAATTATCTTGTATCTGTTGTCTCTTTTTTTTCAGAAACTTTAATGCTGATTCTGCAGAAGAGATTTTTTTCTGTGCCGTTATGTCTTTATATGCATTAAGTGAATAATTTACAATCTGGGCGGCCTCACGGGGTGAATAACTATCGAAAGTAACATTCAGCATATTCTGTCCCTTTTCCACAGGCGTCACACTAAGTTTGCTACGTATTCGGCTGGCTACAGTCTGCTCGGAGACAGTAGTGGAATCCTTGGGATAATTTTTCCATAAAATCGGATATTTACTTCCGTCTGGCAGGCGCTGTGCTGCCATTAACTGTTTTGCCACCTTGTTTGATAAATCTCTTGATTTCAAAAAGTGTATCTGGCTATCAATTGAGTTATTGGAACTCAGATTATATGAACTTGAAATAATCTTGCCTACTTCATTCTGTCCCCCGGGAAAATTATCCTGGTTGTTCTCAATTAACAAGGTACTGCTACTTTTATAGACAGGCAGGAAATACCTGAATGCAAGATAATAAGCCGCACCCGTACAAACGATCACGCATAATATGATCACCCAGATATAGCGTTTAATAACAGCATAAAGATGCTTAAAGTCGATAAGCTCTTCCTTCTTATCAGCAAGCGAAGAACCAATGGAGCCTATTCCTCCCGAATGGCCATTTTGAGGGCTGGTACCATTAATATTCATGATGATTTATTCCTTTTTAGATATTCAACGTAAATGAAAAAACAACAACTATTTCTCTTAATACTCTACTTCTATAAGCCCCAATATGCAATTTTCGATTTGTATGATAAAAAAAATTAAAAATAGTTCTCAATTAGTATTTTTTAATTTTTAATAACTTTAGCCATACTTTTCCATAAATATTTTTCTCACATTTCGTCTCCTGATAATATTTATTTCTCCGAAAAAATTCTAAATATACCTCAATATATTATTTTTAATCTTATCATACTAATGATTAAAAATCAATAAGGACATTGAAATTACGGTTTTATCAAGTCATAAATAATCAGATTTTAATACAACATAATCAGCGTTACAACAAATTTAATATAGGTATCAATAAGAAAAAAATAATTTTAGCACGAGGTACAAGCCAAAATGCCTCAAAGTATAATGAACATCACGAAAGGCAACTTTGAGAGATCCGCAATTTAGCTACACAATGCTTTGCTTAGCAGGCGGGGTGTGAAATGATGAACAGGGCATTTTGCCATTTAACAATGCTGTCCCCAATCGCTCTTTACGTCAGATTATTTATGTTTTATAAAACGAACATAATTTTAAGACTTCTTTAAATGAATCAGAGCCTGGCGAGCGGCTTTTTGTTCAGCTTCTTTTTTACTTTTACCCACCCCTTGCCCCCGTTCTTTTTCATCCACAATTGCCCGAATACGAAATGTCTTATCATGGCCGGGCCCCATTTCTTCAACAACCTCGTAGCGGGGGATCGTCATTTTTTGGGCCTGGGCATACTCCAGAAGCATACTTTTATAATTCTCGAGTGTTGTTGTAAGTTCTTTAACATCCATACACTGCTCAATTATCGTACTCGCAAATCCGGCAGCCTTATCATATCCTTTGTTGATGTAAATAGCCCCTATAAGCGATTCAAAGACATCCGACAATGCACTCTTCGAATATTCAATACCTTGTCCCTGCGAACGATCGCCAACAATTATCAATGGGCCCAATCCCAATTTTTTTGCATACTTTGCGAGTGCATCTCTATTGACCAGCTTGGCCCGAAGCTTCGTCAAAAACCCCTCATCTTCCTGAGGAAAAAGATCAAATATAATTTCCGATACAATTAGATCGAGTACAGCATCCCCCAGGAATTCCAGTCGCTCATAGGAATCTGTTTGATCATGCTTGCCGTCGTTCAATGAAGAACGATGTCGGAGCGCACGAATAAATAAAAATGGATTATCAATTGAGGCATCGATAATCTCTTCCAGCGCTTCAATTTTATCCCTGTACTCAGGACCCGGATTGGGTTGATCCTCGAGGTAAGCCCTGAGATTCTCAAACATCATTCATTAAACTTCTTAAATACAACTGATGTATTATGCCCGCCAAAACCAAATGCATTATTTAATGCATATTCCACATCCCTGGCTTCTGACTCATTGAAAGTATAATTAAGATCACAATCAGGGTCGGGATTTTCAAAGTTAATTGTAGGTGGTATTATTCCGTGATATATAGCCAGAAGAGTAGCGAGGGATTCTATAGCACCTGCTGCTCCAAGGGTATGCCCGGTCATTGATTTCGTAGAATTAAAATTGATCTCATAGGCATGGTCTTTAAAGATTTTCTTTAATGAATTCGTCTCCGCTATATCTCCAAGCGGTGTCGAAGTGCCATGCATATTTACATGATCTATATCTTCCGGTTTAAGTCCTGCAGAAGTGAGCGCGCGATTCAAAGCAAGAATCACGCCTTCTCCTTCCGGGTCGGGAGCCGTAATATGATGGGCATCGGCCGAAAAACCATAACCGATTATTTCAGCGTAGATACGGGCATCGCGTGCCTTGGCATGCTCATAATCCTCTAATATCAACATGCCTGCACCTTCGCCCAGCACAAAGCCGTCTCTCTGCTTGTCAAACGGACGTGAAGCTCTTTCAGGTGCGTCATTGCGCGTGGACATTGCACGCATGGAATCAAATCCGGCTAAACCGATCTTTGATACCGGTGCTTCAGATCCCCCGGTTACGGCAATATCGCACTGTCCCTTGCAAATAGAATCATAAGCAAGACCGATATTATGAGAACCGGTTGCACAGGCCGACACAGCCGAAAAATTGGGCCCCTTGAATCCCCACTTGATTGAAATTTGTCCGGGCACCATATCAGGTATTAATTTGGGAATGAAGAATGGAGACACTCCCTTGGGGCCGTGTTTATAAAATTCCACGGATTGTTCGTAGAAGGTAATCATACCTCCAATACCTGTTCCGGCGATGACCCCCACATTATCTTTATCAATAGCATCCAAATCAAGCGAACTATCTTTTATTGCTTCTTCAGCTGCTATTAAAGCGTATTGGCAAACGCGGTCCATACGACGAGACTGTTTACGATCGAAATAGTCACTTACGTCGTAGTCGGGTATTTGAGCCCCGAATTTTGTAGGAAAATCGGTCGTATCAAAATTTTCAATGGTATGCACACCATTTTTTCCCGATATCAAACCGTTCCAAAATTCAGGTGCCGTTTTACCAATGGGGGTAATGGCCCCTATACCTGTAACAACTACTCTTTTGTCAGACATGCGTTAAGGGTTAAAATAAACTCTCTTTAATTAATAAATTATACCTTTTCTTCGAGATAATCTATTGCGTTCCCGACAGTAGCAATTTCTTCGGCATCTTCATCGGGAATACTGATATCAAATTCTTTTTCGAACTCCATAATAAGTTCTACCGTATCAAGTGAGTCTGCACCGAGATCATTCGTGAAATTAGCATCACGTTTTACCTCAGATTCATCAACACCAAGTTTATCTACAATAATCGATTTTACTTTTGATTCTACGTCTTGTGCCATAGTGTTAATATAATTTAATTTATTTAAGTTTTAATTTATGTAGCAAAAGCTACCATTTTTATTGTTATTTTAATAACGAAGGTGAAAATACAATATCTTCAGTAAAAATACATAACTTCCTCTTCAATGAATTCTTAATGAAGAAATTGGATTGTCACATTGCCATTCCTCCATCAACACGGATAACCTCTCCCGTGATGTACGAACTTAGGTCGGAAGACAAAAACGCTGCGACGTCAGCTACTTCATCAGCACTGCCGGGACGACCAAGTGGAGTCTGTTCATTAATTTCCGAGAGCTGTTTATCTTCAAGTTTATCCGTCATTTCTGTGGTAATATAGCCGGGTGCTATCACATTAGCCCGTATGTTCCGTGAAGCCAGTTCTTTTGCGAACGATTTTGTAAAGCCAATCATTCCTGATTTTGATGCTGCATAATTACTTTGACCGGCGTTGCCTGAAATACCCACAACAGAACTGATGTTGACGATAGAACCGCTCTTGTTGCGAATCATGGGTCTGGCGACGGCCTTGCTATAATTAAAAACACTTTTAAGGTTTGTATCAACCACTTCATCCCATTGGTTTTCCGACATTCTGAGGATCAAATTATCTTGGTTAATACCTGCATTATTAATCAGAATATCTAACTTCTCCCACTTCGAGATAACTTGCTGAACCGTTTCCGCAGCTTTTTCAGTGTTTACCGCATCAGCCTGCATAGCCATGCATTCAACATCGTGATCCTCGATTAATTTCTTTACTTCCTCTGCTGCTTCAGCAGAGCGTGCATAGGTTAAGGCTACATTCGCCCCGCAATCGGCAAGTTTCAGGGCAATGGCACGGCCTATACCCCGGCTGCCTCCGGTAACCAATGCGGTTTTTCCTTTCAGATCAATATTCATGCTTTGCAAAGGGCTTTAAATATTTCAATATATTAAAACTAAGCTTGACTCCTTTTTAATCGACAATTGGAATATTTCTTATACCTTGATCTTTAAATTACTTATCACTGATAACCTTCAATCTCGACATCCTCGAGCGTTCGTTTTACCAACCCCTGCAGTACATTCCCGGGCCCGACTTCAACAAATTTAGTCGCTCCATTTTGATGCATGTTGAGGACGGTTTGTGTCCAAAGCACCGGATTTAAGAGCTGGTTTAACAAATTCGTTCTTATTTCACCGATGTCTTTCGTTGAACTCCCCGTATAATTACTATATATCGGGCAATCAGGTTCATTGAAAGACAATTTCTCCAATACTTTTTTTAATCCTTCATAAGCGGGCTCCATAAGTGAAGAGTGAAAGGCACCGCTTACCGGAAGCAATCGTGCCAAACGACACCCCTGGTCTTTCGCTATTTCAACAGCTTTTTTAACAGCTTCAACATAACCAGCAATCACCAGTTGACCGGGGCAATTAAAATTGGCTGGTGTCACTTCCTTTCCAACCACTTCCGAAGCTTGCTGACAAATAGCCTTAACTTCTTCATCCTC
>Ga0209921_1000635_pt1 | contig 10403 bp, 5 predicted proteins | sample SalPonF2_C_D2_MG_FD_185730 | JGI IMG/M metagenome (GOLD analysis project Ga0209921, IMG submission 185730) | Salt pond soil microbial communities from South San Francisco under conditions of wetland restoration - Salt Pond MetaG SF2_C_D2_MG... ...
GGGCGGCAACAGGTAAGAAGTATCGCGATCCACTAACTTAAAATTTGCCATCACAAAACAGATCCGTTTTTGAAAAAGATTACCTAAACCTACTAAATTATATCCGGAAAGTCCGACAGACTCCTAGCCGATTTTTCTTGCATATCTTTATTTAGTTCTCTTGCAATAGGTGCAAGACTCTGAACTAAACTTTGATTCTCTAGATCTACATTGAATGAATTAACTTCTCTTTTGTTCAAATGGTAACAGTCTGAATAATTTATCCACCATAAGTAAAACGTTGTGCTACACATTATGGCGGAAACTGCTAGCGCTTTTTGTTCTGTGTAAAACTCTAAAGGTTTTAATTGAGACGATATCTTGTGCCCATCTCTTTCGCTATGAAAGTAAGGGACAAAAGCATGGGCGCGAATCCAGTGGATTGGTGCATTGTGATAATATGTAACATGTTCACCATTTGAGTTTGTTAAATATCCTTTAGAGTTCTTTATCTTTTGAATTATCGAATCAAATTTTTCATCAGCTATTTTGGGAATTGAACCTTTTCTTTTCTTATCTATTGAATAATAATGAAAATTATTAAAGAGGAATGGTCTCTCATCTCCATACCATTTTCGATAACCACTTACTTTTTGGGAATCATTAGCATTCGAATTTTTGCAAATTGAAATTGCAAGTCTAAATCTAACCCCTTCAAATAAAACACTTGGATGAGCATCACCACTCAAGTTCATAAGATGTAAGTTCTTAACTTTATCATAGTAATTTTTAATAAGAGGACTCATTCGACTAGTACTATGACCACTCATGGGTATAATCATTCCAACATACCCATTTTTCTTTGTAAAGCTTCTACTTCTTTCAAGAATGTAAGCATACAAATTGCCACATTTTATTGTAGAATATCCTTTAACTTCATATTTATCTAATTGAGAGTATTCAACATAAGGTGGGTTCCCAATAGTTATATCAAATCCATTTTTATCCTCAATTATCGAATAATATTCAGCAAACCAGTGAAATGGCTGGTGAGTATCTAACCACTCTTGGTAAGCTTCCTCGTCATGATTTTTAGGTAAATAACTGAGTGCTAAATAGCGGTTTAGCTGTTCATTTAATTCTGCTAATCGATCATTTACTTCTTCTTTAGCTTGTTTATAGCTGGTGCTGCTATAATCTTCTTTAAGTTGTTTTTCTTTAAATCGTTGATAGGCTTTATTTACTAAATCAGCTTGATCCAGTACGGCTTGTTTGTCGTTATCAAAATCGAGCTTGCCACTGGCCATTTGCTCAAATTCATCTTTTGTAGCATAGCCCACCAGCGTATTGCCAGAACGGATGTTAAAATCGATATCAGGCAATGGTTCCAACCCAAGATTAGCTTTGTCATAATCTACATCCACGGTGGCAACCAGCTTCAGGAATAACCGCAGCTTGGCGATCTCTACAGCCTCGTGCATGATATCCACTCCATAGAGATTATTCAGGATGATAGACTTATAAATAAAGTACTCGTGATTGGGATGTTCCGGAGCTCGAATTTTGTCTAGTTCATCACTAAAAAATGCGAATTTTTGTTTACCATACTCATCAATAAATGCTTCCATTTTCTGAATGCAGGCTTCATAAAGCGGTTCCATCACATTGAGTGCTGCAAAGAGAAAAGCTCCGGAGCCACACGTCGGATCCAAAACAGTAACTTTTGTGAGTGACTTCCAGCACGCCTTAACCAGTTCAGGATCGTTAGTGTTTTCCATCAAATCCTGAGCAAACTGCTTAATGTCAAGGTTATAGGTAGTGAGATCATTAACCGAGGTAAGTTCTCCGTTGTTGATCTTATTTTTGATATCAAAATATCGTTGCCAGCGTTCAATCGTCTCCCGCCAGATTTCAGTAGGGAGGGCAAACTTGTTGGGCGTTTCAGTATTCCAGTCTTCACGGCGTTCCAACAAATTGGGAGTTTCGGTATCCAGTCCTTTGGCGATGTTTTCAGGAATGGCCAGCTCTTCAATGCTATCAGCATCTTCACCACCTGCCTCTTCTATGCCGGTCTTTACAGCATCATAAATATAGGTATCCCCGCTGTCCTGTAATTTTACCCAAATTTCACCATCTGAGCTAAAAGGTTGGGAGTAAAAATCTTTCATTTCATCAAACAACCAGGGAATAATGCTATTCTTGCTGATATAATCAGTTATATCTTCCTGGGTATAGTAGGCCCCCATATCGGCCCGGTCGTTAATGTACTTTTCAAAGATATAGCCAATAACATCTGGGTTGATATCTTTGCCTGTGGCTTTCTTACGGTTATCCAAATACCAGTTGTATTCATCAAAGAATTCAAAAAGTCGTTCAAATGCATCATCCTTAATTTTAAGATCAGGATGCTTGGTTTCGAGTTTATGAACATCAAAAAGACCACCATTCAGGTAGGGGACCTTGCCCAGTTTATCTTCCAGCTGTTCGGTACGGTCGGGGTGTCCCAATCCTTTATGGAAGAGCACGGTCAGAAAATCGGTATAGAAACTATAAAACTCATTTTCTCCTTCCTCTTTTTGTACTTGCTTAAGCTTATTCCACAGGTAGTCCCTATCTTGATCCAAAAATCCTTTCTTTTGAATAAAATAGACAAACATTAGCCTATTAAGCATCAATGAGGCATACCAATCTTTGTCAATTTGTTCATCAATGCCTTTAATAAACTTGCGGAATGCTTTATGTTCTTTCTTAAACTTTTTGTAGAACTTTTTGGTGACCTGTTCGTAATTCTGATCAAATTGATCAGCCACTCTTTTTTTAACATCAACAATCGAGATTTGATCTTCCTCATCAATGCTAAAAAAGAGTCCTTCCAACCTCTGGAGTAGTACTTCCGGATCTTGATGCGTATAATATTTTTGTTGTCTTCGACGGTCCGGTTGATTCGGTTCTTTTAAGCGATATTCCCAAAGCTGACGTCCCTGTTCTTGGTCGCTATAAATAACTAAATGCTCGTTATGTTGATGTGTCAGGCGCCGGTCGAGTTTATCGCGATCTGAAGCATTTGGGAACCTGGCTCCGTTATTGGGAATACATTGAAATATGGTGAAACCCCGTTTTTCTACTATTCCCTGGAATTTATATTTCTGATCATCTGATTGAAGTAATATTTCTTTATTAAAGTGATCCCATCCCAGTTCTATAAAAAGGTCTTCGAAATCGAAGTTTTTTATATAATCACTAAATGATTCTTTGGTAATTGATATTTTAGGATTGAATAAATCAGTAGACATAAATTATTTTTTAATTCTTTAAACCTAATGAACAGATAATTTTAGGGGTTTCATCTCCCTCACTTTCTTCCTCATCAACCAGACACAAGTCATGATTTTCATAAAGTGAGACAACTAATTCTGCCAACTCATTATCACTGGCCCCGTTACGGATATTTCTGGAGATACGCTCTTTAGCAAATTCCAAGAGAGGGTAAGTATAAATTTGATCCATAGCCTTTTTTAACTCCTGGGTGTCAAACAAAGACTGGTTCATATCTAATTGATAGCGCTCTAATTTTTTGTAAATTTTGTAGCGAATGCTGCGCTTTCCGCCTAATTGGCCACCTACTTTTTTATCCTCTTCATGTAGATGTTCAACTCCTGCCGCTACGATATCATGGTGATCTTTCCGAGGCTTAAGTGGTTTAATATCAGGCGAACACTCAGCTGCTTTTAATATCTTATATTGCGATTGTGTAACCACTTCCTTGTCACTGTTTAGCCAAGTTAGCAGATCGTGATTATATTTAGTTTTTGCATAAGTAAGGACCCCGGCATCATTTTTTTCTTTACTCGGATTTTGTTTTGTAGAATAAATAACATCGGGTAGATTTTTAACTTTCTCTGCCATCTCCTCATGTTCCTCCAAAGCATTATTCCAGATTTCATAAGCATAAGATGATAAATCTACCTCTTCATCTTTTTCATCGTCCAATAAATCTGATTTCTCATTATAAATATCCTGAATAATCACCGGATCACCTTCAAAGAAGGTTTCATCTGCTCCAACAACTTCTGCATTTTCTTCTATGCGTTCTTCTAATCGATCCCGAAGGTTAATGATATTATTAACCCCATCTTCGGGCAAAATAGAATAGCAGTAAATTTCTTTAGCTTCTTGACCAATACGGTCGATTCGCCCAGCTCTTTGAATGAGCCGAATAAGGGCCCAAGGGAGGTCATAATTTATAATAATTCGACAATCCTGCAGGTTTTGCCCCTCGCTTAAAACATCAGTTGATATAAGAACTCGAATTTGATCCTTTTTCGGAATATTTTTCTCGTTGCTGTTTGGACTGAATCTTTGGGCCAGAATTGTTGGATTGTCGCTATCACCAGTAACACAAGCTACCCGCTTTAATCGGTCACTTAAATAGTTATTGATATACTCAGCTGTGTCTGAGTATTGGGTGAAAATTAAGATTTTTTCGTCAGGATATTTCCCTTTACAGAAATCCAGAACGGCATTGAGCTGGCGATCATTTTGGGCTTTCCATTTCTTGCCAAGTTCTAAAATTTCTAAAAGTTTATTACAATCATCTTGAAGTTTCTTGTGCAGGGAGTCGGCAAATACATTTGACTGGATCCAATCATATCGATGAGATTTTTTGGTAGATATTAGAGCATAGGTTTTGGCAGCTTGTTTTTTATAATTTTCTTCTTTGGTTAATAAATCAATTTCTAAGTATTCATCTTCTAAGTCGGTATCCCCAAGATAAGTATCAATGGTAGAAGCTTCCTGACTGCCTATTGGAATGGGATTATTAGTCTCAATAGCATGGAGGTAAACATAATTTCGATAAATGTGACGAGCCACAGAGAGTAAGAATGCATGACCACTGCTTTCTAAACGTTTAAAGAGATTCGTCCTGCAAAATCCCATAAGTCGTTTCCCAGCCCGGGATAAGTTCTCTTTTATTCTTTTTTCATCTTCGGTTAACTGGTCATCAATATCTTCTTTCAGTTCAATTTTTAAGCCATAGCGTGGTAGTTCTAAGGCGTTAATTAATTTAACAACTTCTTTAGAATATAATTTTGCGTATTGATCATTTGGATCATTTGGATTAAAATCATACTCAAATTTTTTGGCTATTCTTTTTGGAAAATAGTCTCTACTCCCATCTTCATACACGATATAGTATCGGCCGTCGTCATCTTGTTGAGCATAATTTTTTTTGATGAACGTTCTGGTACGACGTACTAAATAATGGCGCATCAAGTCTTGCCAGTCTTCGATAAAGTCGCTTTTTTCAAAGGCTTTTATTGACCGTGTATGTGTTTGATATCTATAAATAAATTCATCTTCTCCACCTATAGAGCTAATATATTTTTCGGGAGCTATTCCCAGATCATCATCAGCGTCAATAAACAGTGATAGCTGGCTGGAAAGATCAAGGAGTGTTTTGTTGTAGGGAGTGGCAGTTAATAAAATTACTTTTGAGTCATTTTGCGAAATATAATCTTTAATAGCGCTGTACCTTTTTCCATCCCTATTTCTCAAATTATGGCTCTCATCAATGATGATAAGATTATAGCGCTTTAAATCTTTAAGCTTACTTTGAACCATAGTAATTTTCATCACTTTGGCTCTCAAGTTGAATTTATATTTATAGTCATCCCACATTTCTTTTAGATTTGCAGGACAAATGATAAGTGTTCTATGGAAATGGTCTTCCTCAAACATGTGAGCTAATGCACAAGCGACATACGTTTTACCGAGACCGACGACATCCCCAATCATTACTCCATTTCTTTTTTGCAGATGCCGTGCAGCTATAGAAGCAGCTTCTCTTTGAAAAGGGAATAATTGTTTTTTAATGTCTTCATTTATTGTAAACTCTTTTATACCTGCCCGAGCTTCACGAGACAAGTGATAAGCTATTTTAAGATAAATAAGATAGGGCGACAGTAATTTTTCGCTTGCCCAACTTTCTTCGAGTATTTCAATAAGTTCTTCTGTAATATCAATAGAAAAACGATCTGTCCATCGATCTTGAAACCAATTACTCAATTTGGTAGCTGCATCCTGCTCAAGGACATCCACATTTAATTCTCCTATATGTTGCAAGCCTGAAAAAGTTAGATTGCTGCTTCCTAAATAGGCCACCTTTTCTGTCTTTTTTTGCTTGCTATCATAAATTAGATATAGCTTAGCGTGAAGAGAGGTACGTGTATAAAGCTTAACTCTTATTTTTCCTGATCGAAGTTGTTTGGCAAGTTTTTGAAGGTCTCTTTCATCCGCCTTGGTAGGCATACCAAATGTTAATTGCTCTCGTAGGTTGCGAGCTAATTCTTTTTTTATTTTAACCGCTCTCTTGTTGTCAATTTTTTTTGGATCTTCTTGGCTGTATAACTCTTTGATCTCTTTCTCTTTATCACCGTACATGCCAAGTAGAATACGACATTCAGGATGCGTCGAATCATCCCCTGTTAGTTTTTCAACGTGTCCAGAAAGTTGCGACCAACCTCTTAAGTTAAAATACCCTATACAAAAATCTGCTCTTTCAGCTTTTTTTAGGTTTTTATTTAAATCTTTACCAAGTTCTTTTTTAATATTATCAAAGATGGTTGGCATGTGTTGATAACCCGCAACGAATTAAATTATTTCTAATAAATGGTTATGATAATTATAAATCGGTTAAATTTAAACTTCATTTGAAGTTACTTTTAAAAATCTGTGATCTTAAATCAATTTTTACAAAATTCAAATTAATTGTTGTAGAATATTTATGAATTATGATCAATACATTGCAGGAGCGAGAGAGTCAAATGCAGGTGATAACTTTCATGAATTATGGGCTTGTTCAAAAGCGATTGAACTTTTAAATCCTGAATCCAGGTTACAGTAGCTTGTAATTGAAGATATATCTGAGGGGGACTTAGAAGACCGAAGAAATGATCGAAATGATAACTTGAGCATGATATTTTAACTTGCTTACCTCAGGAAGGATTCTCTCCAGATCGTTTGTTTCGCTAGTGGCAAATTTAAATTAAAATGACATCCGGGAAGAAGAAATAGCTATGCTTGGCAATATTCGGTTGGTAGAAGTCCAAATGGAAAATAAAGTAAAAGCTGGGGAAGCCTGCTGAATACCTGGAGTTGAAAGAAAATAGAGAAACAGTAAATAATATAATTCGCGCCTATGAAGCATAGTAAGATTAAAATAGGGAACGATCTAATCAACCTACAAGTTGATTGATATGGAAATAGTTCGTATAATAGCAGGTGTTGATTCATTATTAAGTGTGCAGTATGAGGATAATGAAGATTCTGAGTTTGATATTCTTTTTGATAAATGGAACAATGTCGAATTTCTTTATGCGTTTTTTAAAGAACATCAACGAGATTTAAGGAAGGGAAGCATTCCACAGGCAATAGAAAAAACACTTAAGGATGCGGAACAACTGGAAAATAAGTTATTAGATGTTGCAGAGGGTAAAATTAAGCTGCAAACAATTTTTAAGCCGCTGTCTAATAGTACATACAGACTAAAACCATATCAAAAATCCAAAGCTTACGGAACGGTTCACCGAAGCTGGTTACGGGTCTATGCTATTCGCATTCATGAAGACTTGTTCGTTATAACCGGCGGAGCGATCAAGCTAACACAAACAATGCAAGAGCGACAACATACACAAGAACAGTTGGATCGTTTAAGACGTGTAAGAGATTATTTGAAAGGCCAGGGTTTCAGCGATGATGATCTTGAAAATTTAGAGGCAATATGATGAACAAGAAGAAAAAAATAGAAGACTTCATAGCAAATATAGAAGATGATAACGGGCAATGGTTAGAAAAAGCCCGGTATCGAAGAGCAAATCGTGGCTGGTTGCGGAAATCTCAGAAGATTGCCATTCGGGTTCTAAGTGTGCTTGACGAAAAAGATATGCAGCAAAAAGAACTGGCAGAAGCAATGGAGGTTTCCCCCCAGCAGGTAAGCAAAATTGTAAAGGGCAAGCAAAACCTGACGCTGCAAACCATTTCCAAACTGGAACAGGTACTGGGAATTTCGCTGATTGAAGTGCCACGACAGTCTTACACCAAAAAGGTTGAGGTTAAGAAAACAGCGAAAGCAACCTACGATAAAAAAAGCGAACAGTGATATACCCGAGAAGAATCTTATTCAAGAAGATGTGGTACTTGATTTGGATTCTATTTCTGAAGAATAGCCAAAAAAAAAATAAAATAGTGCTACATCAAATTAATAGGGTGATAAGGTCAGTCAGTCCACAACTATTTCTTAATTATTTTTGCTATGCAATGGGCATAAAATGATTAATGTTACCAGGCACAAAACTTTTTAGATGTCCTCTGCAATGATTTAGTTGGCCGTAGCAACGGATACAAAATCACGGAATATGGGTTCAGCCCTCGGCCCTCATCTCATAGTCGGGAATTGCAATGTCGTCGCGCAGGTCACGGCCAACAAAGAAATCCGCGACCGGTGGAATCCTCAGCAGCTTGGTAACAAGGTTACGGAAGGTGATTCCGGCCTTGGTCTTCGGGGCAAAGGAGGAAGCAAAATTTGCGGCCGACTCCTGTTTTTGCTTCAGGAAGGGCATCATCCGCTCCTCGTAGCGGGCGAATGCCGTAGTAAAATCACCGTTTGCAGTATGGAGTTCGCCCGCCAGCACATAGGCTTCAGCCATAGCCAGCCCGGTCCCTTCCCCCGCGAGGAGGGAAACGCAGGCCGCAGCATCACCAACGAGCGCAACGCGGCCTTTCGTCCAGGCGTCCATGCGAATCTGACTGACGCGGTCAAAATAGATGTCGGTAACGTCCTGCATCGCCGCCAGAATTTGCGGGCATTCCCAGCCGTCACCGGCAAAGGCGTGCTGCAGCACCGCCTTGCATTCCTGCTCGTTCGATGGATGGCCGTCGGGCAGGTACGCATCACGAAAGACAAAGAGAAACAGCGTATTGTCGTTGCGCATGGAGAAGCGGGACGCCTGTCTTCCCGGTATCGCATGGCTGACATAAACCAGCTCATCCCGCGGCTCATAGTCCTGCACGTTAAATGCGGCCACATGATAACCGAGAGGGACTTCATAATCCGCTTCCGGTCCAAACGCAAGTTGTCGAATGCGCGAATGAAGTCCGTCGGCGCCCACAACCAGGTCAACTTCACGCGGCGGGGCATGCGCGAAGCTGATCTGCAGGCTGTGTTCCTCATCCTCGATATTCATAATGGAGTCACCAAAGATCGTCTCGACCTCTTCATCAAGGGCCTCGTAAATGGCAGCCGAAAGATCCGAACGCTTGATGCTCGTGAAGCGGCCGTTGGTCATCCGGTTAAAAACGTCGGTCGAAAAGCCGCCGTTCTTCCGGCCATTTTGGTCGACGAGGCGCACCTCTTTAAGTTGATAACCCAATTTTCTTATTTTGGGGATCAGCCCCATCTTTTCGGCGATGTCGTATCCCACGCCCCAGAAGTCGATCACATAACCGCCACGGCGAAGTTCGGGCGACTGCTCAACCAGCAGCACCTCGTGGCCATATTCGTTCAGCCAGTAGGCAAGCGTGGGACCAGCGATGCCCGCTCCATTAATAGCTATCTTCATAAGTATCGGTTTTTATGTTGTCTTTTGATTGACCGGGGTGGTTCAGCATCCCGCCGAAAATAGTCATTTTTTTAAAAATAGATTATAAACGGCTTTGTTTAAGAAAAACGGTTTAATTTAAATAGTAGCTCCCTTATTTAAATAATGGCTATTTATCTTAAATAACGTGAGTTCGACAATAAAAAAGACGCACTTTCCATCTGAACGCTGCGCTTGCGATCTGATGGATGGGCAAAAATGTAATATATCCATCAGATGGAGTTTAACTTCTTTTTAAATTTGTCTCATTCGTTCACTTTTTATCCCTGTTCACGATTCGTGAACAGGGAATAATAATGAACACAATGTTTTTGCTTTGCATTTAAAAATCAAATTATTGTCAATTTTGAAGGTTATTTGACGATAATTTGAATTGCGGCTCGCTTTTGTGACAGGGGTAAAACGGAAGGGAAACCCGTACCGGTATACTCAAGCTTCAAACCTTGAAAGGTCAAAGCACTAATTTACTGTTTCCCTGCAGGTCATCATTTCCGGCAATTAAATTTGGTTTCCGGGAAATCCGGAATGGTCAGTTCTTGAAAATTTCCTGATACCGATTCTCTAACATGGTCACATCCTTATCTATCAATGGCTCAAACTCCTTTCGCCGTGTTCTTTTGATAGTCTCCCATCATTTTGGCGCAGGAACCCAATGAGATTTTCCATATACTTGTCCGGCATATTAAAATGCTCAGCTATAAATATTTTCATTTTGTCGTGACCCTTAATGAAAATCGATTACTTTTACCACTTATGATTTAAAAATGA
>Ga0209921_1000638_pt1 | contig 10373 bp, 4 predicted proteins | sample SalPonF2_C_D2_MG_FD_185730 | JGI IMG/M metagenome (GOLD analysis project Ga0209921, IMG submission 185730) | Salt pond soil microbial communities from South San Francisco under conditions of wetland restoration - Salt Pond MetaG SF2_C_D2_MG... ...
ACGAGGTCGCCCGCAGCCGCCGCAGCGGCGAGCCGGTCGCGGCGATCCTGATGGACGTCGACCACTTCAAGCGCATCAACGACAGCCTCGGCCACGCCATGGGGGACCGGGTGCTGGTGGACCTGGCGCAGCGGATCCGGGCCAGCGTGCGCGAGGTCGACGTGCCCTGCCGCTACGGCGGGGAGGAGTTCGCGATCCTGCTGCCCGGCGCCGGCGTGCCGCAGGCGACGGCCGTCGCCGAGCGCCTGCGCGAGAGCGTCGAGGCGATGGACGTGCCGACGGACACCGGCAGCATCTCGCTCACCGCCAGCTTGGGCGTCGCGGTGACCGCGCCCGCCCCGGATTCCGCCGTGCCGCCGCTGATGGAGTGGGCCGACGAGGCGATGTACCGCGCCAAGCGCGCCGGGCGCAACAAGGTGGTGTGCCGGGAGCCGGAGGACAAGCTGGCCTGACCGGGGTCACGCGGATCCCGGTCGCCGCGGTCACGGCAGCCCGTGTCCGGTGCCGGTGGGGAGCGAAACAAGGGACGGACGCGCGGTCCGCCCCGCCGTGAAGCCACTGGGAGCCCGACGCCGGGCCGGCGGCGCCAGGGGACGGCCGACCCCGGTGCGGGCTCCGGCAGCGCTCGAGCCGGCGAATCCGTTCGCCGTCGAGGCGGGGATCAGCTTCGCCGCTCGAGGATCAGTCCCGCGAGGATGCCGACGCCGAACGAGGTCAGCAGGCTGGCCATGGGGTGCTGCTCGACCTTGCGCTCGGCCGCCCGTTCCGCCTGCCGGGCACGCTCGTAGGCGGCGCGGCTGGTGTCGGCCCCGGCCTCGCGGACGTCGCCGGCGAGCTCCGAAAGGTCACGACGAAGGTTGGCCACATCGGCCTTGAGCGATTCAAACTCCTTGTTCAGGTCGTCTGCCACGGGATCCTCCTGTTTCGCGGTTCGGGATCAGGGACGCTGGACGGGCGGGCTTCCCGCTCCCGTGCCCCGGGGGCGCGGTCGACCGGGGCTCGCCCGCCGGCTTGTCGGGACAACCGAAAAGTGAGGCCCGCGTCCCTGTCGTGGATTCCATAGTGTCTTCGGCCTCTTATTGTCAAGAGACTTCCATGGAGGGATGAAGTTCCGGAATTCCTTCCGGGCCGTCGAACAGGAGATGCAGATCGATTTCCCGATGCCTGTTCTCTGCATTCGTCCCCTGAGCGGGCGCCATTCGGGTCGCACGGAATGAGGTATCGGTATTGCATGCGACGAATAAACAAGGCGTTTTCAATAGAGAGTGATGGAATGGCGGTAAATTCATCATTCATTAACGTATGACCAGAATCCTGACGATGATCCCCCCCGATCCGGCGTGTACCGCCAGGGCGCCCGTCGGGGTCAGCGTGCTTGCGGGCGCGTTACGCACGGGGCCCGGTCAGGCCACGAGAACGGTCGGGTCGGACTCGAAGTACACCTGGTGCACCGACGCGTCGAACAGCGACAGCGCGCTCATCAGCCGCTCCAGGCCATACAGCGCCTGCCGCAACAGGTAGCCGGGCGAGCCCGCCAGCCCGCGCGAGAGCGCCAGCCCGCGCGAGAGCGCCAGGCCGCGCGTGCGCCAGCCGCCGGCCGTGGCGTACAGGCGCGCGACCAGCTCCTGCCGGAGCGTGGTCTTCACCTCGGCCCGCGAGTGCCCGCGCACGGCGATGTCCAGCCGCGGGCACACCGCGACCCACCGGCCCTCGTCGACGAAGGCGAAGCACAGAAGCTTTCCGGGATGGTCCTGCATCGTCCTGCCCCGAATGGCCCCCGGACCGCCGGCGGCGGCCCGGTCTCAGTGCCTGCAGGGAATGATTGCGCCGTTCCGTCGCGGCGTCCTTGACCTGCGGCAAGCGAGCGGGGTGTGTTGGGGCGCAGGATGCACGGTGCACGAGTCGGGCCGGCCACGCGACCCGGTGTGTCGCCGCAACGACGGACGATCAGGGGGGCGCACGGCGGTGCCCCGGACACGGATGCCCCCGGACGAGGGCGGCCCCCTTCCGATCCCGGGTGGCCGGGAGCATACTTTGGTTAGCGAGCCTGACCTTCCCCGCGAGGGACGGCCGGGCTCCGGGAACGCTCCGCGCGAGGGGACGGGCGGCAGCCCTGTCGCTCCGGGGTCCGGACGGGGGAACCCGGGGCGGAGGCAGCCGCAGCGCGCGGACGGATGCAGACGATAACGACAGTGACGCGATGGCCTACCTCGTTCCATCGGATCTCACGCAGCTCGCGCTGTCCGGGGGCGCCCACGGCCCCGAGCTGGACACGCTCGAGCGGCTGAAGCGCGAGCTCGGCCCGCAGTTCCACGTCTACCACGGCGTGCACTGGGCGCGTTCCTACCGCCACTACAGCCACTTCGGCGAGCTCGACTTCGTGATCGTCAACAACGCCGGCGCCGTGCTGGTGATCGAGCAGAAGAACGGCCTGCTGGAAGAAGGCGAAGCCGGGCTGGCCAAGCGCTACGCCGACGGCAGCAAGAGCATCGTCCGGCAGATGCACCGCTCCATCGACGCCATCCGGGAGAAGTACAAGTACAGTCACGCCGGCAGCGACCGGCTCGAGCTCGATTACCTGCTTTACTGCCCCGACCACCGCGTGGCCAACGTCAACGCCGCGGGCATCGACGCCGGGCGGATCGTTGACGCCATGCGCGCCCCGCAGCTTTCACAGGTCATTGCCGAGACGCTGGGCACCGGCGGGGAAGAGCCGGACGAGCGGGCGGTTCCGGTCCGGGATTTCTTCGCCCAGACCTTCGATGTCATGCCCGACGTCGGCACCTGCATCGCCAGCCAGGAGGCCCGGTACACGCGCCTCACCGGCGGGCTCCCCGAGGTGGTGGACAACATCGACATGACCCCCTTCCGGCTGCGCGTGCAGGCCACCGCGGGCTCGGGCAAGACCCAGCTCGCCCTGCAGCAGTTCAATCGGGCCGTGGCCGCCGGCCGGCGGCCGTTGTACGTCTGTTTCAACCGGCCGCTGGCGGACCGTTTCCGTGAGGTCGCTCGCCCGGAGGGAACGGCGGACACCTTCTACGGGCTGATCCATCACTTCCTGGAGAGCGTCGGTGAGAAGGTCGACTTTGACCGGGTCAATGGCACCGATGGTGCCTTCTGGCAGGGCCTGCAGGAACGCGTGATCGCCAGCGACATCGGGGACGATGCCAGGTACGACCTGGTCGTCGTGGACGAGGGGCAGGATTTCTCCACCGAGTGGTACCAGTTCCTGCTGCTCTTCGCCCGCCCCCAATACGACCTGCTCTGGCTGGAGGACGAGGCCCAGAACATCCGCGGCAACAGCCCCAGGGAGCTGGACGGCGCGATCGGCTACCGGGCCGACGTCAACTACCGCACGCCTTGGACGATCGCGCGTTACATCCGCGACAAGCTTGGCATCGATTTCCGCTGCGGCAACGACCTGCTGGGACTTGGGGTGGGCGAGCACACCTACGAAGAGCCCGGCGACCAGAGGTCGATCGTCGAGGGCATCGTCCGGAACCTGGTCGCGCAGGGATTCCGGTACGAGGATATCGTGATCCTGTCGATGCACGGCGTCGGCAAGTCCGGGCTGGGTGAACTGGACGCGATCGCCGGCGTCCCGGTGCGTCGCTTCACCGGTGGTTACGACGACTCGAACAACCAGGTTTATACAGACGGCAAGCTCTATTTCGAGACGGTCTACCGGTTCAAGGGGCAGCAGGCGCCGGTGGTGATCGTTACCGATATCGACGGGCGCGCGCACGACCCGGAGCAGTACAAGGCGACTCTGTTCAGTGCGATGACGAGAGCGACGGTGAGGCTGGAGGTACTGAATGGCGTCACAGCCGAAACCTCGGCGCGTACGACACGCGCGGGAGCATGAGATATGAGTCGTCGACTGACGCTGGCTCCTGACGGGAGAAATGTATGCATTGCCTGCGTGTGGATCCCCGGAAATGTCCAGGTGTGGCTGCGGACGTGCGCAGCGGGCCGCCTTTGCAGAATGATGCCGTCTCAGCACGGCTGCATGCGCGGTTCCCCCACAGTTGCGCATCAAGGATTCCTGCTCGGCGTGCGAAGCGGGCTCCCCGAAGCGCTTGGCCTCCGTACCTTTGGTCACTGGCTCAAGCACGAGGATGGAACATCAGTAACTTCCACGGCGACCTTGGTAAGGACAGCCGTCTTGCGGGCGAACAGAATACGGAAACCTTCGAATGCCTCTTGAGGATTTGGATCGACAGATAGTTGAATTGCTACACATGCGGGGTCGCCAGACCGCTCGGCAGCTTGCAGACCGGCTGGGTGTCGATAAGCGCTCGGTCAACGCAAGCTTGTACGGGTCGCTCAGCGGTCAAGTATCCCAGGACCGAAACTACGGGTGGTCACTCAGTGGCACCGAGGTGTCGACGCCAGATCTTGCCGGGCCTGGGGCTTCTGATACGCCCCTGGAGCGCCTGTGTCAGTACTATCTCGCCTGCATAGGCCAGGACGATGCAGGCGTCTCTGTCTTTGCGCAAAGCAAGTTTGGCCAGCCGGACTACGCTGAGCTGCCGGTATTCCCGGGTTCGGACAGCGAATTGTGGGCTCAGCCACCTGCCCAGGCCATGCTGGGCAAGGTGCGGAGAGATCGTTCGCGACTGAACATACTCCTGGGTTACCCGACGGCGCTCACGCTACTCAAGTCTCGTCGCAGTTCGTGGCAGGGCTACATGGTGCAACCAGTATTCTTGTTCCCCCTGACCATGGACGACGCCGGGCACCCCAGGCTGAACATAGGCTATCCCCTAGTAAATCAGAAGGCGTTGGGCCGCTTAACCAACGCGACCGGTGCCGACGTATTGCAGGAACTCGTCCAGCTTGAAACCGAGCTGGGGTTAGCTGACGGCGAGGAGCCCCCGGAAGTAGATGATCTGGTCCAGCGCTTGGCAACGATCCGCCCAGAGTGGCCGTGGAAACAGGCCCCCGATCTTGCGCAACTGTCGCTGGAACAGCCTCTGGCAGAAGTGCATGAGGAAGGCATATTCAACCGAGTGGTTTTGGTGGTCACGGAACGACCGCCGTTTACCGTTGGACTTGAAACCGAACTTGCGCAGCTCGCGAGATCGGGTCCCGACGACCTGCGTGGGACCGCCTTGGGTGATTGGTTGAGTCGAAGTATCGGCGAGGCCGCCTCCGAGAGCCGCCCGCCGCTTGAGGTCCTGCCCATGAACCTTGAGCAGCGCCAGGCGGTTCAGAGTGCGCTGTCGAACCCGCTGACGGTCATCACTGGCCCGCCTGGGACGGGTAAGTCCCAAGTGGTCACCAACCTGCTGGTCAATGCAGCCTGGCACGGGCAGAAGGTCCTGTTCGCTTCCAAGAACAACAAGGCCGTAGACGTCGTCGAAGCACGAGTGAACAACCTGGGAACTCGCCCGATGCTTATGCGCGTGGGCGCGAACCAGTATCAGGGCAGACTGGCCGAATACCTCCTGGCGTTGCTGTCGGCCAGCGCGTCCGAACACGACAGGGATAGCTACGGAGAGTCGCTTGAACTCCACAATGGGCTCACGGAGAAGCTCACGGCACTGGATGCCGAAGCCGCCGGCCTCGTGGAAGCCAGGAATCATGTCGATGCGCTTGAGCAACGCGTTGAGGACGTGAGGCAACGACTCGGCGCTCAACTGTTTTCAAGTCTGAGATATGTCGATACGGAAACCTTAGGACGTTCAGCGATAATATTGCTGAACGTCCTTCGCCGGGCGCGCCGAGACACGCAGCCATGGCTTGTACGTCTACTGTGGACGTTCCTTCGGAGACCCCGCTACACCACGCTGGCGCGGGAAGCGTCGGTGGCGTCGCCACTGTTCGAGTCCGCGGGGCTCCAGGAGCCACGGCGGCATCCGGACGAACTCGGTATGTCCGAGTGGCTGAGGTTCGGGGACGAGCTGGCACAGCGAGTTTCCGACGCTCAGAGTGTGACCGAGTATTTCGAAGCGTTGGAAGCGTTGCAGGCTGCACGATCACTGGAGTCGATCAGTGCCGAGCAGGCTGAAGTGCTGGAGCTGATGGAGTCGAACGCCGCTAATTTGTGGAAAAGCTGGCTTCGCCTTCAGCCCGACCGATTCTCGTCTTCAGACAGAGCCCTGCTCAGCAGATACGTCAGTCTCCTCAAGATGGTAATTGACAGCGCTGACCAGCAACTCCCTAAAGAAGTGGCGAAGCAATACCGCGCGCTCTTCGCGCAGGTGAGTCATATGCTGCCTTGCTGGGCCGTCACGTCACTTTCGGCCAGGGGACGAATCCCGTTCAAACCGGGGTACTTCGACCTCGTCGTGTTCGACGAAGCAAGCCAGTGCGATATCGCTTCCGCTCTACCTCTGCTGTACAGGGCAAAGAGGACAGTTGTGATAGGCGACACAAAGCAGCTCTCGCACATCAGCGGGATGGTACGCGGACAGGACCAGCAACTGCTCGATAAGTATCGCCTGGCTGGGGAGTTCCCTCACTGGGCGTATTCGTACAACTCGCTGTTCGATCTCGCGGCTGGCCATGCAAGCAGCGAAGCGATCGTCAGCCTGCGTGACCACCACCGCTCGCATCAGGACATTATCTCGTTTTCTAACAAGACCTTCTACGAAGGGCAGTTACGTGTTGCCACGCGGTACGATTCTTTGAGGCGGCCGCACCCGGACGCTCCGGGCGTACGCTGGGTCAACGTTGACGGCGCGTGCAAGCGCCCGGCAACGGGGGGCGCTTTGAACGAAGTCGAGGGTGCAGCCGTCGTACATGTGCTACGCGAGCTCGTCATCGACCGCGGATACCGCGGCACGGTAGGTGTAGTCAGCCCGTTCCGGGCACAGACCAACCATATTCGGCGGATCGTAGAGGACGATCTCGAGCTGTCCGAGCGACTGGTGGGGCAGGATTTTCTGGCCGAGACCGTGCACAGGTTCCAGGGGGACGAGCGAGACGTGATGCTGTTCTCTCCCGTGGTGGCTTCGAATGCGCCCAGCGGTGCAATCTCGTTCCTTCGGCACAACGGCAACCTATTCAATGTCGCGATAACACGGGCAAGGGCTCAGCTGGTGGTCGTGGGTGACCTGAATGCGTGCGCTCATTGTGACGTTTCCTACCTTGCGGAGTTTGCGCACTACGCGATGGCGCTGGAGGGCGAAGACGAAGAGGAGCGTCATGCCGGCTATGGACGGGTCGGACCTGAATATCCGGAGGTGGCGAATCCGGAACAGGTTTCCGACTGGGAACGCATTCTGTATCGAGCGCTCTATGCGTCCGGCATACGTGCATTACCCCAGTATGCTGTGGAGAAGTACCGTCTCGACTTTGCCGTGTTCGATGGTGACCGGGGGTTGGATATTGAGGTTGACGGTGAGCGCTATCATCGGAACTGGTCGGGCGAGTTGTGCCGGAGAGACCAGTTGCGTAATCAGCGATTGTTCGAACTGGGCTGGGACGTAATGCGTTTCTGGGTGTACGAAATTCGCGATGATTTAGACGCCTGTGTAACGCGCGTTGCAAAATGGCGAACGCATGGCGATCAAGGTACCAGTTCGGGATCCACTGCAACCGTGGAAGGGGTGAGCCCAGTAACGGGCAGCTAGCTAGTTATCGGGGATAAAGCGTTCGTTGGTTGTAAACGCGGAATGCCACTCGCGATACCGCGCTAAGGAGTGGTGTGCGTCCGACGACTGGACTATGTAGACTCGAATTGCCAAATGACGGACATCGGCGCGGTCCCGGTGTGGCGAAGGTATCGCACGCGCCCGTAGTAGGTGAATGGTGCCGCCTTGCCGCCCGCGAGCTTCGCCTCCCGCACGAACAGGTGCACCGGAATGCCGAGCCGCTCGTGGTCGATGATCTGGCGGCCCCGCTTGCTTTGGGGGGTCGTGCTGTTCTGCGTCTGCCAGTGAAGTGTGTGCTCGTCGATGAAGTAATCTCTATATCTGTGATTCTGTTCCTTTCCCTGCTTGCTTATCGTCACGAGGAGTACGTGTGCGGGCGGGTCGGAAAGAACGACGTGTCCGGCATTCCAGTTCCCAGGGTTGAACTCCTTCCCGAATAGGGCAGGTATCTGCTCGCGTTGGAATTGCTGGCCGACTGAATCCTGCAGTGGATCCCCTTTCGCCGAATCGAACTCGACGGGATCGAGCACTTCCCTAAGCCTCGCGAACGTGCGCATGGTTTCGTCCGCCTCGAGATCCGGGTAATCGGGGTTCGTGGCCTTAAGCAGGTATCGGCCATCGGGTGTCTTGGTCACTACGCGCAACAGGTACTGGCCGTCTCCGGCATCGTCTGACCGCTCGATTGCCATCACGTTGCCCGTGATCGAGCCGGCGCTGGTGGGCGTGACCCGTTCGAGCAGCAAGTAGTCGCCGTCGTGGATGGGCTGCTTGCCCCCGTTCATCGAATTGCCGGAAGCGCGGGCGATGAAGTGCTTGGCGGGATCCAGTCGTCCGTGCCCCGGTCCGAGCGACCGGTATTCCTCGGCATCCGCACGACCGGTCTTGAAGCGTCCGCAGGCGATCTGAATGTTCGGGAAGTAGGGAAGCTCCGTGCGCTCTACTGACTCCGGGAATGGCACGACGTTGGCGGTCTCGGTGTCTGCCTTTATCCGCGGCGTGTAGGCGGCCAAGCGATAGTCCACCAGTTCCTGGACCATGGAAGTGAACGACTCCAGGTCACCCGTATCTACCGCAAATTCTGGAACGAAGCGTTCCCCGTCCAAGCGGAACCACGGGCCGCTGTCGCGCCTGTTTCCGCCGATCCAGGCGTTTATCGGGTTCTCACGCCAATAGCGTGCCCAGGCGGAAAGATCCGGGTCGTCAACATTCCTCAGGTCGTCGCGAATGTCCGGTAACAGTTGGCGCCGGCGCCGAAACACCTCTAGGCTCTGCCGGGTGAGCGCCTCGACCGTCGGCGCCTGGCGGAAACCGTCGAGCTCCAGCAGTGCCTGCAGCAGCACCATTTTGAAGCACCTCGTCATGGCGGTGGTTTCGACTTCCTCGAAGAACTTACCGTTCTGACGGAGGCAACCATGCTCCGCTTCGTCGAGATCGCCGCGGCTGTCGACGAAACGCCACCAGGGCCCGTGCTGGCGCCGTAGCCGGCTCATGCTGATGCCCGCCCGGTACATCTCGCTGGCCGTCGGGCGACGCCCCAGCGAGGCTTTCAGATCTTCGTACTGGCTCTCGAACCCCTTGGTGTCGAGCTGTTTCAGAAACTCGATAATTTGGAGGTCGTAATTGACGAAGCAGCCTTCGGGCAGCTTCACGCCTTCCTGTTCGATTCTGCGCGCGAGCGCGGCGAGTGCCTGGTTGTTCGGCTCCGTGCCGAACAGCGCTTCGAGCTTGTTGAAAAATCCCTTGTGGTTACCGATGAAGTCCAGCACGACGAGGTGATCCTTGTGCTCGTCCCGGCGCAGGCCGCGCCCGAGTTGTTGCAGAAACAGGATCTTCGAGTCGGTCGGGCGCAGCATCATGACGGTGTCGATGCCGGGCAGATCCATGCCCTCGTTGAAAAGGTCCACGGAGAAAACCACGTCCAGGGCTCCGTCTCGCAGCCCGTCCAGCGCCTGCGATCGGTTCATCTCGGAGCCGGAGTGGATCGAGACGGCGCGGACACCGTGGCGCTGGAACTGCTGCGCCATGAAGTCGGCGTGCTTGATGGAACAGCAGAAGGCGAGGGTCCTGCTCTGCCGTTTTTCGCGCCACTCGCGCAACACGTGCCGCGCCCTCGCCAGCGTCGCAAGTTTGTTCGAAAGAACGTCCGGGTCGAACCGGCCACTGCGCCAGGGGATCGCCTCGTAATCGACGTGCTCGTCGTAGATCCCGTAGTAACCGAACGGACACAGCCACCCACCCTGTACCGCTTCGAATAAATCCCGCTGATAGACCAGGTTGTCGTCGCAGAAGGACAGGATGTCCGACTGGTCCGTACGGTCAGGCGTGGCCGTCAGTCCAAGCAGGAAAGGCGGCCGAAAATGCTGCAACAAGCGACGGTACGTCGATGCCGCCGCATGGTGGAATTCGTCCACGACGATGTATTCGAAATGGCCTGGGTCGAACGCCTCGAGGTGCCGGCTTTGTCCCAGGGTCTGCACGGACGCGAACAGCAGATCCGCGTCCCGATCCTTTTGCTGTCCGGTGTACCGGCCAACCCGGGAGTCCGGCAGCACCCGCTGGAAGCTCTCTTCGGCCTGGAGCAGGATTTCGTCCCGGTGGGCGACGAACAGCGCGCGCTGAGCCCCGAGACGCTCGACGTCGAAAGCAGCCAGGAATGTCTTTCCGAGGCCCGTTGCCATCACCACCAGACCGCGCCGGAACCCCTGCTCGCGCGTCTGGGCGAGGGCGTTAAGCGCTTCGCGCTGAACATCGTTCGGCACAGGCGTAGGGAGT
>Ga0209921_1000640_pt1 | contig 10363 bp, 4 predicted proteins | sample SalPonF2_C_D2_MG_FD_185730 | JGI IMG/M metagenome (GOLD analysis project Ga0209921, IMG submission 185730) | Salt pond soil microbial communities from South San Francisco under conditions of wetland restoration - Salt Pond MetaG SF2_C_D2_MG... ...
CAATTTTAAATTGCAAAAGTTCACTAAATTAAAAACTTTATTTAATTAAACCAAAAATAAAAAATGGATTTTGGTAAAAAACTCAGACTTCTTTTATGGCATTCAGGATTTTCGAACTCTGACTTGGTAAGAAAATTGGGAAAAAACAAGGCACAAATAAGTAGGTGGGTAAATGGAAATAATAAGCCTAATCCCAATATAATCAAGGAAATTAGTGAAATATTCAACGTCCCTTACGAATGGTTAATCGACGTCGATTATCCTATTTTAATAAAAGATGGTGAGCTATCTATTTTGACTCCTGACAAACGAATTCTAGATTCTTTTGAATTAAATAAAGTTCAAAGTCAACTCGGTAATGTTGAAAAGGAAATAGCCAGTACGAAATTAGAATTAAATTATCTTCGTAGCCTTTTAGGTGGCCAATCTTTCTTTAAAAAAACTACTGGTAAAAATACAAATGAGTTTTAAATAATTTGTTTACAGTTTTACAGTCTCATGATTTTTGATTTATTTTATTATATAATTTTAAATGATGAAGGAGAGCCGGCTGTATAGCAATTATATAACAAAAATGATGTAATAGAGACTGATACTTATAAACCCCACCCCAAAACAAAAAAGCCCTTAAACAGCACAAAACATTGCTATCTAAAGGCTTATAAAAGTGGGTGATATAGGACTCGAACCTATGACCCCCTGCTTGTAAGGCAGGTGCTCTAAACCAACTGAGCTAATCACCCATGATCAGAGAATTCAAATATAACGAGTTTTGTATCTCATACCAAATATTTTTCACCTGCTTGAGTAATAAATATGTTTGTCAAATTGACCTAACTCAATTGTTAAACGAGACTTAAATGCTATTTCGACAGTCCGATCTCTGGATTATGTCAGTCACTGTTCAACGAAATCTCCGTTCTTCAACGACCAATCAAGTCCGAAGAAACCGGCTAATTTTACTCCTTTATTATTCAATTTGAAAAATCGGCCTTTTCCATCACTGACTTTACTACCGGAAAAAACACCGGTAGAAAATACCGCAACATCCGGCAGCGAGAACCATGGCTGCAAATATGGAATTGTATATGTAAGTCTCATCCCTTCCGCGCCGGTTCCGGAGACAATCCCAACGCTGGCGGTTGTGCTGCCCTTTCTCGGTCGTATCATAAAACAGCTTAAATTTTTTCCTCTAAATACCTTGCTGCCCAATTTTATTTCGCCATTTTCCACTTTAACCGGAGTATTATCAAGAACTTCATTCCAGGCGGAGTTCGTTTTTTCATTCCCATAAAGAATGACATTCCTGTTGGGATCATTTTTAGGATTGAACGATCTGTCCGAAACAATGTCCACCGATCCGTTTCCCTGATACCAGAAATATTCCGCATCGAATCGTGCTTTGTCGAAAGCCCACTTGTTTTCTGCCCTATTTCCGTGAGTTCCATACACAAAGATCATGTCATGACGAAAAGCATCTTTGAATGTTCCGTATCTCGCCGGACCTTTATCATTGGGAGACGGTTTTGATGTTACATGCCATTGACCGCCTTCCTTTTGGAGCCAGACGCGTTTGCCCTGAAGGTTTATGCTGTCCATTTTCGTGCTGTCGAGATCGATATTAAATGGCTTATGAGTGTTGGCAATGCTTAAATCAAACGAAAGCGTCCTTATATTTTTTGTCGTACCTACAAAACGGTTCCTTGACGGGACGAATTTGACTTTCGCTTTGCTCGGTTCAAGCTGTTTCTCCTGCGAGTAGATCGTCAGCCAGTAATCTTTAGCCGAAACACCGGGGTTGCTGGTTGTAAAGTCGATGATCTTTATCCGCTTCTCACCCGGACGTGCGTGTCGTGCAAAATAATTGAACATCGGAGGCCAATCAACGCAATCGGTTCCTGCTTCATCGTTCAAACCCCACCAATGTCCAACTCCGGGCTGTTCATGGAATATAAAATCGTGATCGAACTTTCTCAGGGTGTCTGCCATGTGGATAGCTTCCGTCACGGGTACATTATCGTCCTTGCTTCCGTGTAGTATGTACGTACCCAACTGTTTATAATTTCGATCCAGCAAATATGTGTTCACCTGATTTGATGCCCTCATGAGCATTTTCCCTATTGGTGATTGTGGCTGATCGTTGTGAAACACATAGGTCCACCAACTTATCCAGCCTGAACTCGGACCGATTGCAGCGAACTGATCGGGATACTGCGCTCCTATAATCCATGTTCCGTGTCCGCCCATGGAATGACCAGTCAGATAAATCCGGTTTGGATCGATGTTGAGTGTTGCTTTTGCAAGATGAAGCACTTGTAAAGCATTGAGCCTTCCCCAGTTTTCCCAGTCATAACCGTAAGGGCCTCCGTTCGTCGGACATACAATGTATCCCCAGGTCTTCGGATAATATGAGTTCGCCTGATTGGTAGCGATCACGTCAGCGCCATGAAGTGAAAAGAACAGGGCTTTCGGTTTGCCGTTTGCAGGACCACGAGGTGGCACTACGGAATAATACTGCACACTGCCGTCAATACTGCTTTTGAATGTAATGTTATGCGTGGCAGTCGGTTTTACCGTTTTAACATGAATCCTGACTGTTGCCAGTTCCTTCGCATTTGTGCTTTGGTTACTCAGTAGAGTTAATTTAATAGGTATCTTACCGGTTGATGCCGGAGCCGGTCCCTTAAGTTTAAAGCCTACACTGCGAATACTCATTGGCTGTATGAGCGGCACCCGTGTCTCTGCAGAATATCCGTTATCATTATATGCTTTAACATAGGCATCTTTAAGTGGTTTATTAGTTGCATTAATGATAGTAGCCGCGGCATAATCGATAACTGACTGACCTACCAAAAAGTTTGGAAGTACGGTACGTCTCACATTAAATAAGATTTCCGGTTTAATATCTGTTAATTTGACTTTCAACCTGCCACGGCTGCAGAAAAATAGCAGTTGATTGTTCCCTTTTTTCAATTGGATCGGGATTATGGAAAAATTAAAAGCAGCTTCCCACACCGGATAATCATCTTTGTACCCATATTTATTTCCTTCTCTCGGAACACCATTCACATAAACAAGATCATTCCCTTTCGACTCTAATAGCACAACTTTCTTCTTATCAGATTTTATAGTAAAGAGTCCATATCCCCTATGTAGATAACGTCCTTTGAACCAACCTGTAGAGTCTGCAGAATGAGCGGTCCAGGTTGGTGTTTTCCCATTTTGAAATCCGACTTTCTCACCCGTTCTCGCATGAATTTTCTTCCCTCTAACAATTCTTTGCATTACAGGATCGACAGGAAAGATCGAATTCACATGAGTATGGAGAAAGATACCATGTGTCAGTGAATCTGTTTTTGAACTCAAGTTTTCTGAATGAGTAGCTTTGGCACGCACGTCTATCGAAATTAAGACAATAAACATTATAACACATAATGAAGCGAAGCGTCCAACATTGGGTTTCATGTTCTTCCTTTACTATTCAAGTCGTTAACGTAATTTCGAATAAAATAAACAATTAAATTTAAATCATGCCAAACGGTTTTCTCCGGATAACAAACATTTTAAAAATTACACTCTGAGATCCCAAGATGGCAATCTTATCATATGACTCATTGTGCTAACCAGCGATAATGAAGAGATTCCCAAATTAACTGCCTTTTTATGATATTAGCTCAAATATTTAAATATAAATATAACTGTCCCTTATCTAAATATGTATATATAATAATATGCTATTTTTTTAACATGGCGTTCTTTATATAAGTGCGTGATTAATACAAAATTCTCGATTTAAAAGTTTTTTCATAACATTAATTCTGATGTCAATTTAATAGCAAATACTAATATCTATTTGCTCCTAAGTGGCAGCGCCACAATTAAATATAAATATAGATACAAAGCAAAAATAAGTATTATATATACATATTATTTTATTGAAAAGTTAAAAATTTTAACTATCATTGGTGGTAAGGAGGAATGTAAACAGTGTAGTTTTGTCAATCTATTGTTATCATAGAGCTTACACTTACCTTATTTATAATAATTAATAACAACATTTGATCAGACGCTACTTAAAAAGAGGTGGGGAATCGGATGTTAGTCTATTTATAAATTTCAAATTGAGGGAATCAAATGAAGAAAAAGTTACATATCCATTTTATGCCCGATTTGACATCATTATATAGTATGATGCGAATGGGATTGGGTATTTTGCTTGTGTTAGTTTATGGAACCGCTTTCGGACAAGCGGTTAAGATATCGGGTACCGTTACCGATGCCAATAGCGGGGAAGTTTTGCCCGGCGTAAATATTGTAGTGAAAGGTCATCCGACTATGGGTGCCGCTACAAATGCTCAGGGTAAATATTCTCTGTCGGCGACCAGTCCGACCGACACGCTCGTGTTTTCTTTTATTGGCTACACGACTTTGACAGAACCTATCAGAGGTCGGTCTGTAATTGATGCAAAATTGCAGCAACAAACCATTAGTGGAGAAGAACTTGTCGTAACAGCCTTTGGTGTTCAGCGTCAAAAGAAATCATTGGGATATTCGGTTACACAGGTCGGCAGCGAAGATCTTTCCACAGTCAAACAAACCAATGTCATGAATTCATTGGCAGGACGTGTACCTGGTTTAGTGATCACGCAATCAACGAGCGGTCCGGGAAGTGGTACCCGGGTTATCATCCGTGGTAATAACTCATTAACAGGTAACAACCAGCCACTATATGTGGTTGATGGTGTGCCGGTAAACAACTCCGGATTTGGTTCCGCAGCCGGTTCGGGTACGGGAGAATATTCGCGGGCGGATTATGGAACGGGTATTTCCGACATCAACCCGGATGATATTGCTTCCATTTCTGTTTTGAAGGGACCAAATGCTGCGGCTCTTTACGGTTCGCGTGCTTCTAACGGCGTGGTCTTAATCACAACGAAAAAGGGTCGACCCAATAAAGGACTTGGTGTAACGTATACTTCCAATTTTACCATCGAGAATCCTTTAGTTCTGCCACAATACCAAAATGTTTATGGTCAGGGTGCTCAGGGTAATACGTACACCAATCTCGCCAATCTGAAAAATCATGGCGGATCCTGGGGTGCTAAAATGGACGGAAGTCAACAGTTGTTCTGGAACGGTACCACCAGGCCCTATGTATCGCAACCCAACAACGTAAAAAATTTCTTCCGAACCGGTGGAACCATGATCAATACGATCGCACTGGACGGTGGCACGGATAAAGCTACAGTTCGTCTTTCGTACACCAACACCCATCAAAATGCGATTGTGCCTAATTCCGGTCTGACTAAACAAAATTTTGATTTGCGTGGGTTTGCAAACCTGACTGATAAATTAAGTATCGATTCAAAAGTCACTTATTTTTATCAACAGACCAAGCACCGCTTAGCACAGGGGACCGAAGGGATTATGGCCTATCTCTACACGATACCCAGAAACATGGATATCAGTAATCTGAAAGATTATCAAAATCCTGCTGATCTTACCGCGAATTCTTGGACCGCCAGCGGAGGAAATCCTTACTGGGTTGTTAATCATGATGTCAATAGGGATTATCGAAATCGGTTCACTGGATTTGTAAAAGCGAATTATAATTTTACTTCTTATTTGTCCGCTTTTATTCGGGCAGGTACCGATCAAGTCAGTCAGAAGATTGAAACAGTTAATCAACCGGGACATTGGTTCTGGCATACCGGACGTTTCGATTACGGTACAACCAAAACAGGTGAAACCAATGCCGACTTTCTGGTCACTTTCGATAAAGCAGTATCGCATGATTTTCACGCGAATATCATGGCGGGTGGTAATTATCGATTGAATACCTACGATGCTCAGAGTGTGTATGGTGAAAATTTTAAGATACCGACCAAACCGATCGTGTCCGGTGCCGTTCTTACCACACCGAGTTACACCCCTACTCAGATGAAACGGGTTACTTCTTTGTATGGATCAGCTGAGTTTTCCTACAAAGAAACCGTATATCTAAACCTGACGGGACGTAACGACTGGTCCTCAACCCTGCCCAAAAACAACTGGTCGTATTTCTATCCATCTGCCAGTTTATCCTTCCTGGTTAATGACTTTGTGGATCCTGATCATAAGATCCTCGATTTCTGGAAACTGCGCGGAAGTTGGGCACGGGTAGGTAATGATACCGATCCGTACCAGTTAACCAACGCATTCGATCTGACCAGTACTTCCGGCTCGTACCTGGGATTACCAATTCTGACCAGACCTTCGATATTATATGATGTCAATTTGAAACCTGAACAAATAACATCAACTGAAGTAGGTACGGAAGCTCATTTCTTACGCAATAGATTGCATTTCGACTTGTCGTTATATCGAATCATTTCCAATAACCTGATCATGAACGTTCCGGTCTCACAATCAACCGGTTATAGCCAGTTCCATACCAATGTCGGCCAAATTTCCAATCAAGGTGTTGAGGTCACTTTGGGTGGTGTACCGGTTCAAAATTCTGATTTCAGATGGGACCTGGCGGTCAACTTTGCCCATAACAAGAATAAACTGGATCATCTGATCAAAGGTTTGGATAATTATATTTTCACGACCACCAATACGGGTACCGTAACTGTTCAGGCAACAGCCGGTGGCGGCTATGGTGATATCATGGGCACAACCTGGCAGCGCGCACCCAACGGACAGATTATGGTGGATGCTACTGGACGCCCGATGGCAACCAGTGAGAAAGTAAAATTGGGTAACTATCAGCCTGATTGGACCAGTGGTCTGACTAACACGTTTTCCTATAAAAACTTATCCTTAACATTTTTGGTCGATGCCCGTATCGGTGGTCAGTTGTATTCAGGTACCGACGCTTCACTTGACGCTTCAGGGGTATCAGCCCGATCGTTAAAATACCGGGAAAGTGGCATTGTCGTAAAAGGTGTGGTTAATACAGGAACTGCTGCAAACCCCAAATACGAAACGAACACGAAAAAAATCACCGGAGAACAGTATTGGGGCGCTTACAGTGGAATTGCCTCTAATTATGTCTTCGATCAGACTAATGTCAGACTAAGAGAAGCAACACTGACCTATACGCTGCCAAAAAGAATAATCAGAAACACTCCTTTACGACAAGTTACCATCGGTCTGGTAGGAAGAAATCTATTCTTCTTCTATAGGAAGTTGAAAAATTTTGACCCTGAATCCAGTTTCAGTACCAGTAACTTTGCCCAAGGGGTATTATTCTATAATCTGCCGACCACTCGTCAGATTGGCCTCGATATTAATGTCAAATTATAGTCTCTGATTAAGACAAATGGAATTTATTATGAAAACAACTAAATACTTACTGGCAATCATAATGCTTGCCGGATTAATGTCTTGTACGAAAAGTTTGGATTTTTCAGGGATTAACACCAATCCAAACTCAATTACAGCTAAAGAAGCGAGTGCTCGTTACTTTTTGACGCCTGTGGAGTATCTGCTCTACGCACCCGACCGTTATCCTTATTGGCGGGCACAGCTGATTCATGGTGACCGATTTGCCGGTTACTTCACCTTTGGCTTCAATGGCTCATGGTGGACCGACGAATTAGGGTATACTTATAATAGCGGATATACCGATGCCGCGTATGACTGGCTTGCCGGATATTTCGGAACCCTGGATAATTACATGAAACTAACCGGAAAAGGCGGCGACTTTGAAAATGATAAGATGTACGCAGTCGGTCAGATTATCAAAGGATTGTATTTCGAAAAGTTTACCGACACCTTTGGGATGATTCCATATTCCGAAGTCGGTGATCCGAATATTCTGACGCCTAAATTCGATCCTCAAAAGGATATCTACAAAGGTATTATCGCCAGTCTGGATTCGGCAATGACCACCATTGGCAGTGCCACAAAAACCGGTGACGGTATTAAAGATATTGACGCCAATGACGTATTTTGTCATGGAGACTTACAACTTTGGAAGAAACTGGCCAATACCTTAAAACTCAGAATCGCTCTGAGAGCTTATGGTGCTCCGGGTGATGATTTTTCACAGAAAGCCATTCAGGAAGCTGTAAATGCGCCATTACTGGGATCTGCGGATGGTGATATTACTATGGAGAAGGATAATGTGATCAGTCAGTGGACCAGTTCAAGCTATGGTGATATCTGGTATAATTTCGGAACAGGTTCCAATTGGAAAGTTTCCAAACCATTGATTGATTTTCTGAGCAAAAATAACGACCCGAGGTTAAGTAAATACGCCAAACCGGCTCCCGGTGGTACCGTTACGTGGATACGTCCGGATCAAACAAAAAATGCGGATGGATATAACAAATTCCCGAAACGTACCGATTTTATCCTGCAAACATTAACGGATGAAGGGGTACAATACACTAAAACAGGAACAGCTGATTCCATGGTTGTCACCGTACCACCAAATCAGTATTATGTTGGACAGCCGGTAAGATTAAATGGATTCATTTATGATTATGTACCGTATGATTTTTTCTCGGATCCTGCCGAAGAAATCATTCAGCAAAAAGGTCAGGGTAAACCCATTTTCCCGGAAATCGTAATGACCTCGGCTGAATCATATTTCATGCAAGCGGAAGCCGCCGTTCTTGGTTTGAGCAATGGCAACGCCAATCAGCTCTATCAGCAAGGCATCACACAAGCTATGAAACTCTGGAAGGTCAATGACAGTGAAATTTCCACTTACCTGAGTTCCGGAGCCACTCTGGCAAGTTTGAGCGGATCAAGAAGCACCGATTTGCAGCGTATAGCCATTCAGCGCTGGATCGCATCGTACACCGATGGCTTCGAAGGATGGGCGGAAGTGCGTAAGTCTGGTTATCCGGCCGTATTAGCGAATGGTGTAACGGATATCGATATTTATGGTTTAGGTGATATCAATGGTGATTATCCGACTCGTATGCAGTATGGAAACTCTGTTAAAGATAAAAACGGAGCCAATTATCAAGCCGCTGTCTCCGCTCAGGGACCGGATAAAGAAAACACCAAGCTGTGGTTCATGAAAAAATAGCCATATTAATTTTAATTCATTAAAAAGGGAGCCTCGGCTCCCTTTTTTGTTTGATAAAAAAGATTATCTCAATATAACCCGAACTTCCCGTTCATCACTCCATCCCTCCTCACCTCGTTCCCAACGTCCTCGTTGGGAATGCCACCCTTGAAACTCTGTTTCATTTGGGTTAGCAGATTAAACCATCATTACGGCCTTTTTCCCGAACAAACCGCGCCTGATTTCTTGATGGAAGCAGAGCTTCCGGCAAGGCATTCCCAAAGGGACTTTGGGAACGAGGAAAACGATCGAGGGAAACGATGGGCTCCACCTTCACGGTGGGGTCCATCTAATTCTGGCTACAAACGTAAAATCAGGGCATTACTATCGATACGGTTTACAACCATTCAACTTATCCCCCACATCATTGATTGTAGCCGATGGGAGGTGGTCCCCACTCCTCATAAGCCGGGAGTGGAGCCCATCTTAATTCATCTTAATAACCTCGTTCCCAACGTCCCGTTGGGAATGCCACCCTTGAAACTCTGTTTCATTTTAAATATCAGATAAAACCATATTTACGGCTTTTTTCCCGAACAAACCGCGCCTGATTTCTTGAGGAAGCAGAGCTTCCGGCAAGGCATTCCCAAAGGGACTTTGGGAACGAGGGGAACGAACGAGGGAAACGATGGGCTCCACCTTCACGGTGGGGTCCATCTAATTCTGGCTACAAACATAAAATTAAGGCATTACTATCGATACGGGTTACAGCCAATCCACTTATTCCCCATATATTTGATTGTAGCCAATGGGAGATGGTCCCCGCTCCTCATAAGCCGGGAGTGGAGCCCATCTTAATTCATCTTAATAACCTCGTTCCCAACTTCCCGTTAGGAATGCTACTCTTGAAACTCTGTTTCATTTTAAATATCAGATTAAACCATCATTACGGCCTTTTTTCCGAATAAACCGCGCCTGATTTCTTGAGGAAGCAGAGCTTCCGGCAAGGCATTCCCAAAGAGACTTTGGGAACGGGGGAAACGAACGAGAAAAACGATGGGCTCCACCTTCACGGTGGGGTCCATCTAAATTCTGGCTACAAACATAAAATTAAGGCGTTACTATCGATACGGTTTACAACCAATCCACTTATTCCCCATATATTTGATTGTAGCCAATGGGAGATGGTCCCCGCTCCTCAAAAGCCGGGAGTGGAGCCCATCTTAATTCATCTCAATAACCTCGTTCCCAACTTCCCGTTAGGAATGCTACTCTTGAAACTCTGTTTCATTTTGGTTAGCAGATTAAACCATCATTACGGCCTTTTTCCCGAACAAACCGCGCCTGTTTTTTAGA
>Ga0209921_1000641_pt1 | contig 10358 bp, 12 predicted proteins | sample SalPonF2_C_D2_MG_FD_185730 | JGI IMG/M metagenome (GOLD analysis project Ga0209921, IMG submission 185730) | Salt pond soil microbial communities from South San Francisco under conditions of wetland restoration - Salt Pond MetaG SF2_C_D2_MG... ...
TTACTAAATTTGAGGATCTTTGAACACTAATAATGCTTCTTCACTTTTTGTTTCATTAAAAACAATAAGCGTATGGTCGCCCGGCGCAATTAGCTTTTCACCAAGTAATGGATGCTGATGGTTCGCCCGGAATAATTTAAAGGTTCTTTTGTAGACTACCTTACCATTATTTTGAAGTCTGTAATCGAGCAACAATGTAAATTTTTTGTTTAGGTTAGCCTTCCCCCATACTGCTCTTACTAATAAATAAAGGTTATTCTTATGTATTGCGGCATCGCTAAACAGCGGGCTTAGGCTGTGAACCTGTGGATGAGTGGAGCCATTTCCTTTTTTAATGTTCACACCAGATGCAGAGTTGCCCCCATTTTGTTTTTGAACAAGTGAGATTAATTTGTGTATATCGGGCCGGTCAATAGGGGTTTTATATAGCAGCTGCCCCTTTAAACTATAGGTTTTAATAAACGGTTCAGTCAGGGGTACCGAAATTAGTTTGTTATTTTGGATGATTAACATCCGTAGGTTTCTACGAAAATGAAAACTATTTTTGCCCACGGTATTTTGCCCAAAGGCCCGGATGATGTGCCCGTGGGCATTCAGCTCGGTAATCGGATGGCTCCGGTCCGGCGTGGGTAAAAAGATGTGACTTCGGCTGTCCACAGCCATCCGCCACCCGGAGTTATCAGGTAGTCCTATTCCCCGCACAAAGTCATTTTTGTTATCATAAACCAATATTTTTGCCTGGGCTGGGTCATAAGCATATAAACTGTCATTGACAAAGCTCATATCACGCAGACTCGTAAATTCCCCGGGCCCTTTGCCCGTGCTTCCAAGTGTCCCAAGCAATTTTAAGCGACGATTAAGGTGATAAAGCTTATTTGTTTTACCTCCCCATACATACATGCTGCTTTTGGCCGCTGTCATCGTCCCAATGTAGCTAAAGAAGGTGGTATCATTGAACTGCGTTATCTTACTGCGGGCGGATAGGCTGATGGGACCAGTGGTCTGCCGATGACCGCTGCATGCGGTTTCAAAAAGAAGAACACATAGCAGCAGGAAAAATATCCGGGCTGAAGAGGGCATAAATATTAAATGACTAATTATTATTTATACTAATAATTTAGTATAAAATACTATCGACGTAATAGAAAGGCAAACAGGTATATGATTAAGTGAAGGATCACTTCTGAAGTGATCCTTCACTGAGTTGGCAATCATAGAATTACCTTATTTTTTTAGGCTAACAACTATAATATGTACCGTTACAACACATCAGTTCTCCATAATCTGGATACGATTGGCAAACTCCAGGTGCTCCAGCATCACCGCAAGCTAATATATAAGAACCACAATCTACCGTGCACCCACAACTGCCGCTTCCACCGCTCCCCGCCATAATATTACGCATTTCGTCGCGGCTAAGCAAATCAGCTTCTTTAACATTCATAAAATAAAGTTATTTGGTTTTCATGGTTGAATCCACCAATTATAAATAAAAACAGGTCTTTTTTGAAGGGATGACCTTTTTTAATCCCTAACACAAATGTTTAGCCTGTTTCGTAGAATTACAAGCCCATCATTGAGTAATCTCCTGAAATTCTTTGGGAGAATTGAATAAATCATCTTTGCACCTGATCCGATACCTTTGCTTGGCAAGTATGGCTGACTTAACTATTTTTGATTATTTAAAAACGACAAATCAAAGACATATATATTAAATCCATGTGGACCACCATTACTGTATAACATATTATTATGAATACAAAATGTATCTGTATATCCGCCATGAATATTTGTTCGGAAAGCAGTCATCTTTTGAAGCTTATGATGACTAATTTTATAAACCAGGTACTGGTTGGCTTTTATTTTACCATGTGGCCATGCGTTATAGTTAATAATCAGATCATTGTGATAAACAGCAGCATCCGAAAAGATATCTAAGAAACGATTTGGCCTGGACCGCTCCCGAAATTTTTTCTGATATGCCAGCACCCCGGCCAGATTGGGGTCTCTTTTTAGATTATTTGTGGCCAGGAGCTTGCCCCTTTCACTATAAAATTTTATAAGGGGATTCCTCTGTTGTACAGCAATTATAGTATGATGATGGATTAACAAAATATAACTATAAGTACCCTGACGTCTTTTTTCACCAAAATGTTTTACGGATCCGTTATTTATATTCACCCTTGTGAAGGGCACTTCATTCTTAACAGCTGAAAAAGAGAGAAACAGATATCTGCCGGAAACCGTAAGCGAATTGCCGGTAACCAGGAATGAGTTGGAAGGAGATCCTCCGGTAATGGTTGTGTCAAGCGAACCATTGCTGCTATTTAATACCGTTATTCGGTCGTTTTCAAAATCCGAGACATAAATCTTGCCCGGCCCGGCAGCCGCACTTGATGGGTAGCTAAACTCTCCGGGCCCACGGCCCGATCTACCTAGCACATACATTGGACGAAGATTAGAGTAGCTAAAAAGGCTGATTTTTTTCGTGTGATAGTCGCTTGCAACCAAAGTAGTATCGCTACAGGTAAGCGTGTAGGCACTTAAAGACAGGTCATTTTCCATATTTTTGACCTTTTTCGGATTTATTTGCCGGAGAGCGGGAGGTTTATTATTCCTACAGCTCCCAAAAACAATGACAACCAGAAAAAGTATAAAGATTTTTTTCATAACTATAAGGGCAAAAAATCTACTCTATTTCTGCAAATACTATAGAACACCTTCTGCCTTAACCAACCTGTAAAGTAGATAAGGCAGAAGGCGCTTAGACTATTGAGTCTCAAGAGAAACAGTAATCAGGTACCCCGTCGCATTTAACGTAGTCAAAATATTTCTTACATTTATTTGTACCATAACATGAAACATAGCCAACGGGTGCGCCAGCCGGGCATTCCACAGTTACGTTACAATAGCCACCGCTCCCCGCCATAACATTGCGCATTTCATCACGGCTAAGCAAATCGGCTTCTTTAACATTCATAAAATTGAGTTCTTTGGTTTTCATAGGTACCTCTTTTTTAATTATAAATAAAAACAGGTCTTTTTTTTAAGGGATGACCTTTTTTAATCCCTAACACAAGATTGCGTCTGCTTTCTGCAATTACAAGCCGATCATTGAATTTTCTCCTGAAATCTCTCCTGAAATTTTTCAGATGGTTTATTAATTACGATACTTTTTTAAGTTTACGGAATAAGATAACGGGACTTTAACAGGAAGCCGGCACAAATAATTAAAATATTCGACTAAGTTTGTTTCACATTGTCACAATGCTATTAAAATTATGGATCATCTGCCCCAAAAAATATTTACCATAAACGAGTTGTTAGCCCGGGAAGTTTCCTCTCTAAATAATATCGGTCTGCTAAATGGGAAAATGGGTCTCAGCATTTACCTTTTCCACTTTGCCAGAAAAACGGGAAATGAGGAACCCCAAAAAATGGCCGGGAAGTTAATCGATGAGGTATATCGTGAAATATCCCGGAAGCAGCCACCGTTAAATTTTGAAAATGGCCTGGCCGGAATAGCATGGGGGGTAGAATATTTGGTGCAAAACGAATTCGTAAAGGCAGATACCGACGAAATACTATCTGAAGTAGATGATAAAATATATAGCCAAATAGTATCACAAAAAGAAAAGTGGAAGGAAACCGGCAAGATTATAGGATACTTGATATATATCATCTCTCGATTACGGGGTAAAAATTTAAGCTCTGAAAAGGACGCCTCTGTTTTCATCTTTCAAAGGCTTTTGGAAGATCTTATCAATCAGCTAAGTCAGTCAATTGAAGAAGAGAAACTGTCAGTTCGGGAACCTCTGATGTTTAACATTTCCTGGGAACTTCCGATTGCCCTCTTACTACTCGCAGCAATGAAGGAAATGAATGTATACATTTATAAGATCGATCAAATATTAAATTACTTGTCTCCCATGGTATTATCATTGTTCCCTCACTCGCCGGGCAATAAATTGTATCTAATATATGCCCTTGAAAAGGTCCTGCAATATTCAGAACTGCCAAAATGGGAAGAGCATGCTGATTTAATGGGGAATAATTTAGAACTGCTTGATATTATAGAACGGGATTTAAACGATAAAAATATATTTTTTAACACAGGATTTGCAGGCGTTTCTTATATCAGCCGTCAATTATATGTGATTACCAAGGATGAGAGAATATTATTTCAGAAGGAGAAGATTATAAAAAAAATAATCGAATCGGAATACTGGAAAGTGCTTGAAAAGGATAAAGCCGAGAGAAAGAATCTGGGATTACACAAGGGACTGGCGGGCGTTGCCATGGAGCTTCTCGCATTGTCGGAAAAGCAAATTACTGAAAAATAGAATATTCTAAAATGATAAATATCATATCATTATATATAACTGATAATCAAGTAAGCTTTGAAATACTACCTTACAAACTCCTCATAATTCCAATCGATCGTAAGAAGAGCCGGGGGGATTCGTAAAGACGCTATTAATCGCGTCTTTACGGACACTCTGGAGGAGAGATGGGGCAAATGGCGGCTTACAAAATTCTCAATTGAAAATATTTAATATCTTCATGAGTGATAAAATAAATTTCGAAGATACCACCTTTGTGATACCAGCTCGATTAGATACCATTACACGCTTGGAAAACATCTACCTTGTAACCCATTTCCTGACGTCACATTTCAACACAAATATCAGGATTCTGGAAGCCGATAATTATAATAACCACTTTTTAGAAGAGTTACTCCCAAGCAATATCTCTCTGAGGTTTGTAGAAGATTATGACCCCATTTTTCATCGTACCAAATATATAAACCGCCTGGTGCAAACCTGTGATACGCCCTATGTAGCGGTGTGGGATACCGATGTATTGGTACCGCCAGAGCAAATAATACAATCCATTGAACACTTGAGAGCCAATAATGTCGACTTCGTATATCCTTATAAGCGAGATTTTTTAGATACGTCTCTGATTTTAAGAGAACTTTATGTTAAGACACAAGACATAGAGCTACTGCAGAAATACCGGGGGAAAATGAAAAGACTTTATCTACCAGACCCTGTGGGAGGAGCTTTTTTTGCGAACAGGACAACATATATACAGTCAGGGCTGGAAAATGAATCTTTTTACGGGTGGGGACGAGAAGACGGGGAACGTCTTAACAGGTGGAAAATTTTAGAATATTCTTACAAACGTGTGTCCGGCCCACTATTTCATTTAACACATGAAAGAGGACAGAACAGTACGTTTCATTCATCGAAGCAAGATGACATAAAACATTCAGAAATTCTGCGAATTAACTCGATGTCAAAAGAAGAGTTAAAAGATGAAATTCGTACCTGGTAGTTATTTAGGGTCTTATGAAGCAAAGGACTTAGAGCGGGTCTTCTCTGAGTCTTTGTAATAAAACTTTATAAAGGTTTTTATTACAATGATTAAAATGGAACTCAGTTCCTTCAAAATAATAATAAAATTTCTGTTTCGGCATGCCATTAAACTGAGCCAGCCGACGTTTGCCAAAGCTCCAGAAAGACTCTATACCATTTATGTGTCGGTTACCACGGCCACGTTTGCTGGGAATGCGCCGGGGGCCGACCTGGATTCATCTACTTCGATGGTTCCTTCAAATGGGTTGCTTTGTTTGCAGCAACGGGCAATTTTAGTTCTAAATTTATCAAAGATATTCGTAATCGAACGCAGGGAAACACTACTGAGCTCAGCAGTTTCAGTAGCCGTTAAATCCATTGCAAAGCATTTAATTAAATGCCAAAATTGGGCCTCAGAAATTTGCCGGCACTTATAATACTTGTTATTCACCCTGTAGCAACATATTACAAACTATTATAAAATACTATACTTCTTAAGACCCTTATCTATAATCTTATAATGTTTTTAAATTACAATAAAGCCAGTTTATCTTGCCTCCATTTTTGCGGTGGCAATCCATAATATTTTTTAAAGAAATGATTAAAGGCCCCTTTACCCGAAAAACCCAGGTATCGGGCAATAAAGACAATCGGCATTTCATTCAAAGCCTCGTCTAACAGGATTAATTTACTTGCCTTCATCCTTAATATTAAAATATATCTTTTCGGTGTCTCTCCTATATAAAAATGAAACTTTGTGGAAAAATCGTTAGAGTGGGTATGACAGTATTCCATTATTTTTTTGGTATCCAGATCTTTTTCATAAAGATGCTGGTATATATACTGTTCTGCCCGGCATATTTTATCTGGTATATTTAGTTTTTTTTTGCTGCTATTGCTGGATGATGAAGATACTTTCGTCTGTTTACCAGTTGCTCTTTTAAGTAATTGTTGTCTAAAATTTTCTAATATTTGTTTTATCTTTTTCTCTTCTCTCACAGTTACCCCCTTCCCCTATTACTTATAAAGTTTAAACCAAAAAAATCTGGTAATACTGTTTCTTTTTATTACCAACGTGATTCGATCAAAAAAATTACAGATTTTGCTTATTCGAACTCTAAATAGTTATTATAAGACTACTACTTTGTCTAAGTGTTACACGATTTTTTAGAATTTGCATGGTTTTAAACAATATTTTACAAAATTAATATATTTTAAAATATATTAGTTAACTTAGCTTGTGGATATATAGAGTTGGTGGAAGTCCCCATTTATGCCACAGGGTCACACTGATTTTAATGGATAAGCAGTAGTTCAGTGGCTTGTTATGCTGATTTAGAATTCGGTGATTCTCCAACCGCCGGTATCCCGATATCCTTCGGGCAAGGCGATTAGCTTGGTTTGTTTGTAATGAATAACTTGTAGCTTTATTATCAAATTCCCTTAATATGGTATCGCACAATTATCGGATATTTCCCTTGCCTTTTCAGGATACCGTATGCTTCTTGGTTTCGAACGACATATAGATGCACCTGTTTGGGAAGCTTACATTGCCATTTCAGTTTGCCTTTAGTATTGAATACCCACCAGGTCTGTTTATTCCTTCGGGGATTTACCAGTTCCACCCAGCAGCGGTCCTTATTGTCCACCAGCAGGTTTCGCATGGCCATCCAGTGACCAGCTTTCTGCACATGATTCTGTTTTATCGCCGCGCGAAAATCCTTTTTCCAGCGAGTGGCCTGGAGCTTACTTACAATACTGTCCAAATCACCTTGGGTGAAGGCCGGCGGGCTGTAATGGTGAGACAGATCACGAATTTTTTGACCAGCTGCATTAAAAACCTGTATATTCATGCTGTCTGAACGGGCCTCATAAAGATGGCCCTGCCCGTCAAAAGCAACCAACGTTTTGGGTACCAATCCCTTACCAAAACGAGCAAAATTGACTTTGCCCCCGTTTTTAGGATTCGTATAAAGAAAATATCGCGATGGCGGCAACCTGCGTACCACCGTATCAGCCGGTTCCAGGTTATGTTTAAGCATTGAAAAGGTGACGTAATTGTAAGGCGTGCCAAAACGGGCCATCGTATAATTGGGAAAAACCACTTCATAGGTCCCGTCCGCCCTGGGATAAATCAGCTTGGGAGCCCCGAGCCGGTGCTTCTTGACCAGGATAATGGGAAAAGGTTTCATGCGTATCAGGTGCCGGTTGTCCAGGCGAAATGCCGAAAAGCGATCCGGGTTGTTTTCCAGGACATACAAGGTATCCGTATAAATAGCCACGCCCTTAAGATGGTTAAAATCGCCGGGGCCGCGTCCTCTTTTTCCGATCGATCCAAGATAGTTTCCCTCTGGACTTACGATATCAATTTTAGCCTGGCTCTGATCTGCAAGATAGATATTTCCCTTCCGATCGACGGCTACGTTATTGATACGCTGCCCGATCCTCCCGCTGAGACTATCGATAGGGACCGAAAGATCCTTGCGCAGGTGAATGCCGGTAATTTGCGAGGATTGGCTGCGTTTATGTTTTCTCCGGTTACAGGCTGCAAGCAGGAGCAAAAAAGCCGAAAAGTAAACGAAATGGGGTTTCACCATAAGTAGCAGGCTTTATTAAGAATAATTCTCAAAATTAGTTTGATAAATTACATCTAAATTAAATAGTACTACTTTAAAAACAAAAAGCAGAACAAGACGCTTGAGCGTATTGTTCTGTTCAGTGAATATTTAAATTTAAATAATGCGTTTTTTCAACTGCAATTTCCATTAGAAACGCATGTCCCTGTCACACCACTAATCTGACAAGTACAACATAGTCCGCAATCAGCGGAACTGGCGCAACTCTGTCCACAATCTCCCCCGCAACCCGCCATAACACTACGCATTTCATCGCGGCTAAGCAGATCGGCTTCTTTAACATTCATAAAATTGAGCTCTTTCGTTTTCATACGCACCTCTTTTTTAATTAGTTATAAATAAAAACAGGTCTTTTTTTTGAAAGATGACCTTTTTAATCCCTAAAACAAAGGTTAAATCTGTTTTCTACAAATGCAAGCCGATCATTGAATTATCTCCTGAAATTTTAAATCTCATTCCCAAGCACGGCCTCCTGCCTGGGAATGCTTGGTTAATCACGTATCGACTATTGGCGACAGGCGGCTCTTTCCTTCATCTGAAGCAGAGCTTCATGTAATCATTACGAAGCCGGAGCTTCGTAATGAGATAAAAGAGGCCGGTTCCTTCCTCACTGCATCTGAATCTTATACCGCACCACCTGTGGTACACCTTTCTTCGTTTTTTCTTTGGTATACAGATAGCCATTCTTAATCACTTCAATTGGTTTGCTGCGCGGCCACCTGAACCGAGCGATTAATTTGCCGTTTGGTTTCAGCACCCACCACTGGTATACTTTTTTATTTTTTACAATCGTTGACACCCACAGCTGGTTCTGGCTGTCGATCTTCATGCTGTTCAGCGCCGGCCAGGTTTTGGGTAATGTTAGTTTTCGAATATCCGGTTGAAAAACTGGGTTAACACTCTTAATGTATTTACTTTTATTAAACAATTGATTTTTATAAGGGTAATAAAACGCTCGAATATAGTTCCCCTTTAAATTATAAACTTTAATTAAAAAATGTCCTGACCAAGCTGTATATAAATAATGGTTATCTTTCACAATTAACGTAGTTCTCCCATTTGGTTTATGACCGAAGTCTATGTGACCACCTGTGGCAACTCGATATATTTCTTTAATTCGTTTTTTGAGAACCTGATCAGATCGATCGATTTTTTTTTCATTAGCATTAAAGGTGTAAAAATGAATAATTCTCGGTGTATTTGGCGGGCTGGCATCAACGAGACTGACTAAGAATGTGGTATCATTGAGAATATAAAATTGATTCCCATTATTCATTCCACTTAATGGATTTACACTAACTTCATTTAGTAAATCGAAAGACTTTAAGGAGAAGGTACTTATTTTTTTAAGATTCCGGCTATCATATACATAAAGCTTGTTATGCGCAATTTTCATATTGCTAATCGTCATAAATTCTCCAGGCCCCTCCCCCTTACTGCCAATATGTGCTAAAAAAGTGCCGTCTGGCTGAAAAATTTCAATCGTTTGTTTTTTCGCTGCTAAAACAAATACTCTTCCGTTTTTTTCAACGCTAATGCCGCCTATCCTTCCAATGGGATGCTTTCCAGTGTTACCATAAGATTGTTGGGGCTTAAACTTTATAGTGTCTGTCTTTATATTGGTTGAGTATATTTTTAGATTTTTGAGGTGTTTTAGACCTTCAGGTATTTGTTCAGACTTTCGTGCTGAACAAGCTATTAAAACAAATAGAAGAATAAGAGAAACAAATTTTTTCATTTACTAAAACAAAAGTTTACATAGGTTTAAATTTTCTTCGTCCAAATTTTTAAAAGACGAGTACCATATAAAGCACTCGCCCTCTAAAATTAGATGATCACTACTTAAAATAAGAATTAGGTTTTATTCTATTAAAATGAGCATGATGCGCTGGCAGCATTTGAGTAACTGGCTTCACAACACGTCAACCCATCACCGCCGATACATGTCACCGATCCTACGTAGCCACTGCAGCAAGTATTACTACTATAGCATTTGCAAGTATAACAATTCTCACCAGGCGGGCATGTACCCCCGCTCCCGGCCATAATATTGCGCATTTCGTCGCGATTCAGCGTATTTTCCAACTCATCAAAGGTTAACTTTTTCATCATTTACCACCATTTGTTTTATTTATTGAGGCCTTTGCAGAACCCCATATGTCATCCCGATCCGCCCGACTGGCCCTGTGGAATGCCACATTGTGGCCCCGGCAGGCCGGGATTCCACGGGGCTGGCGGAGAGGGATCTCAAGCGATAATACCGTTTGTCATCGTTGAAAAGGGATTATCAGAGACCACATTTGAGATTCCTCGTCTCCCGACGGCTGTCGGAATCCTCGGAATGACCAAATCTTTAGTATTG
>Ga0209921_1000644_pt1 | contig 10329 bp, 9 predicted proteins | sample SalPonF2_C_D2_MG_FD_185730 | JGI IMG/M metagenome (GOLD analysis project Ga0209921, IMG submission 185730) | Salt pond soil microbial communities from South San Francisco under conditions of wetland restoration - Salt Pond MetaG SF2_C_D2_MG... ...
ATCTCGTAGTTGGCCTGCTGGTAGGTGGGCATGCCGGTCACCGGATCGATCCACGACGGATCATGCACCGCGGTCTTCGGGTCCATGCCCTGGAACCAGTCCTCGGTCATGCTGGTGTCGGTGTACAGGTTGTAGCCGCCCAGGCGCTGCAGCGTCGCCGGGTCGTACACGCCGAGGCCCAGCGCCCCGAGGGCCGCATAGAGCTTGCCGTCGTAGAGCTTGAGGCTGTGCGGACCGCCCCAGGGGTTCTCGCCGGCGTACTGGAGCGTGTAGACCTCGTTCACGCTCCCGTCGGCGTTGGCGATCTTCAGCGTCCCGTCGGCCTCGGTCACGGGCGTCGGCAGCAGGTTGGCAAGGGCGGTCCTGTGGATACCGTAGGCGCTGTCGGCGATCCAGAGGCTGGTTCCGTCGGTAACCATGTCCGTGACCGGGCCGTCCGTCCCGCTGCTGGTCACGTCGCTGACGATGTCGCCGCCGCCCTCGGCGTAGCTGATGCCGCCCTGCTCGTAGTTCACCTTGACGGTGCTCACCAGGCTCATCGCCGCGGGGTTGCTGACGTTCACCACCCCGATGCCGTGGTCGCCCATGGACAGCAGGGCGTACTCCACGTTGCCGTAATTGACCAGGGTGATGTGGCTGACCATGCCCGGCACGGTAATCTCGTGCACGGCTCCCCTGCTCGTCCCGACGGGCGTCGCGGCGAGCCGGTTGGCCATGTTGTAGAACGCCCACTCGGTACCGTCGCTCGCATCGAAGCTCGCGACGGCCGTCGTTCCGCCCCCGTCCTGTGCCGCCACGGTGTCGAGATTGGCCTCGATAATGGTTTGCGGAACCTGGACCTCGGAGGTGGTCCAGGGGCAGCCGCCGAGCCCGACCGCCAGGACGGCTCCCACGATCGCGGTTCGCATCCCGAGTCCCGGCGAGAATCCTGCTTTCGTGCGTCCCATCGCTCTTTCTCCCGGCTTGCCCGTCAGGCGCGTGACCGGGCCCTTCCCGGTACCAACCCGCGCAAAACCCATTAGCCATCGCTAATACTAGGAGCGGCCCGCCGGGATACGTTGACCCCGGTCAACGTTGCGCGTGCCCTTGCGGGACGGCAGGGCCGCCCCCTCGCGGAACTGTGACGGGGATCACGATCGCGCCGGCGGCGGCGACCGCGCGAGCACCCGGATCAGGCGTCGCACTGCGGGACTTGCCCTCGCCTCGCGCCGGCGCTATCAAGAAGTCGTGGCACCGGTCGCGGAGCGTCGGCGATGGACGGCAACGGCAAGCCGGGAAGTGCACACCGCCCGGTGCAAACGGGGCTTCGCCTGTTCCTGTGCGGGGATGTGATGAGCGGGCGTGGCATCGACCAGATCCTGCCCCATCCGTGCGATCCGGGACTGTACGAGCCGTACGTGCACGACGCCCGCCGTTACCTCGAGCTGGCCGAGGAAGTGAATGGCCCGGTCCCGCGCCCCGCGGACTTCGACTACGTCTGGGGCGACGCCCTGGTCGAGCTGGATGCGCGCAGGCCCCATGCGAGGGTGATCAACCTCGAGACCAGCGTGACCGACAGTGACCGTCCCTGGCCCAAGGGCATCAACTACCGCATGCATCCCCGCAATCTGCCCTGCCTCACGGCGGCCGCAATCGACGCCTGCACGCTGGCGAACAACCACGTGCTGGACTGGGGCCGCCAGGGGCTTGCCGAGACCCTCGATGTCCTGGGGGCCGCGCATATCGCGACCGCGGGGGCAGGCCATGACGCCCGCACGGCCATGGCGCCCGCGACCGTGCGACTGGACCCGGACGCCCGCCTGCTGCTGTTCTCGGCCGCGACCGGAGACAGCGGCGTACCGCGCGACTGGGGCGCACGGGCGCACCGTGCGGGTGTCAACCGGCTGCCGGACCTGTCCGAGCGCACGGTCGACCGGCTCGCCCGCCACATCGAGACCTGCCGCCGTCCCGGCGACCGGGTGGTGTTGTCACTCCACTGGGGCGGCAACTGGGGCTTCCGCGTACTCCCCGAGCAGCGGCGGTTCGCCCGCGCGCTGGTGGAACGCGCCGGGGTGGACCTGGTGCACGGCCACTCCTCGCACCACGTCAAGGGGCTGGAAATTCACCGCGGGCACCTGATCCTCTACGGCTGCGGCGACCTGATCAACGACTACGAGGGCATCGGCGGCTACGCACACTACCGCGGCGACCTGGGGTTGATGTATTTCCCCCTGCTCGACCGCTGCGACGGATCGCTGCTGGAGCTGTCCCTGGTGCCGACCCGCGTGCGACGGTTCCGGATCGAGCATGCACCCGACCGCGACCGCGACTGGCTGCTGCACACCCTGCGCCGCGAGTGCGGCCGGCTGGACTCGGCCGCACCGGAGCCGGCGGCGGATGGGGCACTGCGCCTGGTCCCGTGAACGGCTCAGGAGCCGGTGGTGCGGTCGGGTTCGCTGGCCTGGGCGGTGGCCGCCGGCGGCAGGTGCAGGACCTGCCCCACCTGGATGGCGGAGTCGTCGAGGCCGTTGTAGGTCTTCAGCGCCCGGGTCGTTACACCGTGGTCGTGCGCGATGCCGGAGAGCGTGTCGCCTCGCTGCACCACGTAGCGCTCCCCCGCCGGCGCCTGGAAGCGGCGCGGCGCGAAGCTGTGCAGGTAGTGCATGATGCCGCGGTAAATCGCGTCGGCGAGCTCGGCCCGGAAGCGCCGGTGGTGCAGCTCACGCGCCTGGCGCGGATTGGACAGGAACGCTGCCTCGCACAGCACCGACGGGATCAGCGGATCCCGAAGCACGGCGAAGTTCGCATGCTGCACCTTGTGGTCGTAGACGGGCTCGATCTTGCCGAACTGCCCGATGATCTCGTGCGCAAGATTGTCGGCGGCGTCGATCGAGGAAGACTGTAGCAGGTCCGTGAGCACCACGTTGACCTGGTGGCTCTTGGAGAACTTGATCCCGGCCACGTCCCGGTCGGACGAGTTCTCCACGCGCGCCAGCTGGGCCGCCTCGGCGTCGCTGGCGCCGTGCTCGGAGAGCGCGTAGCAGGTACCGCCGTTCACCTGGGGGTCGTGCGGGTAGGCGTTCATGTGGATCGAGACGAACAGCGCGGCATGGTGCTGCTGGGCCTCGATCACCCGGCGCGTGAGGCTCACGTAGCGGTCGCTGTGGCGCGTCAGGAACGCATGCACGTGCCCCGTGCGATTGAGGCGCTGCGCGACCATGCGCCCGATCGCCAGGGTCACGGTCTTTTCGTGCAGGCCGTGCGGACCCGTGGTCCCGGGATCATGCCCGCCGTGGCCGGGGTCGATGGCGACCACCAGGGGGCCCGTCCGGGCGTGCGCCGCCGCGGTCGTCACCGGTTGCGCCGGACGCTTGCGGCGGCTGCTGTGCTCGCCCGACCCGGCAAGCGTGACCACCAGGCGCTCACGGCCGTGCGCTCCCGGCCGCTGCTGGACGCTGACCTTCGCCGGGCCGGCGAGATCGAATACGACCCGCAGGGTGCCGTCCTTGTGCCGCCCCATGCGCACGTCGCGCACCGGCCCGCTGGCCGGAGGGGCCAGTCCGTCATGCGCCGGACGGGTGTCGGCCAGGTCGATGACCAGGCGCGGGGGATTTTTCAGGGTGAAATAATGGAACTTCGTCTGCCGGCTCAGGGACAGCACCACGTGGGCGCCGCCCGCGTCCGAGAACAGGTCGATGCCGGTCAGGCGGGCGGTGCGGGCCCCGGCGCTGCACGGAAGTGCCATGCAGAGCAACAGGATCCAGGCTGTTGTCGTGTACCGCGCAGCGCCTCTCAAGTGCATGCCCCGTGCCGCCGCCGGACCCGTCCGGCCATCCGGTAACCCCGGCAAGCGTACCTGCATCGGTACGGGCATACAAGAACCGTACAAGATCCTCCCGGGCGCCGCCAGGATCCCGCGTCATCCCCCCGCCGGCGCCGCCGTGCGCTCGGGGCGGCGCAACAGGTCTACCCGCAGCGGCTGGCTGAAGCAGGCGCCCTCGGACCCGAGATGCGCTTCGAATCGCTCCCGGACGGTCCGGCGCAGCTCCGGAGAGAGCTCATGGCGGGTATGCGTGACCTGCAGCACCGCCGCGTCGAACTGGGCGAAATCCGCGAACCGCACCGGCACCCGGAGGAAACGCTCCTCCACCAGCTCGAAGCGCCCGGCCTCGACGCTGCGTCGCAGCCCCTCGAAGGCGTTCCGCCGCACCGCCTCCTCGTCGTGGAACAGGCGCAGGATCTCGTTGAAGGTGCCGGCGAACACGGGCTCGGACACGTACAGCAGGCCACCCGGACGCAGCACCCGGTGGATCTCGTCCAGGGCCCGCTCGAGCGATTCGCCCGGGACGTGATGCAGTGACTTGAACATCAACACGATGTCGAAGCTCGCGTCCGGCTCGTCGATTGCCTCCGCCCCGCCGAACCGGAAGCTCACGCCGCGCAGCGGCGGGCCGGCCATGTTCGCGCGCTGCTGGATCTCGTCAACCTCGCAGGCGACGATCTCCGCCGGCCGACCCGACTCCGCGATGGCCCGGGTGTGAACCGCCGTACCGCAACCCAGCTCCAGCACGCGCGCCCCGTCCAGCGGCAGCATCGCTTCATAGATCTCGCGCTCGTCGGGTACCAGCTCGCCCGCTTCCGGGCCATTCGACAGCTGCATTGCCCCGCCCTCCTCTATTTGGGATCGGAACCCATTATCGCATGCCTGATGCCCTGGCGTGGTGGGCCGTCCGTTCCCTTGTACAGTAGTTATACAACGAGGCAACCGTTTGAAAATACTGGGTGTACGATAAGCGTACAAGCCAAGATGCGGCGCGGCTTGCCGCGCGTTCCCGCCGGCGCGGACACCGGGGCGGTGGGTGTCACCGGAGTTTTCGGCGGCCGCGCGGGGCCGTGTATACTCGGAGCGTGCCGCGCCGGAGTGGCGGAACCGGTAGACGCATGGCGCTTAAAACGCTATGGGCTTTGCCCGTGTGGGTTCGACTCCCACCTCCGGCACCACAATCCGGCCGCATGGGCAGCACACCCTCCCCCGAAAAGCGGCCGGCAGCTGCGCACGCGTTCGATCCAAAGCGGAGTGACACACGAGTGACTCGTTCAGGAAGGCGATGGCTCATCGGCGGTGCGTTCGCGGTCTGCCTGGCGCTCGCCGGCGTGATCGGCTGGATGCTGGGAATCATCTCCGCGATGCAGGGACAGGGGCAATCCGCCCTGCCCGTGCTCGGAACCGCGCCGAGCTATCAGGGTCTGACCAATCAACTGGGCAACAAGGTCAGCTCCGAACAGTTCCGTGGCAAGGTACGGGTAGTCACTTTCCTGTTCCCCTACTGCACCACGTACTGCCCGCTGATCGCCGCCCACCTGGTCGGGTTCGAGAACCTGTTGCGCAGCTCGGGCCTGCAGGACCGGGTCCAGATCGTCGCCTTCGACGTGGACCCCGCGGACACGGGACCGGAGCAGATGCGCGCCTTTCTCAAGGAATACGGCTGGAATCCTTCCAACCTCCACTGGCAATACCTGACCGGCAAGCCCGCCACGATCAAGCACGTCGTTCGTGACGGCTACCACATCGACTACCGGAAGGTGTCGCTGAAGCAGGAAAGCCGGGAGACCGGGCCGGAGCAGACTCCCCAGCCGGCCGTGGCCAATCCGCTGGCGCAGAAGGTCAAGCCCGGCTACGACGTGACCCACAACGATGGCCTGATTATCGTCGATCGGCAGGGCCGGATCCGGAAGATCTATGACCAGGCGGACACGGTCTCCATTCGCCGGCTGCTGAACACGATCAAGCCGTTGCTGAAGGAGCGCCCGAACCGATGACCACCCCGGCGACCAGTTCGCGGCGACGCCGGCATTGGCCCGGGACGCTGGTCGCGCTGGGTGCCGCGCTGGCAGTCGCCGCGCTGGCCTGGGGCTCGAGACCCGCCGCGATCGAGCCGATAGAACCCCTCAAGGGCCGGGTATGGACCATGTGGGACCACTCGGGCGCGATGGCCTTCGTGCTCGTCGGCTGCGCCCTCGCGCTGTGGATCTATCTGCGCGGGGTGAGATGGCACCGCCGGCGGGGGCACCCGGTGTCCGGGTGGCGCCTGGCTTCCTACGTCAGCGGCATTGCGCTCACCTACCTCATCCTGGAGAGCCCGTTCGACGCGCTCTCCGATCACATCTTCTGGATTCACCGGGTGCAGCACGTCGCCCTGCACCACTGGATCCCCATGCTGCTCGCGCTGGCGGCACCGATCCCGGAACTGGTTGCCGGCCTTCCCGCCTGGGCGCGCCGTCACCTGCTCCTGCCGATCCTGCGCAACCGGAGCGTGCGCGGCACCTGGGACTTCATCCAGCATCCCGTGGTCGCGCCGATCCTGTTCGTGGGGCTGATCTACTTCTGGCTCACGCCGCCGATCTTCGACTACGCCACCGTCAACGAGACCGTGCACGAGATCATGCACTTCTCGATGCTGCTCGAGGGCATCCCCTTCTGGTGGCTGATGCTGGACCCGAAGCCCGGGCGGGTCAGCTACGGCAAGCGAATGATCATCCTGTGGGCGGTGATGGTGCCGCAGATGCTGATCGGGGCCTACATCACATTCAGCTACAGTACGCTGTACCCGATTTACGCCACGCTCGACAAGGGCTGGGTGGGCAGCTACCTGTTCGACCAGCACATGGGCGGGCTGGTGGTCTGGATCCCGGCCAGCATGATGAGTGCCATCGCGGCCTTCTTCGTGCTCGTCTTCTGGACGCGCTGGGCACGCGGCACCGGTGGCTGGCCGGAGCCGACCATATGGGAAGCGGCAAGCGAGGTTGCGTGAATCGGGGGAAGGTGGAGGCTAGGGCCGCCTCCCCGGTCCCTCAGAACCCCTGATACTACCAGCGAATCAGGGAGCTATGCTTAGAGATGCCCCAAATTATGCCCCTACTTGACGGCTAGTGGGGGTGCTTGGTGTTGTATTCCGGCACCTAGTCAGATGCTGCAGGTGGGTCTAGGGTGTGGCCGTTAATATAACAATTTCATCTAAAAGTCTTTCCGGCGACCCCTTGCGTCCCGGTTGCTCCCGCGTTGCTGCACGACACCCGCTGGATGTGCCGCCCTATTCCACCCGCCGAGCTGTAGATTCGCGCTACAACGGCGCGATCCCATGCCCCAACTCTTCAATTCGGTGCTGCCCGGGGTTGTAGGACGGGTTAGTCAGACGCACCCATTCCTACCGGCAAGGGTGGCCCTTGCCCGATGGGCTGAGGTGGGAGGCTACTTCTTCTGCTCTTTCGCCATAGCCATCACCGCGCGCTGCCTTTCGGATGCACGCTCCAGGACATCACTGTAGACCCGCTTCTTCTGTTTCGCCGAAGCATTGCGGATGAAGTCAGAGAAGCGAGTTTCACGGACGCGTTTTGGCTTGGCTACGATCATGGTCATTACTTTAGTGGAGGCATAACTCATGCTCAAGGGCTGCGCGATCGTATTTCTCTGGGACGTGGTAGTCAATACGGTCGATGCCGGCTCGGTAGAGTCGATTCGTCCCGTCGTTGTTCTTCAGGAGCAAATCGACGGAGATCCGGCGGCCGAACTCAGCTTTGAGACGATTGACCGTTTCTCTCGCCGCAAAGTACTGGTCAACAAAGTCCTCTGGACGAATGTTTCTCCCTTCGAGGGCTTCCCTCTCCTGGACAAACTCCCACGCGAGCATCGGCTCCTGGTACACGTACAGGAGCTGGACGGTGCGCTTCCGTTTCAGTGACCGCGCGATGTTCTTCTTGGACTTCTCGTAGTTCGCAAGCGTTCCATCCAGGACGAAGCTTTGGCTCTGCCTAAGCGCCAAGTCGTGCATTTTCTCCACGAGTACGGAAACCCCCGCCTGGAAAAGCCACGAGTTCCCGCCCGCATACGCCGGAAACTCAGAACGTAATTCGTCCGGGTCGATACGAAGGATGCGGTTTCCGTCCATCTCCATTTCGGCAAGCAGTTCGATCGACGCCTCGGTCTTGCCCGCCCCAGGGGAGCCGGCCATGAAAACCGAAACGGGCTTATCTTCCGGGGTGAATGTGCGGCGATCGGTCAAGCGGCGCGCAATCTCTTTCTTGTGCCGGTGGGCGTACTCAACTGCGGCCTCGCGTATCTTTTCTTCTTCCGGCGTCACGGCGACTCCTACCGGTTCGCACTTCATGGCCCATAATAGCCATGCGGGAAGCGAGCCGCCTTAGGCACTGCCGCTTGCCGAAGCGAAGTGGAAGCCAGTCGGCTTGAGCGCAGTGTTAGGCCAAATGTACGAATTCGCCGGATATTCACAAGCCGAAATAGTGAACGAGTATTGCTAACAGGAAGCCACTGAGGCCAACGGTAACGACATAGGAGAAGATCCTTTCTGCTCCCGTGGCAATTCTTGGGCGCTCAACCTGACCCTGCACTCCCCGCTTCCGTGTCAATCTAAGCCACCAGATCCGCGCACGGTCAGTTGGTCGAGGGTAAGCGTCCAGGCTGGTTGAAATCATGTATGACAGGAATACCCGCCAATCCCGCTTGATAAGCCAGTTACGACTCAGAGACTTGGCGTTCCGCCGGAAGGACAGTTGAATAAAGTCTTCCTCTTGTCGTAGGTTCTCCGTCCTTGCCGGGTAAAGCACACAGAGCACGGAACCGTCATCAACGCGCTCATATCGCAGGCAAGCACCCTGCTCGGATAGCAGGGTCTCTCGTGGCCTAGGTATTCCTTCTCCGCCGGTAGCAATCATGGTTACTTTATCGAATGGACGGCACCCGAAGAAGACTTCTACGATCCTCTTGTCGACGCCACCATTTGCACCGCCCTTAACAGCATGAAATGAGTATTGTGATTTGAGATTCGTTGCCCGAGAGTCGCTAGACATGAAGGACTCGAACTGCTCCGACGCCCGGTCGGCGAAACATTCGAAATAGCAATATGATCTTAGCCTTTCCATTTCACCCAACTATCCTTGGTGTCTAACGCATAGCTGAGAGGCGCCAGCTGTGCCAGCGTCCCCTCGAGCGTCGTGTTAGAAGCACTCCGACGCAATTTGCCTCATTACTGCAATTCATCGGGATCACTCAGGAAAACCCGCACAGTATCCCCGCGTTCGAGGCCGAAGTTGCTATTTCCAAGATCCTTACGCATTGCCTTCAGGAGTTCGTCCATTTCATACATGCTGTTCTGGCCAGCACTCGACACGCGGCGAAACTTCAACCACGCCTTGATTACAGGCGGAGACGACCAGACTATCAGGCCCTTATTGAGCTGCCAGAATTGATCACGAAGTTCATCGGGGAACTCGCCTTCCTCAAGTATGGTGAACCGCCCCGGGAATCGGGGAGGCTGTTTGGTTTAAGTCATGCCGCGACGGCGGCCTGACGGTCGAGTTGCCTGTAGTAGTTTGCCTCAGCTTCTGCTGGAGGAATATAACCCAGGGGTTCCAGTAGGCGATGGTGGTTAAACCAGGACACCCATTCCAGCGTGGCCAATTCCACGGATTCCCGGGATTTCCAGGGGCCGCGCCGATGGATCACCTCGGCCTTGTAGAGCCCGTTGATGGTCTCCGCCAGGGCGTTGTCATAGCTGTCGCCGCGGCTGCCGACCGACGGTTCGATGCCCGCCTCGGCCAACCGCTCGCTGTATCGAATGCTGACGTACTGCGATCCGCGGTCGGAGTGATGAATCAGGGCATCCGAGTCCGCCGGCTGACGGGCGTACAGCGCCTGCTCCAGGGCGTCGAGCACGAAGTCCGTGGTCATGCTGCGGCTGACGCGCCAGCCCACGATGCACCGGGCGAACACGTCGACGATGAAGGCGACGTACAGCCACCCCTGCCAGGTCGAGACGTACGTGAAATCCGACACCCACAACTGGTTCGGCCGATCCGCCTTGAACTGCCGATTGACCCGGTCCAGCGGGCACGGCACCGATCGGTCCGGCACCGTGGTGCGAACCGTCTTGCCACGACGCGCACCCTGCAAGCCCAACCGGCGCATGAGTCGCTCCACGGTACAGCGCGCCACGGCCACCCCTTCGCGGTTCAGCTGCTTCCAGACCTTGTCGGCGCCATACACCCGAAGGTTGGCCTGCCAGACACGCTCGATGTGAGGCATCAGCACCGCATCGCGCTTGGCGCGGGCGCTGCGCCGATCCGGATCCCGCTGACAGGCCGCATGGCGCCGGTAGGCGGACGGGGCAACCTGCAACACGCGGCAGATCGGCTCGACCCCGTAGGCACCCCGGTGCCGGTCGATGTAGGCGTTTACGACTTCAGTTTGCGGTCGAGCTCCGCCTGGGCGAAAAAAGCGCTGGCCGTGCGCAGGATCTCGTTGGCCCGGCGCAGCTCCTTGTTCTCGCGCTCCAG
>Ga0209921_1000647_pt1 | contig 10296 bp, 8 predicted proteins | sample SalPonF2_C_D2_MG_FD_185730 | JGI IMG/M metagenome (GOLD analysis project Ga0209921, IMG submission 185730) | Salt pond soil microbial communities from South San Francisco under conditions of wetland restoration - Salt Pond MetaG SF2_C_D2_MG... ...
TTATCAAGTTCTTCGCCAGGTACATGCATTTTCCGGGCGATATCATAAAAGCCTGTGGCGACTACAATTTTCGAAGCGGAATAAGTGTCTTTATCGGTTTGTACGGTAAATGCACCGTCCTCACCCGAGACGTTCTGCACCTCTTCATAAAGGTTGATATCCAGCTCATAATGCTCGGCGGCCCGCCGGTAATATTCAAGGGCTTCCGTACGCGTGGGTTTGGGCCCGTGCGAAATAAAGGGCACATCACCAATTTCAAGACGCTCTGAGGAGGAGAAAAACGTCATATTTTTGGGATAATTAAATATACTGTTGACCAGGCAGCCGCGCTCGATAATTTTAACCGGAATATTTTTCTGTTTCAGTGCAATGGCGACGGCCAGGCCAATTGGACCGGCTCCTACAATAATAACCATGAAATACTTTGTTTGAGCTTTAAAAAGTTGAGCCTAAAGTTAATCAATTTTTTCGGCAAAATAATTCGCAATCGTTCTGTTGAGCCATCCGGGTGGGCTGCTGCGGAAACCAACATGCCCGCCTTCACGCGTAATGATGTAATCAATGTGAGGATTCTGCTTGATGGTGTACATCGGAATCATCGCCGGAGGGCAAAGTGGATCTGCTTTGCTGTGAATCAGCAATGTCGGCAGATGTATATTGGGTAAAAATTGGTTTGATGAACAGCGGGTATAATAATCGTCAGCACTTTTAAATCCGTGCAGGGGGGCGGTAACCTGTTCGTCAAACTGGTAGAGTGATGATCCTTCAAAGGCGGGCAAGTCCGGAAAAATTTCACGCTTTTTTCGAAGTTTTTCCGTCATGCTTCGTATAAAAAGATGCTCATAGAGCATGGTAAAGCCCCTTTGAATGCGTTTTGCCCCCAATTTCAAATCGTAGGGAACTGAAACAGCCACCGCTGCCTTGGCCGGGTGTGCATCCCCATGCTCCGCAAGCGATTTTAATAATGCGTTGCCACCCAGAGAGAATCCTACGGCACCAATGGACGAATGTGGAAATTGTCGCAACGTCCATTTAAAAACGGTCATCAAATCATTTGTTTCACCCGAGTGATAAAACCGTCGCCTTTTGTTAAGCTGCGAACCGCAGCCCCTGAAATTTAAAGCCACAACAGAATAGTTCATCGCGCGGCACATCTTCATAAGTTCAATAATGTAGTAACGATTTGCTGAGCCTTCCAGTCCATGCAGCAGTACGATGACCGGTCGCTTTTGCCGGGCTCTGATAACATTCAGTTCCAGAAAATCATCGTCTCCCGTAGCTATTTTCACTGATTCTAACGAAGGTTTTTCGGGATGCGAAAATAAAGAGCAGGCAATGGTGTGAACGTGCCCATTTAAACACCAGGCAGGTGGATTAAATGATTCAATATTCGATAAATTGGTCTGCAAATTGCAGGTCCTGTTAATTTGCCCTTACCGGCCCCGATTACCAAAAGCCGCCGGGCTTTGATGGCCTTATGTATTCAACCGGAATTCTTTTTCCGGAAATTCAAACGGATTAATCTGGTACGCCAGCCTGTAAAACGATGCAGCTTCTTCGCTATTGCCTTCAAACGAATGAATGTCGCTGGCCAACTTATAGAGCTGCGGATTCGATGGGGCTTCATCCAGCAAAGCCGTGAGCAGCGGAATGGCTTCATCCATCTTTTTCTCATCGACAAAAATAGCCAGCTGGTAAAGTTCCGACGTCAGTGATCGCTGATTGTCGGTCAGTCGGTTCAGATAATGCTGGCAGCGCGAATATACATTTCTGTTGAAATAAAAACGGATGATTTCATAAATAAAAGTGGTTGGCAATTCCATACCGTCAATGCGTTTTTCAAGCTCGCGCATCACTTCACGCTTTTCCATCACCATCAACAAATGGATGAGATGGAGCGTCGTTTCTGTATCATGATCTGTTTTTAAGATTTCCGTTTCGAGTTCTTCGGTATATAATTCTTCAAACTTCTCTTTAATGGCTGGTTCCGGATACAGCGGATTGACCCATTCGTCGAGTGTAAGCAATTGGTCAAACCGGCTCATCGATTGCAGCTCTTCTGCAGAATAGGGTTGAATATCCCATTTGTCATTAAAATAGGTAATATTTTTCCAGTATCGCCGGCTTTCGGTATCGAGATCCAGGGCAAAAGTAGTTCTTCCGTAGTGATGGGTCACCTGTATTTCCGGCGCGATACCGACTTTATACCCTTCACGGCGGGCTTCAAACGAAAAATCAATATCATCAAAAAATGCCGGGCCGAATTTTTCATCCATGCGGAGACCCGTATCCAAGCGGAACATGAGAAAAAAACTGTCCAGATAATCCGTTTTTTCGAGTGTATCCTGGTACAGGTCCTCGTTTGAAATAAGTTGATCCTGATTTAGAGTGTTATCGACCAGCGGACCCATCAGAGCATAGTCGGGATGCTCATCCATGAGTTGCTCAAACCGTGTAATCGCAGGACTCTCAAATTCCACATCATTATGCATGATGCACGCATACTGACCTCGTGCGGCATCTAACCCCTGGTTCACTGAGGCGGCAAACCCATTATTTTGGTTGTTTGTAATTATCCGGCAGTTAAAAAATTTGTTTTCTTTCAGCTGTTGCAGGTATTCGTGCGTATCGTCCAGACTGGCATTATCTATGATGATAAGTTCATTTTGGTTCGGATCGCAATACTCATGTATTGAAATCAGGCAATTTTCCAGCGCCGGTCTGCCATGCACAGCGGTAGGGATAATGATGCTTGTTTTGATGGCGTCAGCTTCCAGATCAGAATGAACGTTTTTGGATTTGTTCCCGGCCTCAAGTTCAAATTTTAGCTCCGATGCTTCAACAAATCGCCGTTTGCGTTCCAATAATTTTATTTTGAGGTGTTTGGCCTCCGGATTTCCGGGATCGTGTTCAAGAACTTTTTCAACACATTCAAGGGCCGCACTGAGTTGCCCTTTCATCTTGAGTTTCGCCGCGCGTTCAAGCAGTTCATGATCGCTCTGTGTTGCGATATCCGGCTCTTCAACAGGAGGCAGTTCAGATAACAGGCTGAGCAGTTTTTTTCGTTCTTTTGATGAAGTTTGAGGCCGCCTGAGCAGTGCCATAAGCAGTTCTTGTCGCTCGGCGGGTGAAGGCTCCGGCTCCTCTTTACGTTCGACGGGAGTAAAAAATGATCTTCTCATCTCCATCATGTCCATGCCGGTACGGATAAGCCACTCTGTGGCCTGATACCGATTTAAGTAGGGATCAAAAAATTGATGATATGAAGCAATATGGTTTAAATTCCAAAGCATCAAACCATCCCGGGGAGGTTGCTGGCGATAAATAAAGTCGGGCCATTCAGATAGGCTTTCAGGCAGTTTGGTGGTTTGAATAAGACAAGGTGCTCCGCCATTTTTAAGATTCTGGATCGCTTCCTGAAGCAGTTTCTTGTCAATTTTCTGAATGGATTGCGGCGCCCAGATAATATCGGTATTGGCCTCTTGCAGGGCTTCATTCAGACAGTTACCACGACCGGCCGGTTTTATATGGTTAAAGAAAAAAGTATGTTCGTGCTGATAATAATCAAGCAGGGAATGAATGGCTTCTTCCGTACCATCGGAAGAGGCATCATCAATGATGATCAGCTCAAAAGAAACGGATTCCAGCTCATAGAGCGCCGTCAGGCTGGGTTCAACTTCATCCCGCTGGTTTTGAAACGACAGGAGAACAGAAAACGTAGGTTTTTGATCCATAATGAAGTTTCATCCGGATTACATGCTTGCCTCGGTAATATACAAGGACAAAATTAAAAGGTGAAAGAAATGTTAGTTATTTTTTGGATTTATTTTGCAGGGAGCTTTGCGCCACAGGCATGCCTTGGGCACAATACCAGAGATTTGGTCATTGCGAGGATACCGACAGCCGTCGGGAGAGGAGGAATCTCAAATGGGACCCACGATAATCCCCTTTCTACGATGATAAACGGTATTATCACTTGAGATCCCTCTCCGCCAGCCCCGTGGAATCCCGGCCTGCCGGGGCCACGTTGTGGCATTCCACAGGGCCAGTCGGGCGGATCGGGATGACACATGGGTTCTGCAAAGGCCTCTTTGTAGTTATATGTCGGCGGAACGCCCTCCATATCAGGAGGAAGAGAACTTCCTTCCAACTACTTGATATTTTTAAGATTTGTAAACATTAAAAGTTCCGCGGGAGCTTAATTTATATCGCAAACCAAGAATAAATACCGATGGAGTACCTCCAGATGGCTTCCATCTTTGGCAATCTTCAATCAAAATTGCAGCCTAAAGGTGGTCCCTTCTCCGGGCATGGATTGAACCTTGAGCGTACCACCGTGGGCGCGCATAATCTGCCGTGAGAGGCTCAGTCCGATGCCCGACCCGCCCTGCTTGTACGGCCGCTGCGTGCTGTAAAAAGGGATGAAAATTTTATCCAGGTTTTCCGGCGGAATGCCCGGCCCGTTGTCCGTCACCTGAATACAAACACTACCTTTAGAGGTTAGCTCACTATGTAAATGAAGCGTACCTTCCGGCTGATCACCGAGTGCCCGGAAAGCATTCTTGGTTAAATTGATCAGCACCTGTTCAATCAAATGAGGATCGGCGGTGAGCTTGAGATCATCTGGTTCAACAGAAAAATTCACTGCAATTTGTTGATCTTGAGCTTCGCCCTTATTAAGGTTTTGCACACGCTGAAGCAGTTTTTTTACAGAAAATGTTTCCAGCTCGGGCTCGGGAATTTTGGTGAAATCGCGGTACGAATTGACGAACCGGATGAGCCCTTCGCTCCGGTTTTCGATGGTATCCAGAGCATCCGAAACATCGGTAACGGCTTCTTTATTGATGATGTAACCGTCCTCATTTTCCCGGATATGCGTTTTGAGCAGCATCTGTACCGTTTCCGAAAGTGAGGCGATGGGCGTCACCGAGTTCATGATTTCATGCGCCAGCACCTGCGTTAAATTTTGCCAGGCTTCCATTTCTTTTTCCTCAAGCTCCGCGTTGATATCCTGGAGAGACACCAGCTTGTATGTTGAATCCCGAAGGCGGAAAACAGTGGCACGCACGGCCAGCTGCATCGATTTATTGTTGATGGATAATTGTACGACATCCCGGTCGTTGCCTTCAATATTTTTGATGGCATCCAGCAGTCTCGGACTGATTTTTTCGATATCATCAATTGTGCGCAGCGATGCCACATCGAATAATTTTTTTGCCGCTTTGTTCATCAGTTCGATGTTGCCGTTGCGATCGAATGAAATCAATCCGATGCCGATGTGCCGCACCACGGTCTTCATGTAGCGAAACTGCACCTGTTTTGCGATACGTTGTTTTTTGAAGGCCTCGGCCACACGGGCGAACGATTCATCCAGTTCTTCAAAGGTTTCGCCCCGCCTGGGACCGGAAAACGACTGAGAAAAATCGGAATAGCGAATGGATTCGAGAAACCGGTTGAGCTTGCGGTTCGTCTGCTCGGCGTAATGAATAAGCCGGGAGACTTCATAGACTGCCAGCAGGGAGATCAGGGCCGCGCTGAGGTAGAGCGTCGTTTCAAACCAGAGATAAATACAGACGGCCAGGGTCACGGCCAGCACCAACACCCGGAATATTATTTGTAGCCTGAAGTTTTTCATAGTGATGAGCTTTCAGGTGCCAGCAATCAGCGGTCAGTTTTCAATATTTTCACTGATAGCTGAAGCCTGAAAACTGACAGCTTTATTATAAATTATATTTCTCAATTCGTCGATACAGCGCGGCGCGGGAAATACCCAGTTCCTCAGCCGTGTTGGAGATGTTGCCATCATGCTTGTCCAGTGCTTTGCGAATGACAGTCTGCTTGATTTCGTCCAGGTTATAATTACTAGTTTTCAGCGGGTCGTCGTCCCCGGGTGATTTGGATGCATGAAGTAAAAAATTATCGGTATCCAGAATTTGGTCTTCCGCCATGATGATGGCCCGTTCTATAGCGTGTTGCAGCTCGCGGACATTGCCCGGCCAGCGGTACGACTTGAGATCCTGAAGGGCTTCCTTCGAAAGACGGGTGATATTTTTGTTGTATTTTTCGTCGTATTCATTGACAAAATGGCGGGCGAGCAGCGGGATGTCACCTGTACGTTCCCGCAGCGGCGGTAAATCAATATGGATTGTATTTATTCGATACAGCAAATCCTGCCGGAAATGATCTTTCCGACAAAGATCATCGATTGATTCATTCGTTGCGCAAATAAGCCTGATATCAATGTCAACGGGTTTGGTTGAACCAACACGCGTAATTTGACGATTCTCGATGGCTTTGAGCAATTTGGATTGCAGCGATAAAGGTAGATTGCCAATTTCATCGAGAAAAAGCGTGCCGCCGTGGGCTACTTCAAACCGGCCGGGCCGTGCTTCCTTTGCATCGGTGAAGGCTCCTTTTTCATGGCCGAACAGTTCGCTTTCAAACAGGCTTTCGCTGATCGATCCGATATCCACATTGATGAATACTTCTTCGGAGCGCGGCGACTGGCGATGAAGCGCGCGGGCCACCAATTCTTTGCCTGTACCATTCTCGCCGGTAATAAGCACATTTGCCGGTGTCGGCGCAACTTTATCAATCGTTTTGAACACCTCCTGCATCGCCCCGCTTTGGCCGATCATATTTTGATAGGGCCGGTCGAGCTGCGCGTTGATCTCTTTTTGCCGGCTTTGAAGCGCATCAGCTTTGCGCCGGGAGCGGGACAGCTGGATAGCCGAATTTATCGTGGCCAGCAGCTTTTCGTTTTTCCAGGGTTTGAGTACAAAATCGGTAGCGCCCATTTTTATGGCTTTGACCGCTTTTTCCACATCGCCATAAGCGGTGATGAGCACAATGGCTACAGCCGAATCCATTTCCAGAATTCTTTTCAGCCATTTAAAGCCTTCTTTTCCACTGCTGACGCCCTCGGTAAAATTCATATCTAAAAGCACCGTATCATAGGCGGTATCCTCAAATCGCGCTGGAATATTTTCAGGATTTTCTTCAGTATCAATGCGTGAGAGGTGCTGTTTTAAATATAATTTCGCCGCCCGCAGCACGTCGCGGTCATCATCTACAATAAGTATGCGTCCTTTTTTATCCATAATTCAGTAAACAGTTAACAGCTATCAGTATTCAATAAGCATTTATTTCACTTCGAAGCTTTGCTTTGAAATAGGACAGCTTCAGGGTTAAAAGTATTCCATTTTCAGCGCCAGGGTCATTCCGATGAGCCCATAAATTTGGGCGAAGAGGGATCTCAAACGATGATTAGGATATCCCTATTCGTCAAGTATCAGCCTTTAACAACATTTGAAATCTTTCTCCCGAAAACATTCGGGATCGGAATGATTGTAAATGGTACGAATTGCAAATTCGCGCCAGCAGGTTCATTAGGTTTATTATTTATTGATAATTGCTGATTGAAAATTTTCTATTGTCCAATATCGTACACTAATGTACAAAATCGAACAGTAAATATCTTAAAATACCTATATAGGACGTTTAAAACGGGATATCAACATTATGGTACGGTAGTTGTTTATCTAATTATGTATAATGAATTAAAGAACCAAATGATGGATCGAGACTCTGATATTATGACGAAACGAGGCATGGATAAAAAAATTGAATCCAAGACATGGACGACAAAACGCATTGCGATGGCCGGCGGAGCGCTCGCCGTTGCGGGCCTTTTTATTTACGCCTTTGTTTTCAAGGACTGGAGCTCTACCCTCAATGTGGATAAACAAAAACTGACTATCAGCACGGTAAAAAAGGGATCGTTTCAGGAATTTATTTCGATCACCGGTACCGTTCAACCCATTCAAACGGTCTACCTGGATGCCCGCGAAGGCGGCGTCGTCCAAAAAATTTCCCAACAATCGGGGGCAAAAGTGCAGAAGGGTGATACCATTTTGGCGCTCTCCAATTCGTCGCTGAGGCTCAACGTACTGCAGCAGAAGACATCAATCTATAATCAAATCAACCAAACCCGGAACTCGCGGCTGAATATCAAGCAAAATTCACGCAGCCTGGAAACACAGCTGGCCAGCGCGCAGAAAAATCTTAGACTGGCACGCTCGGCTTACCAGCGGAAGAGCAAATTATACCAGAAAAACCTCATCGCAAAAAAAACGTATGAAAATGCAAAGGAAAATTACCGATACCAGAAGAAAAATTTTAACCTCATTTATAAATCCTATAAACAGGATTCGCTCCGGGCCAAAACCCAGCTCCAACAGATTGACGAGTCGCTTGATCGTATGCAGCGCAGCCTTACCGGCGTGCAGCATATTCTGGATAAACTGGTGATTGAGGCCCCCATATCCGGACAGCTGTCGACCATCCAGCTCAACCCCGGGCAGTCGATTTCGTCGGGGCAGCGTGTGGGACAAATCGACCGGTTGAATAATTTTAAAGTCCGGGCTGATATCGATGAATATAATCTTTCACGTGTGCGCACGGGTCTGCACGGCAGTTTTACCTACGATGGTAAAAAGCATACCCTCAAAATCACGAAGGTGTACCCGGTCGTAAAAAATGGAAAATTTAAGGTTGATATGAAGTTTGAGGGCGAGGCGCCCTCGCAATTGACGCGAGGTCAGTCGCTGCAGATTCGGCTGGCGCTGAGCCAGAATAAAACCCGGGCTCTGCTATTGCCGCGCGGCGGGTTTTACCAGCAGACGGGCGGCAACTGGGTGTATAAAGTCACGGATAATGGTCAAAAAGCCGTTCGGCAGCCTATCAAACTGGGCCGTCAGAATCCCGACTATTTTGAAGTGCTTTCCGGACTGCAGCCGGGCGATAAAGTAATAACTTCCAGCTATGATACCTTCGGCGATAATAAGGTATTGGATTTGAAGTGAGCTATCAGCTTTCAGGCATCAGAAGTCAGTCATCAGCTTTTAGTTATCAGTTTGCACTTTTTGAATTAATGAATATAGCATGCGTTTGACTTCAGTTATTTTTTCAAAGAGTTCACTAAATGCTTCATTATTTATAAACGATAGATCTTTTGACAAAATGAGCTGGTATTCTAATTCCGACGCCGAACCAAAAGCGATATTCAAAAACCGGGCAAATTGTGCTTGCGTGTTTCTTCCGCATCCTTCGGCAATGTTGGATGGAATCGAAGAGGCTGCACGGCGCATTTGGCTGGTGAGACCATATAATTCTTCTTTCGGAAATGAAGATGTGGACTTGTAAATATTTAACGTCAACGTATGACTTTTTTCCCAGACAGATAACTTTCTAAAATTTCGCATTAGGATAAGATTTTAAAATTAAATTTTGATCCGAAGCCATTGCTGACCGCTGAAGGCCAATAGCTGACGGCTCCATTAATAATAAGACAATCCAAACCCGAACTCCTTACAACTTTTTTTACTGTAATAACTCAAAAATCCAGCATCACCATGATAAAGACCGAAAAACTAAAGAAAATCTATACGACCGAAGAAATTGAAACGACCGCACTCGACAGCCTCAATCTGGAAATTGAGCAGGGCGAATTTTGTGCCGTGATGGGTCCCTCGGGATGCGGCAAATCCACCCTGATGAACGTGCTGGGGCTGCTTGATAATCCCACCGCCGGGAAATATTACTTCATGGGGAATGAAGTGTCCGATTACTCCGAAAAAGACCGGGCGCAGTTACGCAAAGGCAACATCGGCTTTGTCTTTCAGAGTTTTAATTTGATCGATGAGCTTACCGTCTTTGAAAATGTAGACTTACCGTTGCTTTACCTGGGCGTCTCATCTGATGAGCGCGAGAAGAAAGTAGAAGCCGCCCTGGAACGCATGGATATGATGCATCGCCGCAATCATTTCCCCCAGCAGCTTTCCGGCGGGCAGCAGCAGCGCGTGGCCATTGCCCGGGCCACGGTCGCCGACGCCAAACTCATCCTGGCCGATGAGCCGACCGGTAACCTCGACTCGGATCGTAGCGATGAGGTGATGAATCTGCTGGCGGAGCTTAATGAGCAGAATACCACCATTATCATGGCAACGCACTCCCCGCATGATGCCGATTATGCCCGCCGTGTCATCAACCTGTTTGATGGACAAATCGTCAGTGAAGATATGCAGGAGGGATTTCATGTTTAAAGCTTTCAGGTGTCAGCTATCAGCTTTCAGCTTTCAGTCTTCAGCTGTCAGCTACTGAACACTGACACCTGATAGCCGAAAGCTGAAATAAGGTTACTAACAATGAATTGGCATATAATTGAAACTTATTAATAAGCCACGACCATGCTCAAAAATTATCTCAAAATAATCTCTCGTAATCTTTGGCGCCAGA
>Ga0209921_1000648_pt1 | contig 10295 bp, 8 predicted proteins | sample SalPonF2_C_D2_MG_FD_185730 | JGI IMG/M metagenome (GOLD analysis project Ga0209921, IMG submission 185730) | Salt pond soil microbial communities from South San Francisco under conditions of wetland restoration - Salt Pond MetaG SF2_C_D2_MG... ...
GCGTGCGCTGTGTAATCATACAATTTAAAATACTGCTGCTTGCTTCCGTGCCAGTAACTGATATCCGGTTCATTCCACACTTCCCAATACCAGCTTTTGACTTCTTTTCTGCCGTAACGTTTGATACAGTGTCTTACCCAGTGTCGGATGAGGGCCGCCCACTTTTTATAATTCTTCGGCGGGTAGGTATAGCCGGTCATCTCCTTTCCATGCGGCGGCTTGGGTGACCAGGTGGGTTCATAAGGATTGGGATGGGTGGACAATGCTTTTGGCATAAATCCTATTTCTACATAAGGATGCATCCCCCTTTTAACGAAGGTATCAAATATTTTATTCATGATATGCCAGTTGTATACCGGTTTCCCAGCCGCATTCTCCGTATAAACATTTGTAGAACTCCACTTCGGGCGGGGCACGCCATTGCCCGTGGCCAGCAGATAATGAACCCGAATATTTACCGGGACGGGACTTAATTCTGATAACTGCGTTAACAATTTTTTCCCGTCTTTCATAAACGTATAATCAGCCTCATCATACCCAAAATTAGCCCAGATAGGATTCATGGGACCTAAATATTGACCGGCATCTACCGTAATCTTTACCGACTCTGTACGATTCCCAACATTTTGAGCTACTCCCACCGCTGTTATGGACAGGCTAAACAATAAAAAGGAGATAGCTATAATATAAATCTGCTTCGAACTAATATGGATTTTTGTACAATTTCTAACCATTGTGTGATATTTGATTTTCGGTAAAGATTTCTACTGGTATAACCACTGTTTAGCATCGCTGACAAGCTGAATGGCATCCCGATAGAGCACGGAGAAAGTTTTGAATGCATTTTTTTCACCACCATATATATTGGTGCCAACATATTTTCATAAATCCTTTATTTAAATCATCCCGAAGGCACAGTTGATATTAGGTTTAAGAGTATTTTTAAGATATTCTTTACTCATTCTATTTACCTACATTTTAAATTGATTTTACAAACAAATGCAACCGGTTACAGATGTATAGGTCTTGAAATTTTTCATGCTGTAATTGGGACGTTCATTTCGATAATAAGTGTATTTTTCACGTTTTAATACCTGTTTTAAGGCTTTCAATGAGATAATTTACCTCGATTTGCAGCAGCACCGAAAACGAAACAGACTGCAGGCGGTAAATTTTATCGTCTGTGTTCAATAATATTGTGCGACATTATCTTCCAAAATTGAAGTGCTTTGCAGGCTGTTCACTACCCTATATGATATTTGAGGCAACCGATTTAAATTCATCAATAATAATGAAGAAAATCATAAAACACGGTCTCCCTTTCAGTTTCAAACGGATGGTAACCTATAGTTTCAGCACTTCTCTTCTCCTCACTCCCATGGTTTCGCCCTATCTCTTAGCTTAAAATTAAAATCGAAATAAATTTTTGACTTTGTAATAAATACTAATATATTAATACTAACAAAACAATTAGAACAAATCTAAAAGGTCATGAAAAAATCACTCACTCCCCTCGGCGAAACGGAAATGGAAGTATTACATCATGTATGGAAACTAAAAGAAGCGACCGTCAAACAGGTTCGAAACCGGATACTGGAAAATCGTGAAGTGGCCTATACCACAATCATGACGGTTATGAAAAACCTGGCTGATAAAGGGTATCTGAAATATCGCAAAGAAGGCGTCACCTACGTCTATAGTCCGGCCATAGAACCAGAATCAGTCCGCTTCAATCTTGTGAAAGATTTGGTGAAAAAAGTCTTCAAGGGCTCCCCAAAAGAATTGGTGCAAACATTGGTGCAGGGCGAAGATTTAACCAATGAGGAGCGTCAGGAAATAAAAAATATGATCGACGAAATGGAGGAATAAATCATGCATGCTTTAACCACTGTACTCCGTAATATGGGCCAATCAGGTCTCCACCTGTTTTGGCTTCCCGTGGGCATTTGGACAATTACAACCCTCGTTGTACTCCTATTCTTTAGGATAAAGGCCAAAAATACCGCTGTGATCTATCATTATCATGGCAGAGTAGCACTGTTATGGGGCCTGGCCGCTGGCGTTATCGGTTCATTGCTATTTGCGTTCATTCCTCTGCAGTCTTCGAATGGCAGTGGCATATCAGCGAAATTTATTGTCATTCGTGACCCTGTAACCATCACTGCTGCATCAGCGGCTACTCATTCATCCTGGTGGACAACGCCTGCAATCTGGATTGGAGGGCTGACGGCCCTCGTTGTTCTTATCGCTGCGGCAGCTGCGCTTAAACTTGGCATCGATTTTATCTGGCTGCGATCTTTTCTGCTAAATCTGCCGACGGATCAACCCGGTAAGAAAGCTTTACTTTCAAATAAGAATTGTGAACTTTTATCAGAATGCCAGCACAATATAAACCTCATCTTCTCTGACCGTATATCAATTCCATGTACTTTCGGCTGGCAGAAAAAATACATTGTCCTACCCAATTATTTACAGTCCGAGCCTGAAAAACTTAACATGGCCGTGCGTCATGAACTCATGCATATTTTAAATAACGATTATGCCATACATGCCACAGTGAAGGTCATTCGTGCCCTGTTTTTCTTTCATCCCCTGGTGCATAAGCTTGCCACAGATATAACTGAGTATCGCGAAATATACTGCGATCAACAGGTTCTCTGTGATACTGAAATTTCCCGGAAAAGCTATGCTCAATTGTTATTTGAGTTGTCCCCCAAATCCGTTTTTAAAAAGTCGGCAGCCGTTAATATGGCTGTTCGCCCATCAACCCTAAAAAAACGCATCCAAACGATGAAAAATATAACCCCCAAAATACCCTCGTTTCGATGGAGCATTACGCTGATGCTGATTTTTGCCTTAATGATTACCGTGCTGCTGGCCTGTAGCGATATCAGTAAAAATGGTATAACGCAAACCGAAGTTCAGCAAACACAGGCCAATATGGCGAAGGCCCCTTCAGGCAGTATTCCAATCTACATAATAAACGGCAAACAAATACCTCCTGCCGAAGCTAAAAACAAGGTTTCACGCCTAAAACAAAAGTACATTAAAACGATTAATGTACTAAAAGATTCTGCTGCTACCGCCAGGTATGGTAAAGCCGGCAAAAACGGCGTCATAAATATTACCCTTGTCGAAGGGGTAACAAGAGCGGAAGCTTTTAGTGATCTGGAAGCTCACGCGCCGAAAGCTCCGGCCGATACAGCACACAAAAAGAAAATTTTTGTGGCCGTTCAAAATAACCCTAAACTGAAAGGAGGACTTGCAGCACTTCAGAAGAAAGTCAGGTATCCGGCAAGCTGTAAAAATGATGGTATCTCGGGGCGTGTCACTTTACAATTTGTTGTTAATAAAAAAGGTGTCCCGGCTCATGTTCATGTAATTCGGGGAATCGGCGGCGGTTGTGATAAAGCGGCGATAAAGGCTGTAAAAAAATACGCCCGATTCAAACCGGGCAGGGAACGCGGCAGGGCTGTCAACGTAAGGTATTCACTCCCGATATTTTTTAAACTGTCAGGACAAAGCACAAATAGTCAATCCAGTGCAAATGATAAAGGGAGAATGATTAAAAGTAAGATGGCAGTCAGAAATGTAAAATTGAGTTCTAATGGGAAGTTAATCGGAATGGTTTACAACAAATCTAAAAACAAGCCCTTAGCCGGAGCAAACATTGTTATGTTTAAAAATAATACGAATAAATTATCTTCTAAAGGAACGGTAACAAATGCGACGGGTAACTTTTCCATCAACAATGTAACGCACCATGGCAAGCTTAAAGTAAGCTATACAGGCTATCAGTCTGTAGTGGTTAAATTTTAAGTTCAAATTAATTCAAACATGCTTAAGATGGGGACTTCCTGACATAACTTAAAGAAATAAACAACTTAACAGACCTTTCAAAAGCGGAACTTCACTGGTTCCGCTTTTTTTATTTTAATACAATGACAATTTCAGTAATTTCGGTATAAATTTTATTTTGTCGTCCTCGCTAATTCGAACATAATATTAGGAAACAATTAATTAGTATGTATTCTCCGCAAAAACATTTCTTCCTCTTACTTGCTTTTTTTCTGATAATTGCCGGGCTTACGGCTTGTCATCACTCTGAAAATAAATATTCCAATTTGCAAAATTCGGCGGCGATGAGTTCAAAATCATCCAAAAATCATAAAGGCCTGCTGTATATTGTAAATAAGAAAAAAATAAAAGCCGACTCGGTTCGAAATATCGTTTCCCGAATCAAACCAAAATATATTCAATCCATTAGAGTGGTTACAGGCAAAAAAGCAGTTTACGCTTTCGGAAAGGCGGCGAGCAATGGCGCTATAGTAATGAAGGTCAAAAACAAGAAAAAAGCCTTTCACGATTTACTTCCCAAAGGGTCTACGAGAACTGCGTCTGCTGACTCGATTCCAAGTACCACAGATACCACGAGCCAAACCAACCGCAAGCAACCCGTTCTTATAGGAGGATTGAGAAAACTCGAAAACAAGGTGAAATATCCTAAAAAATGTTGGAAGGCCGGTGTTCAGGGGCGGGTTGACGTACGGTTCACCGTTAACAGGCAGGGACAGGTCGAAAACCCCAGCGTTGTGAACGGTATTGGGCACGGCTGCGATAAGGAAGCTGTCCGCGTGGTGAAGAAAGCACGGTTCAAACCAGCCCTCAAGAATGGTCATCCCAGGCGAGTACAAACAATGCTTCCTATAGTATTTACGCATCCCGGAAATAAGTAAAACGCATATCAGCCGGTTTTAAAATTTTCCGTTTGTTGGGATTATTCGGGGATAAAGATGTTACGAATAATTACTGCAAAGCAACGAATTAAGATATTTTTTGCGCTACGGACTGTCCATCCTTAAAAGACTTTTAGTGTGAGTTATTCCGTAATCGCCACAGATTATTTATTAAAACATGTATACTCTTAAGTTCATGCCTTGCTTGGAGTTTAGAAAATATTTTCTTCTATTCAGTTCACTTATACTACAAATCATTCCTTCCCTTTTTTTATTTTATTGCCATAAACAAATTCAGTATGTTTCAACAAAAATAAACGATATCCTTTTTGAAGATACGAGCGTACGCTGTTCACGGCTTTACAGCACTCGGTGCAGTCTTGGGACTTTGGGCTGTAATTCTAATATTCCAGGGCTATTTTCATGAGACCCTCTGGATTCTCTGTGCTGCCGGAATTGTTGATTCGGTTGATGGCGCCCTCGCAAGAGCAGTTGATATCCACAAACATGCTCCCCGCATTGATGGCGCTTTGATGGACAACATCATCGATTTTCTGACCTGGACAATCGCCCCGCTTATCTGGATTTATGCAACGATGCACCTGCCCGCATGGGTGCTTATGATCTGTGCCTTCGCCAGCATCTTCGGCTTTACCAATGTGCAGGCCAAGAGTGATGATAATTTTTTCACCGGCTTTCCTTCCTTTTGGAATATCGTTGTCTTTTATATTTACCTGCTGCATCTTTCGATCCCCTGGGCCTCGGCTATTTTAATTTGTTTTGCTATTACGACGTTTTTGCCCGTAAAATTTATTTATCCCACAAAAACGGAATCTTTTCAAAAATTTACGCTTGCTCTGGGGGCCGTCTATGGCATTCAGCTTCTGGTCATGATTTATTTATTTGATCGTACTCCCCCTTGGGTCACCTACACCTCTTTTATCTTTCCGGTTTATTACTTTGGTACCTCATTTTACTTGCAGTTGAAACATCTGTAATGACGGTCCGTATGCTCTGATAGTTAAAAACCCTAAAAACGGACAAATTATGAGTTCACGATTGAGACGATCCAATACGGACAAAATGATTGCAGGGGTTTGCGGCGGTATAGCTGAATATATTGGTTGGGATTCAACCATAATTCGCGTAATTTTTGTGGTATTAACATTGGTAGGATGGGGAACACCGATTCTGCTTTATCTTATTCTTGCAATAATTTTACCTGAATAAATCAAAATATGCATATTGCCGATGATGTTGAACCCAAGGTAAACCACTTGCTTAATACAATGCCTCATAATATGGGACATACCCTGGGCATTAAATTTCTTTCTTTCAAAAAAAATGAGGTAAAGGCGACCATGCCGGTTGATAAAAATACGATTCAGCCCTTTGGCATTTTACACGGCGGGGCGTCGGTGGCGCTGGCTGAATCAGTAGCGTCCATAGGCGCATGGCTGAATGTAAATGAAGATTCTAAAACAGCCGTTGGGGTTGAAATTAACGCCAATCACATCCGGGCGGTACCGCAGGGTGATTCAGTTATCGCCACATCCCGGCCTGTTCATCGTGGAAAAAAAACGCAGGTTTGGGAAACGAAAATTCACACTTCAGATGGACAGCTGGCTTGCATCTCACGCTGTACCCTGGCAATTGTTGACAAGTAACCTGGAGGGGGGCAGTCGTGAATTTTGAGTTGAGAGAGTAGGCCTCAGTAATAGTTAATTGCAAAATCGAATAGGACTTGACGGGATACTGGATGTTAGGTTGCTGGTCTTTTCCGTTTTTATGAATACCTGGAATACGCGAGTGAAGATAAATTAATCACATATCCAGGTTCCAGCATCCAGAATCTAATATCTAAATTTTTTCAACAGTATTTTGCAATTAACCCATGTCTCAAGGCTCACGATTCCTCGCTTACAAGCTGCTGTAAAAGCTTTCGCTTGACGACGGGAAAAATTGTGGCATCAAATGGAAAGTTAAGCGTCGTTTGGAATGAATAGGTGGCCGGATTCGGTAATTCCTTGTATTCATCCATCAAGGCAAGCTTCACGGAATTCGGAGAAAGCCGCGCATCACCCTGCTCAACCGCTTTTAAAAAATTTGTTTTCAGCAAACGATATTTGTCATGTGCGCGCTGGAATATCGAGACCTCATATTGGTAAAGTACCAGCTTCGACTCTTCATTATCCGGCACAAACATGTAGCCTTCATCCGTGTAATTAGGTACAATGCCCACCTCTTCAAGCACAATTTCATCGCTCACAAATTCATAGATAGTTTTCCCCTCTTCTATCTTGGCTTTAATGTACGGAAGTGCCCACTCGATTAAGCGTTCAACCTGTTGCAGGTCCGAATTATCTTCAAAGATGACTTCATGTTCAATTTTACTATTTAGAAAATCAATTTTTTTGATACGCTTTGGGAATTTATTTTTCAGATCTTCCAGGCGTTGCCTGATCTCGTTCAGCATGCGATAAATATCAATCAAATGGCTCAGATGGGGATATATGCAATTACGCTGAAAATCATTCGTTATTTTCTTTAGTACACTTAAGACCTGGTATTGACGCTTTTCAAAATCCGACCGAACCTGGGTGAAAAGATCAACGTTTAACTTTGCGCTGTGCATGATGTCCTCCTTCCATTCAATGAGCTGATCAGTTATATACCATTTTATTTAATAACGTATTAATATGCAATCCTTATTGTATATATTTTTTAATGCCTAAATTTATTAAGTTTATTTATATATAAATTGTAAATATTTAATTTTCTAAAGAGTATTTACATAAACGGGCCCATTGCACCGCAAAAGCAACCTTTATGTGAGATGGCCTGGATATAAATATTCAGATATAAAAATATTCCATTTTAGCACAGAATATTTATCCATTATTTCGGTTTTTTAAATTGAAATAAACTTTTTTAGCCTCTAAAATATTGGTAGCTTATTCGAGAACCTCTTGAGTTAATAAACTATTTTATGATCCGATTTAATCAGCGTACTCAACTTCTGTTTTTAATTATCTTCGCCGCTTTATTTTTGGGCTTTAAACGGGCGCCTTCCGATAGCAGTCAGACGATAACCGATGAGCTTATTTCAAAGCTGGCCCTAAAAAATGAATTAAAAGCGACTCCCTCTAATATTGAAACACAATTCAAACAAAATTTTTTACAGCTCTCGTCCCAAAAAAATAAGCTGATGCTAAAATCATTTCGCAAGGCCTATGATACGAACCAGTTGCTAAATGATTTCCGGGCTTCCCTTCGAAAAAAAATGAATTCTCAATACCGTTCAAAAATTGAAGCTTGGCTACAAAAATCCTCCACCCAGGCTGTCAATAACGCGCGGCGAGAATATTACACCTTACAAGGTAAGCGCAAACGTGTCGTTGCCATGTATAAAATGGAAAAACATCCCCCTGCAGCGGAACGCATGCATTTATTTGCTGAAATGAGAGACACTACCGCTGCTAATCAGTCGTCTATTGAATCTTCAGTTACGATTCTACGGTATGTCATCAGAGCATACGGCAATTTAAATGAGAAACATAATTTTAGCAGAAAACGGGTGAATGCTATTGTTAACAGCTTTCGCAGCGAAATGCTTTCAAGGCAAAATCAACAACAGTCAAACTTTCAGGGGAATCGCCAGTTAGCTGTTATGTATCATAATGTTAAAACGAAAAATCTTAAAGATTATCTTAAATTTTTTGAAACTGATGCCGGCCAATGGCTAACAAGAGCTATAAATAAAAGTATGAATGAAGCTTATAAGACCGGGGGCAAACGATTTTTGCAAATTATCGGTTCCAGCTAAAGATAAAATTTAACAACATCAAATTTATTAACATACATCTTGCAAAAAGTGATTTTATTATCTATTACCGTCGGGAAAGATCCGGCGAAAAATGAAGCCACTTTTTGCACAATTATTATTTAGACATATTTATGAAATTAAGAATTCTTCTCGCCTCTTTATTAATCATCTTTTTTACCAGCTGCTCTACTTCTCATGAAATTGTAAAGCCGCAGCCCAAACAAGCGCCTGATTCTGTTAACTTTTCCGCCTTAAAAAACCCGCCCAAAGACTGGGATCAACTGGATCAGAGTTTCACCCGCTTCCCGGGTATTAGTAGTAAATTGGCCTATAAATATATCTTAAATAAACGAAAGCCGAAAAAGAAGGTTGTCGTGGCCGTTGTTGATGGCGGAGTAGATATTCACCAGAAGGACCTTAAAGGCCATATCTGGACAAACAAAGATGAAATCCCCGGCAACGGCAAGGATGACGACCACAATGGCTACGTTGATGACGTGCACGGATGGAATTTCATTGGCGGACCGAATGGCAATGTTAACAATGATACCTACGAAGTTACCCGTATTTACGCGCGGTTATATCCTAAATTTCATAATGCAGATACTACAAAATTCACTCCCCAACAGGAGAAACAGTATAAACGCTATAAGAAAGTTCGAAAAGATTACAAATACCAAATCAATAAAACACTGCAACGATTTAAAAATATTCAATCGCTTCAGGAAAGTATGCACCAGGCGGATTCCATTTTGACCCGACATTTTAATGGCTCTTTCACTTATAAACAGGTCCGGCAAATTAAACCCCAGAATCAGCAAATTGCTTTTGCCAAGAATGTGATGAGCTATGTAATGAAAAACAACATCGATTCAACGGTCATTGCAAAGCAAAAGAAACACATTTATGATGATGCCCGGTACGGCTATAACCCTAATTTTGACCCGCGCCATATTGTTGGCGATAATTACCAGGATAAAACCCAGCATGATTACGGCAATAACCAGGTCGGAGCTGCCGGGCCGATGCACGGTACGCATGTGTCAGGCATCATTGCTGCTATTCGCAACAACGGGATTGGGATGAACGGCATTGCGGGCAAGGACGTACGGATCATGCCGGTCCGTGTGGTACCCGATGGTGATGAACGCGATAAAGATGTCGCAAATGGCATTCGCTACGCCGTTAATAACGGGGCTGATATTATTAATATGAGCTTTGGAAAGCGATATTCACCCTATAAAAAAGTGGTTGATCAGGCGGTAAAATATGCCGACAAGCATGGGGTGCTAATGGTTCACGCAGCCGGTAATTCCTCTCAGAATACCGATAAAAAGCCAACGTATCCAACGGATCGGTACGGGCGAAACCTGAAAGGCGGAACGGCAAAATTATGGATTTCAGTTGGTGCATCTTCATGGAAACCCGGCAAAAATTTCGTTGCCAGTTTCAGTAATTATGGAAAACATACCGTCGATCTTTTTGCTCCGGGCGTGGATGTTTATTCAAGCGTTCTGCACAACAAATTTAAACGTGAATCGGGCACCAGTATGGCAGCTCCGGTTGTAAGCGGTGTTGCAGCGGTGATCATGGAGTACTATCCCAAGCTATCGGCAGCACAGGTAAAAAAGATTATTCTGGACAGTACAAAAAAGTTCCCGAATAAGAAGGTCATTTATCCCCATAAACCAGGTAAAAAAGGCAAGGTTGGCCTGTTTAGTAATTTATCGGTT
>Ga0209921_1000649_pt1 | contig 10293 bp, 9 predicted proteins | sample SalPonF2_C_D2_MG_FD_185730 | JGI IMG/M metagenome (GOLD analysis project Ga0209921, IMG submission 185730) | Salt pond soil microbial communities from South San Francisco under conditions of wetland restoration - Salt Pond MetaG SF2_C_D2_MG... ...
TTGATTAAAGAGGCAAAAGCAGAAATGGAATATATGTAATCGACAATTTCTGAATGTAAATGATAGTTTAGTTGAACCCGAAATTATCTGAAACAATGGCTTTATCATTTAAATTAAATCGATCATTTACCGGCGATAATCTTATACAGGTAACCTCTCAATTGTTGTCACTGCTAAAGACCAACGTAAGTTTTACGACGCTTAAGGAAACCCTGTTATCGCATCCCGACTATCCGAGCCTGCTGAGCATTTCAGAGAGTTTGGATCGTTGGAAAGTAAACAGTGTGGGACTACAAGCGAGTCCCGATAAATTGGAAGAACTTCCTACGCCATTTATCGCATATATCAAAGGCCAACGTTTTATTACCATTACAAAAGTAATGGAAGATACCATTACATACCTTGATAAGGACAACCGGGAACAGACGGTCTCGAAAGATGAGTATTTAAACCGGTGGGAAGTAGTCGTTTTGTTAGCCGAATCCGGCAAGCAAAGCGGAGAGGCTGATTATAAAAGGATCAGACGAACAGAGACCTGGCATACCTTGCGCATTCCCCTCGCTTTCTTTGGTTTATTTTGTTTGGGATGGGTACAGGTTGGGAGCCTGATTGTTCAACAAGCTCCTGATCTGTTGTATTATACTTCGGTTATGATCCTCCAGTTTGCAGGAATGATCCTTACCGGGTTGCTCATATGGTATGAATACGATCAGCAGAATACGCTTTTGCAAAAAGTTTGCTCGATGGGTAAGAAGACCAATTGCCAAAGTGTCCTCAGTAGCAAGGCGGCAAAAGTTATAGGAAATATTTCCTGGAGCGATATTGGTTTTATTTACTTTACCGGAGGCTATCTTTATTTATTGATCACGGGAACGAGCTTTTTACCTGTTATAACCCTTTTAAACCTGATAGCGCTTCCCTACATCGTTTTTTCGATATATTACCAGGCACGAGTGGCCCGTCAGTGGTGTACTTTTTGTCTGAGTGTACAGGCCGTTTTGTTATTAGAATTTGTAGCAGCTTTACTTACTCACCAACCCTTTTGGCAGCCGATGACAAGTTCTGTGGAACCTATTACAATAGGAATTCTTTCCTTTCTCCTTCCGGCAGCAGGCTGGCTATTTACGAAGGATACGATTTACCAGGCAAAGAAAGGTACAGATTACCGGTATCAACTGGCCCGCTTTAAAAATAACGGAGAGGTGTTTGCGGCCATGCTCCGCCACCAACCGGCGGTTGCCCGGGATCCGGGGGATATGGGTATTACAATTGGTAATCCAAACGCAAAGAATACCCTCATAAAAGTATGTAATCCCTATTGTGGTCCATGCGCCCAAGCGCATCCAAAGATAGAAAAACTAATTGATGAAAACGAGAATTGGCAGGTGCAAATTATTTTCACGGCTTCCGGTGATGATGAAGACCGGCGTACGGCACCGGCAGCACATATGCTGGCTGTTGCAGCCAATAATAATGAAGCCCAAACCAGAAAAGCCCTGGATGATTGGTACAATGCCGAGGAAAAGAACTATAAACAATTTGCCGCCAAATATCCCATGAATGGGGAACTAAAGCTTCAGAAGGGGAAGCTAAAAATGATGGATAATTGGTGTAAAGACGTAGGCATAACGCATACGCCAACTTTTTTTATAAACGGCTATCAATTGCCGAATACGTACGATATTACTGATTTAAAAGATATTACTTCACCTTAGAGTGTAGTTATTATGCATGGCCATTTTTTCCAATGGTCTGTACTGACCATTCACATGAAATATTAACATAAAATGAGGTTAAAATGAAAAAGCTAAATTTTGCGGAAATGGGAAAAACCTTGTCGCGTTCCGAAATGAAACAGATTATGGCCGGTAGTGGTTGTACTAGTACCTACAAGTGTTGCCCTGATGCAGGAACTGCCGGATGTTCTAATTGTGCAGCTTCTACCAATTGCCCGAGTGGTTATTATACGGTAGATTGCTTTCTATGTACTTAATTAATCAGCTATTAGGGAGAGGGAATAAGGATTATATTTATGTATTCCTTCTCCCTAATCTGGAATAATTTTATGGATTAATCGGGCTCAATAGAGATAATATTGATTTATTCTTTAGTTATCTTTTCCGTATACCATTTATCGGTATGTGATAATAACTAATTTAGATAAACTGAGACCATCTCACTTCACTAACAAGCCATATATAAATTGGTTCGGACTTAATCAATTCTATTATTGGGCACAATATTAGTTTCATTCAATCCCTATAGTATCAATTTTATCCAGCTTAAACTGAACTATCAATGGTTTGCTTTATGAGTAAAAGAATAAATTTAAATTCCGGCAAATTAATTCCTCAAAAAATCCAATTAGGATACAAACAAAACAAAATGTCACGGTTACAAAAGGTTCTTTTATTTTTTGTTCTTTTATTTTTCCTTTATGCCTGTCGTGCAGGAAAAAATGCTCAAAATACTGTTTACCATTTATCACAATTAAGATTAAAAAAAAATCTTTCCGTACCAATAGATTCTCTGCATACCATTGTCAGCCAACAATTACGTGGTATGGTAGTTGATAAAAAAGGTAATATCTATTTAAAGGATGTTGCTAAATATAAAATTGATATCTTAAATTCAAGAGCTCAATATTTAGGATCAATGGGCAGAAAAGGTCATGGTCCCGGAGAATTTGATTTTATTATGGGTAATATGTCAATTCTAGGAGATACACTATTTATACTGCAATACCCTAGCCGCTTATCGATGTTCTCCATACCCAGTGGTCATCTTATACAGACTGATAATATTTCAAGGGCAAAAATAAATGGACACCCAATTGGATTTCCTGAAAAACTTACCCCTCTTACCAACGGTAATTATGAAATCATTTCAACACTTAACACATCCTTCAAGAGCCCACTTATATTATCCATTTATAATCATAACTTGAAGCCAAAAGATATATTAGTACATTCTTATCCACCAACTAACACTTTCATTTATCGAAATCCTGGAAATAATCACGCATTTGGATTTTCATCAAGTATTCTTTTTGCCCCACATACAGAAATAGCCTTTGGGTCACATGGCTTTATTTATGAAGCACATTCAGATAGTACTCACATTTATGTATATAACTCAACAGGAAATAAAATCCGTGATATTTCTTTTAAATACAATCCTATCGTTTTGACTCAAAGTGATATGGATAGTTTGGCAAATTTGCTACCAAATAATAAATGGAAAAACATGTTCCGTAAAGCAATAAAACGGAATAATATAAAAATACCAGGAAACTGGATGATCATGCGAAAACTCCTGGTGGACAATAAAAAAAGGTGTTGGATTGAATTAGTAACGCCAGGGAAATCGACACATACTTGGTGGATATTCAATAAAAATGGTCATCCCCAATGGAAATTCAAACTTAACCGCTATGTACACTTATATACTATCCGTAATGGAGAGGTATATGGAATATGGAAAAAGCGTGGACATTATTCTCGTATTATGCGATATAAAATCGAAGGTATGAATTAAAAGGAGACTCTTTTTTAAACAATAATTCTAAAATCCAATCAATACTAATACACTAAAAATGAGGTTAAAATGAAAAAGCTAAATTTTGCGGAAATGGGTAAAACCTTGTCGCGTTCCGAAATGAAACAGATTATGGCCGGTAGTGGAAGTAATACTTGTACATCAGGCTGTTGTAACTGCCATGGGGGAATCTCATGTGGACCGGCTTTAGCAGGTCAATATGGACAGACAGAATGTTATAACAATGGATATCCTAATTATGGATGTTCTTATGGAGGATCCCCTTGTACGGGTTGATGTGGTTGGTTAATATTGATATTTGTTAAGCACAAAAAATTATAGTTACATCACTATAAATTTGGACATCCTGAAAAAATCGTAAAAATTTCTAATATTTTAATTTATTAAGGCATATAACCAGTGGGTGTTTAATATTGGAAGCCTATGCAAAACCTTCTATTGGTTATATGGTTTCATAACTGGTCATCAAATCAATACAAGCAAATCTTTATTTGTTGATTGTAATCAATTTAATCATTCAATAAATGAAAATACTTTATATAATATTATCGACCCTGTGTATAGGTTTGTTATTCGCATGTACCTCCTATAACTCCAATAACATACCACCTAAGATTCGTAAAATCAAACATTTGACCAATATGCCATCAAACCCCAGACCTGAATTTAAAATAACCTTAAAAGCGGATGCAACTTATGGTGATTCCTCCGGATTCTACCTTAACTCTTTTTTTAAAGGTGTTGCCGTTGACCAAGATAAAAGAGTTTATATTATAAATTTCCCGTCAAAATCTATAAATGTATATAAACCAGATGGTTCTTATCTACAAAATATTAGTCGCAATGGCCGGGGTCCGGGTGAGTTTCAATGGCCTTTAGCCATCAGAATAAAGAATAACCGGTTATATCTGCTTGGTTATGATCAGCAAAAGATTTGTGTATACAATCTTAAAACGATGAAGGATATACGGGATGATTATATTTCCCTGAACAGAATATCAGGTCCAAAACCAGCTTGGTTGAAAAGGGCTTTTAATCATCATTGGTATTATAAAGCGACCAATTTTTATGTCCTGCCTGGTAACAACTACCTTATATTTTTTAGTGATAACGATGTTGGATCTTCTAAAAATTTGCCCGGCAGAACTTATGTAATATCCATATTCAACCCAAAAAAAGGAAAATATATTCAGCAAAAAGTGCTAAGTTTTCGATGGACAGGTGGCACACTTGTTGGGAATCACGAGATCATGAGTTATGTACCTTATAAAAGAAGATCTGAATTTGCTTATTACAAAGGGCAATTAGTCTATGGTTGGACCAATAATTTCCTTTTTAAATTTTATAATGATAATGGTCAATATGAAAAGGCCCTTTATTATCCTTACAAAAAAGCAAAATTGATCAAAAAGGATGTGTTTGCTTATTACCACAATCTAAATAAGCAAATGAAAGAAGCTATTAGCAGTGATACCCTTCCGAAAACCTGGCCGGTATTCAATAAAATGGTCATGAGTGATAAAGGCCGACTATGGATTTCCACGAACGTGATAAACAGAAAAGTGCATAAGTGGTGGGTACTTAATCAAAATGGTAAGCTGTTGGCTACATTCACCTGGCCGGTCAATAGGATTATTCAAGTTGTAAAAGATGGGTTTGTCTATGCTCTTGTAATTGACTACCCAAATCACATAGACAAAATCGTGAGGTATCAAATTAATATGAAATAATCCTAAACTTTTGTAGGATTTTTATCGCCATTACTTTAAAGAAATTTAAAAAAAATAAAAAAAGTAAACATCCATTTAATAATCCATAAAAAAATTAATCCGCTTTCCCCACTACAAACAATTCGACACCATGGATTGCGGCCCGACCTGCCTACGGATGGTGGCTAAGTATTATGGGAAGAGCTACAGCCTGTAAAACCTGCGTATGAAAAGGGGATCACCCGGGAAGGGGGGCCCTGCTGGGCATCAGTGAGGCGGCCGAGACGATCGGGTTTCACACGGTGGCGGTCAAGACCACCCTGAATACTATCCAACAGGAAGAAGCCTTCCCCTTTATTACCCACTGGCGGCAGAATCATTTCGTAATTGTCTTTAAGGTCCGCAAAGACATGGTCTATGTGGCTGACCCGGCCTGACCTATTTCAAAAAGGATTTCTCGATGTGAATGGCTTATAAATATGACGAGTCAGCTATGGGTATCACATTCTTTCTGGTGATCATCAGGAATAAAAAAACAATTAGTTTGATTCCGTTATGGTATCTATAAACAAGGCATAACAATTTTTGATTTATGATGGAGGTTATTATACGTTGGTCACATCTGAAATCACTATTCAGCAATCGTCAATCGATTTTTGAGTTACGAACTAGGATTAACGATTTAAGATGTGCGATCAATCCCCAATCCCGTTAACTTCCCACGGATGTCGTAAGATTGCAACTTGTGACCAATTTATTGTGCTAAAAACAACCTATCATTAGTCTCCAACCGTTTCCTAAGACTCATGAATATTCTTTCAAATGCAAAATAACTTTGCTTTTTTTCCAAACGCTTCTTCCCTCCCCATCTTACATTCCTTAAAAACGTGCACAACACACTGGACAACAACACAATGTAAAACAACGTAAAACTCTTTGATCCTTATGTAACAAATGAGAAATGATTCTATCTTTTCAAAAAAGGTATTATTATGTAAACGTTTGGGATCTATGGAAAATGGGGTTCAGGAATTATTAGTAAAAGTGAATATCGTATTAATCGCTCATCTCGAGAAAATTCATACCCTAGAAGATTGGCAAACTGTCTAAATTATGGTACGTCTGCTCAATGGTTTACTCGTCATTATTTTAAGTGTTATCATGAGCGGCCCAAAAAAGTCATCATTAAAACACGGTTGTTACGTATTTATGAACTTCTGATTAATGATCATCATCTGTCTGGCTTTGAATTGGCCTGGCAAGTTGGTTTGGATGATGAAAAAGCGTTGTATGAATTTCTTACCTATCATACAGGAATGAATCTGACCGAGCTGAAAACTTTAATAAAGATGCTTTAAAATGAATGGGTAAAAATTACGGACTAATTTTCCGTACAAAAAATACGTACTAAAGATACAGAGTGAATGTATTTGCCTATATCTATATGTTTAGATAAGATTACCATAGAGATAAGTGAGTACTCAGTTTGATTAAAGAGGCAAAAGCAGAAATGGAATATATGTAATCGACAATTTCTGAATGTAAATGATAGTTTAGTTGAACCCGAAATTATCTGAAACAATGGCTTTATCATTTAAATTAAATCGATCATCTACCGGTGATAATCTTATACAGGTAACCTCTCAATTGTTGTCACTGCTAAAGACCAACGTAAGTTTTACGACGCTTAAGGAAACCCTGTTATCACATCCCGACTATCCGAGTATGTTAAGTATTTCCGAGAGTCTGAACCGTTGGAAGGTAAACAGCGTTGGATTACAATTGAGTCCTGATAAGCTGGAAGAACTTCCTACGCCATTTATTGCTTATTTTAAGGGACAACAGTTTGTAACCGTTACAAAAGTATCGGAAGAGGCTATCGTATACCTTGATAAGAATGATCAGGAACAAATGGTTTCGAAAGAAGATTTTTTAAAAAGGTGGGAAGAAGTCGTCTTGTTAGCCGAACCCGGAAAGAATAGCGGCGAGGCTAATTATAAACGGATCAAACGAAAAGAAACCTGGCATACCTTACGCATTCCCCTTGCATTCCTTGGTTTATTGTGTTTGGGATGGGTACAGATTGGGAGCCTGATCGTACAACAATCCCCTGATCTTTTGTATTATTCTTCTATTATGTTGTTCCAGTTTGCAGGAATGATCCTTACCGGGTTGCTCATATGGTATGAATACGATCAGCAGAATACGCTATTGCAAAAAGTTTGTTCGATGGGTAACAAGACCAATTGCCAGAGTGTACTCAGTAGCAATGCGGCTAAGGTCATTGGAAATATATCCTGGAGTGATATAGGTTTTATTTACTTTACCGGGGGCTATCTTTATTTATTGATCACGGGAACGAGCTTTTTACCTGTCATAACAATTCTAAATCTGATAGCGCTTCCCTATATTGTTTTTTCTGTATATTACCAGGCACGAGTGGCCCGTCAGTGGTGTACTTTTTGTCTGAGTGTACAAGCCGTTTTGTTACTTGAATTTGTAGCAGCCTTAGTTACACAGCAACCCGTTTGGCAGCCGATGACAAGTTCTGTGGAACCTATTACAATAGGAATTCTTTCCTTTTTCCTTCCGGCAGCAGGTTGGTTATTCATAAAAGATTCGCTGTATCAGGCAAAGAAGGGAACTGACTATCGGTATCAACTGGCCCGCTTTAAAAATAACGGAGATGTGTTTGCGGCCATGCTCCGCCACCAACCGGCGGTTGCCCGGGATCCGGGGGATATGGGTATTAGAATAGGTAGCCCAAAGACGAAGAATACTCTTATTAAAGTGTGTAATCCTTATTGCGGTCCCTGTGCCCAAGCGCATCCGAAGATAGAAGCACTCATCGAAGAAAACCCGGACTGGCAGGTGCAGATTATCTTTACGGCAACCGGGGATGATGAAGACCGGCGTACGGCACCGGCAGCACATATGCTGGCTGTTGCAGCCAATAATAATGAAGCCCAAACCAGAAAAGCTCTTGACGATTGGTACAATGCCGAAGAAAAGAACTATAAACAATTTGCCGCCAAATATCCCATGAATGGGGAACTAAAGCTTCAGAAGGGGAAGCTAAAAATTATGGATAATTGGTGTAAAGACGTAGGTATAACGCATACGCCAACTTTTTTTGTGAATGGCTATCAATTGCCGAATACATACGATATTACTGATTTAAAATATATCACTTCACCTTAAAGTGTAGTCATTATGCAGTGGCTACCTTTTCCAATGGTCTATACAGACCATTCACATGAAATATTAACATAAAATGAGGTTAAAATGAAAAAGCTAAATTTTGAAGAAATGGGTAAAACCTTGTCGCGTTCCGAAATGAAACAGATTATGGCAGGAAGTAGCAGCGGTTGTCAATCCGGAAGAGAAAGCTGTAGTACATTTTATGATAACACAAAATGTTATCCTTCAACAAATCCTAACGATCTATGTACCAGCCCAGTAGATCATTGTACTTATAATGCGGCTACATCAAATGGGTCCTGTGGTGGTTAATAAAAGTTATATTTAAATAAAAAGCATGGACTTTTTTGTCCATGCTTTATTAGTAATTAATTATATGATATTAAAATTTAAAGTTTTTTTATTTCTTTTACTATTAACAGGATGCTCAGGAAACAGAATTAATCAAATTCCTCATGATATCAGAAGCGTAAAAAAATTGATTATCTATTCAGCAAATACTAAGCCTAAAGATACCATATCCTTCAAAAGAGATGCCGTTTATGGTAATTCTAATAATGTAATAATAGGGAAAATGGGTAATATTGCCGTTGATCATTCTGGATGTGTTTTTATTCCTGACATACAAAAACAGACAATTGATGTTTTTAAATCAGATGGTAAATATATTAAACATTTGGGAAGACATGGTAAGGGGCCCGGTGAATTTACAAACATTAGAAGTTTACAGATTCGTAATCAACATTTATATGCATATGATCTTAATCAAACTAAAATAAATGTATTTAAACTTGATTCGCTGACTTTTAATAAAACAATATTACTTGCAGAAAATAGAAAATCTTTCTCAAAGCTAAAAAATGCTAGCTCTCAAATACAAAATATATACGTAAGGAACAACAATACTTACATTGCGGATTTTACCAAGTTCGGTTTTTCAAAGAAATTCCATAAATGGCAAAATTATAAAAACACAAAATTATATTATTTTTTAAATAAAAATGGTAAAATAAGTTCTAAATTGTTGTTTAAATTAAAATATATCAATTCAATAATACCTTGGCCCCCTATTCATCCGAGAACGGTAATGGGCTTACACTTAAGTAAATTTTTTGGAAGCCCTCAGGTACTTGTTTCAAGTAACAACACTATTTATACGGCCGAACCCGATTATTTCCTAATTAAAATCTATAAATCCGATGGAAATTATAATGGTGCATTTTATTATCCCTTCAAAAAAATTCGTTTAACTACAAAATCAGCAACTGAGGCAGGTGTTTACAAATATCTTATCAAAGATATGAAAATGATGAATTTACCTAGAACCTGGCCTGCTTTATATAAGATAAAAATAGATACGAAAAATAGGATTTGGGTATCCACTATTGTGAAAAATATGAAAGTTTACCAATGGTGGGTATTGACTCAAAAAGGTAAATTACTAGCACGTTTTAACTGGCCAAGAAATGAGTCCATACAAGTGATTAAAAACGGGTATATCTACACGAAAGAAACGAATAAAAAAGGTTCAAAAGATATTGTTCGATACCGGTTTAAATTGAAATAATGAAAATAAGAGGCCATAATGAGAGAAAGGAAATTGAGTTATTATCCCATACTGGCAGCTATACTTTTATTTCTACTTCTATTTATTAATGAAGCTTGTAATAATAGGCGGCAAGCACTAGAGCCCATCAGTTTACAGCCTGTTAAAAGTCTGTCTGATTCGCTAAATGATACTACATTTATTAGAGGTGTAGGATCTATGACATTTTCCGATAACCGTTTATATCTATCTGACAATAGGCCTCAAGTTATTGAGCTC
>Ga0209921_1000654_pt1 | contig 10250 bp, 6 predicted proteins | sample SalPonF2_C_D2_MG_FD_185730 | JGI IMG/M metagenome (GOLD analysis project Ga0209921, IMG submission 185730) | Salt pond soil microbial communities from South San Francisco under conditions of wetland restoration - Salt Pond MetaG SF2_C_D2_MG... ...
GAATATGGGCTATTTCGACCTGGGGACACCATTTTTTGAAGGCGAGTACGAAATGCATCATCTGCCCATGAAAAAATCGTTGCAGAATAATATTTCTTTTTATCATTACAAATCGGGACACATGGTATATCTGCATTTGCCATCTCTAAAAAAACTGCACGATAATGTGGCGAAATTTATCAATAGCACCCATTAGGTTTAATCGAGAAGCCGACTCTCATTAGTTGGCTTTGAAAAAACGGAATTTTAAACACCGAGCCATCTCACAAATCATATATAGAAAATACTTTTGTCATTTTTTGTAAACTTGTATCAGCCACTGTCGTTATCCCTCACACCAGCAGGGAGGGATCGGGATGACGAAGTCATGCGCAGCTTATATTTTACTTTGTCGTCACTTGAAGAACCAACTTATTCCAAGCCACACTTATCTCATTCCCATGTACGGCCTACGGCAACGTCTGTCGAAAATTTTAGTTTAGGTATGGCCACTTCTGCCCAAGTCTTCCCATTGTGAGGGTATTAAGATCTTTTGGTAAGCTTTCCGTCCAATTCCCCTGCCCTCATGGAATCCCGGCAATCTGGGGCCACTTTGCGGCTATTCCACAGGGTTTTCTCTCTTCAGCCAAAAGGGGACACATACCAGCCTTTAAAAATAAATTAATGCCCCGTCATGCCGGGGTGGAAAGCAGAAAAGCATCGGCGATCTGGCGGATAAGTCTAACAGAACTCACCTTAGATTAGGTCAGCCCGAGGAGCGGGGTGACAAAAATTACCGAATCAAAAGGCAGGCTTTGATGCCTTTAGCGTGATGATAGAATCACATTGAAAACCCTACACGGTCATTTAGGGTCGCAAGTGGCCCATCATACGCGGGAACGGGATCGTTTCGCGCACATGATGCAGCCCGCACAGCCAGGCCACGGTTCGCTCCAGTCCCAGCCCAAAACCGGAGTGCGGGACCGTCCCATATTTGCGCAAATCGAGATACCAATCAAAAATTTCTTCGGGTAAGTCGTGTTCATGAATGCGTTTCAGAAGTGTATCGAGATCATCTTCGCGCTGGCTTCCGCCGATGATTTCCCCGTATCCTTCCGGGGCCAGCATATCACAGGCCAGTGCCAGCCGGTCATCCTCAGGATCGCGTTTCATATAGAAAGCCTTCACTTCAGCCGGATAACGATGTACATGAATGGGTACATCATACTGCTTAGTGAGGATTGTTTCATCGCTGCCTCCGAAATCGCTGCCCCACTCAAACTCCTGGGCCGATTTTTTCCAGCTTGGAATATTTCGCAAATCTTCCTCTATTTCATCCTCACGCGCAGAAATTTCTTTGATGCGCTGGTCGATTTGTGCCTTGCGCCATTTTTTAGCTTGCCCGCGTTCGGCCGTCAATTCCGTTCGTTCCTCATCTAATTCAATTTTTTCCTGTTCCCGGGCTTCCGCCATTTCATCAAGCATATCGGCCGTCTCGTCGCTTTTCAGTGTTTCGACCGCCTCTGAATAGGATATGCGCGGAAATTTTTCATTCACAACCTTGCGGAGTTTTTCAGTGTCGCGTTCCAGAATTTCAAGCTCATCGCCGCATTTATCAACCACTCGCTGAATGATCGCTTTTATCAAGTCTTCTGCCAGATCCATATTCATATCCAGATCATAGAAAGCCATTTCCGGTTCAATCATCCAGAACTCAGTCAGATGACGGCGCGTCTTGCTTTTTTCCGCCCTGAAGGTGGGTCCGAAAGTATAAATAAGTCCATGTGCCATCGCCATCGCCTCGCCATAAAGCTGCCCGGACTGAGTGAGATAGGCTATCTCATCGAAATATTCCGTTTCAAACAGGCTGGTTGTACCCTCGGCAGCATTTCCTGTAAAAATAGGAGCGTCCATCTGTATAAATCCCCGCTCCTGAAAAAAACTATGGATGGCAAAAATAATTTCATTCCGTACTCGCATGGCGGCCCACTGGCGCTGGCTGCGCAACCACAGATGGCGATTTTCCATCAAAAATTCAACGCCATGCTCTTTGAGGGTGATGGGATAGTCCTCGGCAATTTGAATAACCTCGATGTCAGAAACCTGTAATTCATAACCGCCCGGGCTTCGCTCATCTTCAACGACTTTTCCGGTTATGGCAAGCGAACTTTCCTGGCGCAGCGATTCGGCCGCATCCCACACTCTTTCGTCGACCTCATCTTTTGCGACTACACATTGACAGATGCCGGAACCGTCGCGCAGCTCGATAAAATACAAGTTTTTACTGCTTCGATAATTATAAACCCATCCTTTGAGAGTTACCTCTTCTTCAACATGATTTGACAAACTTTTTATATAAATCATCTGCTCCTAATAATATGTCCTAATTTATGTTATGAATTACGATCTCCCCTCTCTGAAAATCATAAAACATCACCATGATGGCAAAGGTTAATTTTAAAGATTTACCATCCCGTTCACGCTCAGCCATTCGGGAGATGGAGACTCTTTTTAGAATGAAAAATATTTTACCATTTTAAGTTTCCCTGTGATGCCTTGCGCGCAAATCAATCTTCAGGAAGCAAAACCGACTTTGAAAACTGCGACTGATCGAAAAAATCACCGGTAAACTCCTGAATTTCTTCTGCTTCAACCGCTTCAATATTTGATATCAGTTCATCAAGCGTAATGAACCGGTTATAATAAATCTCGCTTTTAGCCAGCCTTCGCATCCTGTTGCTCATATTTTCCAGTGTTAGTAATAATTTGCCCTTTAATTGGGCTTTCGCTTCATCCAACTCTTTTTGAGGTACCCGTTCGTTCTGCAATCGGGATAATTCCTTGAATATCAGCTCTTCCGCATGATCCACATAATCAACATCGGTCCCCACATAAACGCCGTAGAGCCCTGTATCACTATAGGCCCGGTTAAAGGAGCTGACGGTATAGCAATAACCATATTTTTCGCGAATATTTTGGTGTAACCGTGAGCTCATTCCGCCACCCAAAATCGCATTGGTGAGCAGGAGTTTATATTTGTCGTCGTGATCAAATGATAAACCGCGGCGTCCCACCATCAAATGGGTTTGTTCTATCACCTTTTTAAGGACCTGCTGCCGTGGTTCGTAAGGTGTGAGCGAAAAATCCTGTCCAGCTCCACCATGTACTTCAACACCCGAGAAAAACTGATCCACCAAACGGACAACTTCATCATGATGCATATTACCAGCAACAGCAACCAGTAAATTATCGGGTTGATAGCGATCGTTCATATAATCATATAGGTCTTGCCGCTGAAAGTCGGAAACCGTTTCTTCAAAACCCAAAACCGGCCGGCCCAGCGGATGTCCGTCAAAAACCGCTCCGCTGAATTTTTCCATCAGGTAGTCACTCGGGCGATCGCGGTACATTTTCATTTCCTCGATGACTACTTTTTTCTCCTTTGCAATTTCATCCTCTGGAAAAGAGGGATGCAAAACCATATCAGAGAGCACATCAAGGGCTTTTTCGAGCTGCGTGTCGAGGCAGCGTGAATAGTAGCAAGTGTATTCCGAAGAGGTAAATGCATTTAAATACCCGCCAACCGATTCCATGCTCAAGGCAATATCGTATGACGAACGGTTTTCAGTCCCTTTAAAAAGCATGTGTTCCAGAAAATGTGTGATACCGGCTTGCCTATCGGTTTCATTACGACTGCCGGTCTTCGCCCAAATGCCCACTGATACGCTTTTAACACTCTCTACATTTTCGGTAACAATGGTAAGCCCGTTATTGAGCGTGGTTTTTTCTACAAGATTTGTTTCTGTCATAGTGGTTAAAAAGTGATCATTAGGATAATTTAGTTCACATTCCAGTTGGTCTGCATTCTATCAATTAGTTATTTGAGTCAAATACTATCAAATTCGGAGTGTGTAATATTTTAGCTATCACGAAGTTTCCCAAGGCAAATACCAAATTTCAGGACCTTCTTCAATCGTGTTCGCAGAATATCCCCAGGAAGTTCTTGCAAAACGCCCCTAACAAAAAAGCGCCATCCCGAAATACAGGATAGCGCTGTAATACAGACTTCTTTGAAGCTTCAGACCCGGCTTAACTTTCGTCGGATTCTTTCTCTTCTTGTGACAGAGCTTTCATTGATAACCGAAGCTTGCCGCCGCGTTGAATTTGCAGCAGTTTAACTTGGATTTCATCCCCGACCGCAAGTTCGTCACGGACATTTTCAATATGCTCGTGACTGATTTCGGATATATGCAACAATCCATCTTTGCCGGGAACAATTTCGACAAAAGCGCCGTAATTTTTGATTGTTTTAACCTCGCCGGTATAAGTAGATCCTTCCTCAAGATGGCCTACGATACCTTTGATTCTTTTTTCCGCCTCCTTGGCATTATCAAGATCATTTGCACTAATTGTTATGAGGCCTTTTCCGCGGTCCTCATCTTCCTCAACCCAAATTTCAGTATCCGTTTCTTTCTGCAGGGTTTGAATAACTTCACCACCCGGACCGATTACCGAACCGATGTCTTCCGCTTCAATTTCCATATTCACAAACTGCGGGGCGTATTCCGAAATATGATCGCGGGGTGTTGAAATAGATTCAGCCATTTTCTCCAGGATATGATCGCGTCCCTTGCGAGCCTGTTGGAGTGCTTCTTCGAGTACTTCAAACGAAATACCCTGAACCTTCATATCCATCTGGCAGGCCGTAATGCCGTCTTTGGTCCCGGCCGTCTTGAAATCCATGTCACCCATAAAATCTTCTTCCCCACGGATATCCGAAAGTACGACGGTTTCATCGTCCCCGACGATCATGCCCATCGCGATACCGGCTACCGGTTTTTTCAATGGGACGCCGGCATCCATCAGTGCCATCGAACCACCACAAACCGTGGCCATGGAAGATGAACCGTTTGATTCGGTGATATCTGAAATGACCCGGATGACATAGCCAAAATCTTCAAATGAAGGCATCATCTTTCGTATGGCCCGCTCGGCCAGGTGACCATGGCCAATTTCACGGCGGCCGGGACCACGCAGGTAACGTGCCTCCCCAACGCTGTAAGGAGGAAAATTATAGTGCAGATAAAAATTCTTGTCCTCTTCAACCAGTAAAGTATCGACCCGCTGTGCATCTTTTTTGGTTCCCAGCGTGGTGGAAACCAGCGCTTGCGTTTCACCCCGCGTAAAAATTGCTGATCCGTGGGTTCGGGCGAGATAGCCGATTTCCGTCCAGATATCACGAATATCTTCGGGAGAACGACCGTCGATGCGGCGTTTTTTTTCTAATATCAGGCCGCGAAGCTGTTCTTTTTCAATATTGCTTAGAATATTTTGGATCGTACCTTCTTCCTCTTCATACTCTTCAACTTCAGTCAGTTCCTCGACAACCGATTCTTTGATCTCTTTCAACCGTTCACTATACTCTTCCTTGCCGAGGCCGACGTTAACAAGCTCGCGAATTTGATCCTCAGCCATCTCTTTAACTTTTGCTTCGAGATCTTCATCTACGGGTTCAGGTTCAAAAGTGCGTTTCTCCTTCCCAAATTCTTCACGCAATTCTTCCTGAAAAGCACAAAGTTTCTCGATGGCATCCTGACCGGCTTTGATTGCTTCGAGCATTTCCTGTTCAGAAATTTCTTCCATATCGCCCTCAATCATCAGTACGCTGTCGGCCGTGCCACCGACAATCAGATCAATGTCGCTGTCTTTTTGTTCGGTGATGGTAGGATTGATAATAAATTCACCGTCAATGCGCCCTACGCGTACCTCCGCTGAAGGTCCCTGAAAAGGGGCATCTGAAATATGAAGTGCCGCGCTGGCGCCAAAACCGCCCAACACATCGCCGTCATTTTCATCATCCGAGGAGAGAACAGAACAAATTATCTGCGTCTCGCAACGATATCCATCCGGGAAAAGCGGACGTATGGTTCGGTCAATAAGCCGGCTGGACAGAATTTCCTTTTCATTGGGGCGCCCCTCGCGCTTGCGGAAGCCGCCGGGGAATTTACCGCCTGCTGAAAAACTTTCCCTGAGATCGACTGTCAACGGGAAAAAGCCCTGTTCAGGTTTAGCCTCATCTTCACTTACTGCCGTACATAGCACCATGGTATCACCCATACGAACAACGACGGCCCCATCTGCCTGCTTGGCAATACGGCCCGTTTCAACCGATAAGGTTTTACCCGGCGCAAATTCTACACTTCTAAAATCTTCTTTCATTATACTTTAAAATAATCCAATTTGAGTTTTAACGAATAAAATTGATGGGTCCCCTTACGGTTATAATAGCCACTGAAAAGATACAAGGACACACAAAAAAAGCACGCAACCGCGTGCCTTTTATACTTAATTATACTTACTTGCGAATACCGAGATCACTGATTAGCTCGCGGTAAGCATCAATATCTTTCTCTTTTAAATAGTTAAGCAAACGCCGACGCTTACCGACCATCTTGAGTAATCCGCGCCGCGAAGCATGATCTTTCTCATGATTTCTGAGATGGTCCGTCAAATCATTAATTCGCTCAGTAAGAATAGCAATTTGTGCTTCCGTGGAGCCGGAATTTTCAGAGGCTCCGCCATATTCTTCTATAATTTCTTGTTTTCGTTCTTTTGTAATAGTCATGTTGGTTTTTGGTTCTGATAATTCAATTAGTCAATAACATATAATATTTTCAACTCGGAAAAATAAGCCTTTAAACCGTAGGTTGCAATTAAATTAAATTCCCTCTAAAATAGAGCGCGCTTGCACTTCATCATCCTTCATCCGGGCTATTAATTCGTCAATCTCATTGAATTCCAGTTCATCCCGGATGCGTTTAACAAACAAAATTTCAATCGTTTTTCCATAAATTATTTCCTTAAAATCAAACAGATGAACTTCAAGTGTTCGTTCGGTTCCGCCAAAAGTCGGACGCGTACCAATATTCATCATGCCGCCCCATTCTTTTTTGCCAATTTTGCATTTGACCGCATAAATCCCATTTTTAGGAATGATTTTACGGGCTTCAACCGGCTTGATGTTCGCTGTGGGAAAACCAAGTTTCTTGCCGCGCTTTTCACCGTGCACAACGGTCCCGCTTAACCGATAATAACGCTGAAGCATTTCTGCCGTTTTTTCCATGTTTCCTTCATCACTTATGGCATGGCGAATGGTAGAACTGCTTACAGCCTGATCCCCCACTTCCTGTTTGGATACAACGTATGCATCAAATCCGAGTTGTTTTCCCAATCGTTCTACCGTTTCGATGGTGCCCTCACGATCATGACCAAAATGATGATCATAACCAATCACAAATTCGCTGACTCCTACCTGCTGATAAATAATATCACGTATGAATTCCTCAGCGCTCAGAAGCGAAAAATCGCGATCGAAGGGAATTACCACCAACAGGTCGATTCCCAATTCCTCAAGAATTTCGCGACGCTCCTGCAATGTTGTGAGCAACTTTATACCGGCATCACCGGGATTAATAATTTCGCGCGGGTGCGGATCGAATGTCACAATCACGCTGCGGGCATTACGCTCCTTTGCTTTACTCAAAACGGTTCTCATAAGAACGCGGTGTCCCGTATGCACTCCGTCGAAGGTTCCTACGGTAATCACCGAATTAGGTACGCGTTTTACATCATTGAGGTAAACAAGTTCAGCCATTTCTTTTTATCCGATAAATTTTCGATAACTGGTTGAATTTATTTATATCATTGCATTGATTTAAAATCATTCTGCTATTAAAACGTTCATATTATTAATAATTTCAGTAGCTAAAAATTGCAAATCCGAAATCATGGATAAGCATGAGGAGCAACAAAAATAACCAAATTATAAATGCCAATTTAATTTTAAACAATTTCTAAGATATTTTTCATCATTTTTCAATGAAACATTGCGCTTTTCTTACGATCGAAGATCTGGATGATTTTGAATGTTATGACCAACTGCTTGTTGAACCGCTTCGTAAAAACGGCTGGGAGGTCCATGAAGTCCCCTGGCGCCGTAAAAATACAGACTGGGATCGGTTTGATATTGTAATTATCCGTTCGCCGTGGGATTATTATCACGACCCGGAAAAATTTTTGGACGTACTTGAAAACATTGATCATTCATCGGCCCGGCTTGAGAATTCCCTGGAAATGGTTCGATGGAATATCGACAAACGCTACCTGCGGGATATACAGGCTAAAGGGATTCCGATTGTTCCCACGCACTGGCGGCCGAAATGGGGTGAACAAAATATTACCTCTTTCTTTAAACTTTTTGACGCAGAGGAAATAATTATTAAACCTGTAATTAGTGCCGGCGCCGATTGTACGTTCCGACTACAAAAATATCCGCCAAAAGCTACTTTGAAAGAAATTCGCAGCATATTTGCTGAGCAGCCTTTTATGGTGCAGCCGATGATGCAAAATATTATTGAAGAAGGTGAATTTTCACTTTTCTATTTTAGCGGGACATATAGTCATACTGTATTAAAAACTCCGAAACAGGGCGATTTTCGCGTGCAGGAAGAACATGGCGGACAATTGCGCTTAATTAAACCCGAAAAAAAACTGAAGAATTTGGGGAAGCAAACCATGCAGATGCTTCATGAAACACCTCTTTATGCACGCATAGATTTCGTGCGGACATCTGATAACCATTTTGCCCTGATGGAACTGGAACTCATTGAACCCTCTCTGTATTTTAATATGGATCCGGAATCGCCGGAGCGCTTTGTAAAGGCCCTTGAACAACATATCCGATAAATAAAATACCTTACTTTAACAAAGGCTTTGAAAAGCCACCTTTTTATGTCCATTATAATCGGACTTCATCAAGTTTAATTAAACTTATACGATTAGAAGTCGATTATATTAAAGAAAGGTACGGTGAAAATGCACCCAACATTCTGACTTAATAAAGTTTTAAGGCATTCCAGATGTTCGGAGCTTCTGAAAATATTGGCTGAAACAAAGCAACAATACCGAACAGTAAACTTACTTTAGAGGGGTGAAAAAAACTGAATTTTACTTTATAAATTGAAGTATTAACTTGTTAAAGTTCTTTATAATTTCCCAGACAAGTTTCATTTACTTATTTTATTGATTTAGAGACTTACTCTATGAAACTAATTCGACTTTTATTTTTAGGAATACTGTTTATTTCCTGCGGCCGTTCTAAAAATCACACCAAAAAACAATCATCACATCCGGATCCTGTGCCTGTGATTGTTGGTTCCCGGGTTTTGCTGCAAAATCACCTGGATGAACTGAGAGGGAAGCATGTAGGATTGGTAATGAATGCCACCGCCCGGGTTGATGGTACACCGATGGTAGATACACTCATTGCACGAGGCATAAACGTAACCGCCCTCTTTGGCCCCGAACACGGCTTTCGCAGCGGATCAGGAGCAGGCAAGAAAATCAAAAATGGCATAGATCAGAAAACGGGACTACCCGTATATTCACTGTATGGCAAGCATCGCAAGCCAACCCCTGAAGAACTGAAGAATGTTGATATATTATTATTTGATATGCAAGATGTAGCCGCTCATTTCTATACGTTTAATACAACGCTTGGCCTTGTAATTAAAGCAGCGGCTAATGCCGGTATCCCTGTTTGGGTGCTTGATCGGCCTATTCCTGCGGGTGGTAATTATGTTGCAGGGTGGACACTTCAAAAAAAATATCGTTCTTTCGTCGGTGCTTACCCGATACCCATGGCTTATGGGATGACCATGGGTGAACTGGCGAAAATGATAGTTGGTGAACACTGGCTCAAGACTAAGAAGAAGCCCAAAATTCGCGTCATAAAAATGAAGGGATGGAAACGCTCTATGAAATGGCCTGATACCGGATTGAAGTGGCAGCCGCCCTCTCCGAACCTGCCCCACTTTCAAAACGCATACGTATATTTGGGGACCGTGCTGTTCGAAGCTACGAACATCTCCGAGGGCCGTGGAACGCCGGAACCTTTCCTGACGATCGGTGCTCCTAAAACTAATCTTTCTGAAAAGGATGTAAAGAACCTCCGGCAACAGTTTCCGGCTATATCCATTGATACCACAACATTCACGCCCCATTCTATACCAGGGAAATCGCTGCACCCCGAGTATGAGGGTAAAGTATGCCACGGCGTAAAACTTCATGTGGATAATATTAATAAGTTTGATCCTCTTACGTTCGGTGTTGCGCTTTTGCGGGTGATGCTCCGTGCCACACCCGGCGCCCACACGACCAACTACATTTATAAGTTAACTGGTTCGGCTGCCATCGACAGCCTACAACCCAGC
>Ga0209921_1000658_pt1 | contig 10174 bp, 6 predicted proteins | sample SalPonF2_C_D2_MG_FD_185730 | JGI IMG/M metagenome (GOLD analysis project Ga0209921, IMG submission 185730) | Salt pond soil microbial communities from South San Francisco under conditions of wetland restoration - Salt Pond MetaG SF2_C_D2_MG... ...
AACAATGGTTTTTTTGTACATAGCGTTTAGTCATTTCAAAAATCTTCTCTTGGTAAATATTTAGCCGGCTCGCTATAAACTCTTTTCCTGTTGCTGATTTTTAAAATTCTTTGCTTTCCACTCGTAAATAGCGGTTAAAATGCCCGGCAGTACCACGATTTGCAGAATAATAATTCTGAAATCAAAATTTCCCAAATGCTGCATCCATTCGAAAGTATATTTTCTACTATTATTTAATTGTAAATTTTTCAAATCATTCTACAGAGGTCATGGCGAATCTCAAAGAAAACATATTTCTTGTACTGGAGCAATAGGCTCCCATTTGTTCTTTGCATCTGGAGCTTTTTGGGTATTTTTATGTTTGGTTAAAACTACAGGTAAAACAGGGGCTCCAAGAAAAAGATCTCCTGTAGCCAGCTTCATCCGTATCAAGCCGGATTATGCCGGGAATTTAAATATATTCCCGGCATGAATTAGTATGTGAAACTCTGAATATTAGCTCTTGTAGTTATTATTAGAGGGCTTTGCGATACTAAAGATTTGGTCATTCCGAGGATTCCGACAGCCGTCGGGAGACGAGGAATCTCAAATGTGGTCCCTGATAATCCCTTTTCAACGATGACAAACGGTATTATCGCTTGAGATCCCGCTCCGCCAGCCCCGTGGAATCCCGGCCTGCCGGGGCCACGTTGTGGCATTCCACAGGGCCAGTCGGGCGGATCGGGATGACATATGGGGTTCTGCAAAGGCCTCTATTACTCATTACCCAGCGCTTTGAGATAAGCAAGTATATGTTTGACTTGATTTTGTGTAAGATAATCATATTTCGGCATTACCGCTGAGTAACCCGCTACGATTTTTGCATCGGGCTTATTTAACGATTCAATGATATAAGACGAATCAGCCTTCACCTTTGAACCATTTTGCAACGTAACCATGTGGCCGTATACTCCCTTCAGACCAGGCCCGGTTTTACCCTTGCTGCTGCTCGTATGGCAGTTGAAACAGCCATTGTGCTCGGCAATATTGCGCCCTCTTTCCTGATAAGGGGTGAGTTTAGATTGGCTGGACTTGGCTGCTGCAGTTTTCTGTGTCTGTTTGCCTTGTTTTTTGCCTGATTGGCCGCTCTTCATCCCGATTTTACTAAGATCTTTTTTTACCAGTGAAGGCGAGACTTTGCTGCCCGGGTACTGAAAGCGAACCCGCCCTTTTTTATCAAGTACATCGATACGGTTGGTATGCTTAAAATAATACTGCACCTTGCCACTCTTTGTCGTATCCCGGCGGTTGATATAGTATTTGATATTGCAGTCATGCATTACCTTGGCGATGGTTGTAGAATCACCGGTGAGCATGCTGTAGTCGCTCATATTGAGTTTGTATTGGTGCATATATTTTCTGAGTCTGGAGGGTGTATCACGCTTCGGATCAAAAGTTATTTCCACAAACTGAACGTTTGGGTTTGATCCTAATTTGCGCTGTATACTGCCCATATTAGCTGTAATCAGGTGACAGACAAACGGACAATGCGTATATACAAATCCGAGGACGGTATATTTGCCTTTGAAATCCTGGATGAAATTCACCTTGCTGCTGTCCTGATTAACGAGGTGATAAGAGGCTTTGCTCAGATTATTAATTACGGGAGGTCCGGACTGAGAACTACACGCAGTCAGGCCGGCAACAAGTACAATGGAAAAACATAAAAAAAGTTTATTTAAGCTCTTCATTTTAAATTATTTATTACAATTCTTAAAAATTATGACTTACTTCATTATTACAGGGAAAATATAGATCGGAGCAACAAAAGAAGTTACGATTGACACGGGTGCCCTTAAATCCGATCTGCATTTGCATTTAACTGAATCGGGGCGGAGGAGAAGGCGGTTCGGCAAAATAAAGTGAATGGATAGTATCATTTACCGAATACAAGGTAGTGTGAGCATGATTCCGGAAAGGGTGGGTTAACAAGGTATAAAGCTGGCTGCAGAAGAAATCTCTTTTGACAGAATGATCAACTTTTGCCTTGTTATTGTTCACGCTAAAATCATGGATGTTTTTGATCATGCGCTTAAGCTGGTATTTCCCGATATGGTGCAAATACGGAGTACACATTTGCAAGCATTCCGGGCTGGAAAAATAGGCATAATTGGCATAAAAGCTGGCAAAAGGGATGGTAAAACGACATGCTGAGATCAAAAAAGACCCAATGAGTACTATGGCAACCAACTTTCTATTCATTAACCGCAAGATAATTATTTATAAAACGATCATAAAATTTTTTTAAAATTACGGAGGCCCAACTTGCCACTTTGCCCCCCCCCAGGCATTGTGAGTAATGGGCCATTCTCAGCTGAGTGAATGAATCAGTATTTTTAGCCTCTATTTAAATTTTTTATTTCGAACTCGGGTTAAGTATGAGGAGGAGAAACCCAATTAGTGATGGGGAATGACAACGGTTTCTTCGCAGGGCGTCCACTCGAACTCCAGGGTCGAGTGATAAATATCAAATTCATCGTGGAGCAGATGTTTAAGGTCGTGTTTGATATGTTCGATGCGGTCAGCATCTTTTTTATGAATCACCACGTGGCTTTCCAGCAGGGTATTATTTTCATCCAGTCGCCAGACGTGCATGTGATGGATATCCTGTACGCCTGCAACGGTATGCATACGCCTGATGATTTCGTTCACGTCGATTTCTTCAGGGGTACTCTCCATTAGAATGTCGATGGTTTCCCGCAGCATCTGGTAGCTTTGCCATAAAATATATCCGGCAATGAGCAACGTCACAATGGGGTCAAGGATATAAAATTGGTAGGTAATAATGAGGATCCCTGCAATGAGCACCCCGATAGACGCAAGCCCGTCAGCCAGCATATGTATATAAGCACTTTTGATATTAATATTGCCTGCGCTGCTGTCGAGCAGAAAAACCACGGAAAAATTGCCGATTACCCCGATGATAGCAGTGATCAACATGACCCAGCCCCCAACAGGATGAGGATCGATAAATCGTTCTACTGCAGCTTTTATCAGGAAAATGGAAATGATGACGAGCGTAATCAGGTTAATGAAGGCAGCAATAATTTCTGCTCTTTTATAGCCAAACGTTTTGTCTTTATCTGCTCTTTTTTTTGCGATTTTCCGGGCACCCAGACTGATGACCAGTGAGCTTGTATCACTGAGATTATGAAGGGCATCAGAGAACAGCGCTAAACTGCCTGAAATTAACCCACCGATAAATTCAGCCAGGGTGATCATCAGGTTCAACCCGATAGAGATCCACAGCCTGCCTGTGGTTTGGTCTTTTCCATGATCATGATGATGGTGAGAGTGGGGCATATAAGGACTAATGTTTAAAAATAATTAATAAATTAATATAACGAATAAAGTGCGTTATTTCTATATGCCTTAGAACTTTCAGATGGAAATGGAAAGTGATAATTAATAATAAAGGAAAAAGGTAAAAAAACAGTTTGAACAAATAACCGGGGTTTTGAACTTATAATAGTTTGCTTATTAAAAAAATCCTTTCATTCTATTAATTTATAGATATATTATAGTTAATAGAGCTTCTGCTATTTTTTATTATTGAGAGAATATAATTCATTGACCGGATGAACCATTTTTATCTGTATTTTGTAAAAAATATTGTGGTGGATCCATCCGGATACTCCCGCAAAAAGCCTCTATTTAAATAAACCTCTATTAAATAAATATAAAAACAGCGGATTAATCAGAAAGGTCTGTTTGGTGCGGTATCCAAAAATCACCCCGACGTATTTATTTTTTTATGTAGCTCTCTGTATTTGCAGTTCGCCGGTTGTCCTATTCGGGCAGTCTGCTACGAAGAAAGCTTCGCAGGTATGGACGGTTGATATCAGAGGCAATAAAACATTTTCTGATATTCATATAAAAAATCAGATTGCCACCGAAGGTTATACTTTTTTGGAGAAATTGAAATTCTGGAGGAGATCCAGACATCAAATGAATGATATTGAAATCAGGAAAGATGTTATTCGTATCCGTGACTTTTATAACCAGCATGGGTTCCCGAATGCGAAAGTCCATTATCGCATTGAGAGTAAAAGCAAAAAATGGAAGAAAAAAGTTGTTTTTTTTATTGATGAAGGATCCCCGATTCGTATCAAAAACATTTCATTTAATGTTTCCGGCAAGCCGCATTATCAAAAAGTGATTATGAATAGTCCCAAATTTATGAGGGTGCGCCGTCAAAGCAAATATCAGGTCGGACGGCGTTATGCTACAATCCTGAAATCGCAGGTGAAGGGTCAGTATACCCAGGTACTTAAGAACCTGGGTTTTGCTTATGCAAACGTAACATTAAGTGCCGCAGTGGATACGGCTAAACTTTCAGCCAATTTAACAGTCAACATTGATCCCGGCCCGAGAACATATATCAACAATATTTCAGTAGAAGGGGCAAAAACCGTAAGCGATCATTACGTCATTCGTGAATCCGGTTTGCATAAAGGGGAGCAATTCAGTTTAAAGGCTTTACGAAATGCACAGCAGCAAATTTTTAATCACCCGTTGTTCCAGTTTGTTACAATTAATATTCCCGAACAACCAAAAGATTCAACTATTAACCTGAGAATGCAGGTGCGTGAGAGTCCACTGCGGACGGTTAGGGCTTCTGTAGGTTTTGGCACGGAAGATTATTTGCGCGGGCAACTGAGCTGGACCGATCGGAATGCCCTTGGCCATGCTCATAAATTTACAATTTCGGGCAAGGCTTCTTTTACGCAGCAGTCATTAAACTTAAATTATCTATTTCCTTATGCTTTCAACAGGAAAAGCAGTTTTGTGATTTCGCCGCTGGCCGAGCATTTGCTGGAGCCCAGTTATGAACTTTACAGTGTGGGGATAACCAATAGTTTTATTTATCAGTACAGTCGACATATAACGGGGTCGGTCTCTTATCAATTTACCCGGAATAACGAGAATTCTCCCTTGTCGAACGCACAACTGCCGGATACGACCCAGAGTTATAATCTTTCATCTTTACAGTTCAGCGGTTTTTATAACCAGGCGGCGGGTCGGCGAAGTCCGATAGGGTGGTCTGTCCAACCCTACGCTGAAATCTCGGGTATTTTCGGTTCCGCAACGTATCAATTTGAAAAGCTTTCACTTGAAGTGCGCCGTTTCACCCATTTAACTAAAACGACGACGCTGGCAACGCGCCTTCAGGGAGGGCGAATATTTGCTTCTCACGTCGACTCCCTGCCGCACAATATTCGTTTTTATGTGGGAGGGACAAACTCCGTACGCGGGTGGTATCGCGATGAATTAGGCCCTAAACGTGTGGTAACGAACAGTGTCAAAGATAGCACCGGTAATGTACTTCCTGATACCTCTGCATTCAAAAAGTATGTTCCGGAAGGGGGGCGAACCTTTTTTGCGTTTAATTTTGAAATTCGCCAGGCGATCGATGCCCTGGTTCGTGGGTTTGGGCTTGCGGCTTTTCTGGATGGCGGACAGGTTTGGAAAAATAGTGTTAACCTAAATGCACGACCGGTTCAGTTTGCCGCCGGCGGGGGCATCCGCTACAGTTCTCCAATTGGCCCGGTACGACTTTATGTTGGCTACAAGCTGAATCCTACAGATAAAGATCTGAATCGATACCGGGGACATAATTACGGCAATGCCTGGAACCGTATTGCCATTCATATTAGCGTGGGACGAGCTTTCTGATGACTGATCAAAATGAAGCCAATAGCAGCGAAAAAAAACGACGGAAATGGCCGTGGGTGATACCGCTGGGCATCCTCGTCCTTATCGGTTTGCTGCGGCTGTTTTTGATGACCGGACCGGCCCACTGGTTGATAAAGAATGAAATCATCAAGGCAGCCAATAAGGGGCTGAAACCACGTCTTACTATCGGCAGGCTGAAGGGAAATATTTTGCACAAAGTGACTCTCACGGATGTAAGGCTAAGCGAGTCTCAAGACAGTACGGTTGCCTCTATCGACACCCTGCATATCAAATATCATTTACTGAGTTATTTCAGTCATACCTTTAAAATTAATGACATCCAAATTATAGCTCCATTGCTGAAACTCCGGCAGGAGAAAGACAGTACCTGGAACCTGCAACACTGGTTCATCACCCCCTCCGATACCACCACAACCGGCGGAGGTGCGTATTCAATTGCAAATTTTTCTGTAAAACGTGGAAAAATTCATATTACCAATCTTTCGTTGCAGCAGCAATCTGATTTTAATCTTGATAATATAACTCTTGCCAGCAGTCATCTGTTTTATTCGCCCGGCCATTACGGGGCTACTATTGACAGTCTCAATTTTAATATCAAAAAAACGCACCTCGATAGTCCGGCATCCGTAAGTTTTTCGGCTGATGCGAATGACTCAACCTTTGCGCTTCATAAATTATCCATTAGGACCGGGCACAGCCACTTACAAACTTCCGGGCGGGCAAATTTCCAGGATTCAACGGCCGATTTCCAAATGGAGGCGCAGCCACTCGGCTGGAAAGATGTGGCCGCGTATATGAAAAATGTACCCGTGCAGCACGATATTCAGACTTCACTACAGCTTAAGGAACAAGGAGCCCAGTTTGAGGCTCACCTCAACGCCAATGCCCCCGGCCTAAACAACCTTGCTGTCAGCACCAAATTTCACCGCGGTTCAACCATTTCATTGACAGCGCTGCAGGCTTCAGCGCAGGAAATCAATCTAAAAACACTTCTGGGGGATACGACTACGCAGCAGCTGCAGGATCTGAAGATTCAGGCCAGGGGGAAAGTGCCCTTTTCAGATTACCAGCACAGTTCACTAAAAGGATCTTTCTCGGCGAAAAATATGCGCGAGCAGGTCTACCATCTGGATGCCCTGCAGGGAGCGCTCTCACTCGATAATGACAAGGCAACCATACAGGTCGAGCCGGTTGAGAATGGGCAGCACATTATTGGCCGCGCTAATCTCAATAAAATTTGGACGGAAAATCCGTCGGTGGGTGTTTCGGTTCAGGGATCGGGCATCAACCCGGCCATATGGATGAGAAACAAGGAATACACCGGCAGTGTGAATTTTAGCGCGAACCTCTCTGGTGAAGGATGGTACCCCAGGCAAAAAATGTGGACTTACCAGCTTACGATTCATAACAGCAGGCTTATGGGACAGTCACTGGAAAAGGCTACGCTCAATGGAAAATTTAGTCAAAATTCAATCATTAACCGGTCTGATATTACTATTGCCAGTGGCCGGCTTCATCTTAATGCAGAAGCCCACGATATTCAGAACCTGCCGGTATTTTCCTATTCGCTGCAGGCAAGGAGCATCAACCTTGCCGGGTTGAAGGGGTTGAGTTCATACCCGTCGGTCATTAACGGTTCAATTCAGGGCAAAGGCCGGGGAAATTCGTTGCAAAACTTGCAATTAACCACGACTGCTGCCATCGATTCCTCCGTCTTCAAAAAAGAACCGTTCCAAAAGTTGAAATTTACCATGAATGTTGCCGATTCGGTGGTTACGATTTCCGATGCCGTCATGCAGAGTGCAATTGCAGATGGTACGCTCAGTGGCCGGGTGCATTTGGGGCACTGGTATGATGCAAATAACAAGCTGAACTTTCAGGCAAAGATCAAAGATTTATCTCCTTTTGCCCCGATGGCCGGTGTCAAAATTCTGCGGGCAAAAGGGACGATGAATGGACAAATAGAGCCTGCCGGTTCGGATTCGCTGGTCTTCGATAGCAACCTGCAGCTGCATGACATCAATTACGGGAATGAATTTACCGCCCAAAAAATGAATGGAAAGGCCCGGGTTAGTCTGGAAAAAAATCCCCGTTATTCTGTTGATATCACTATTGCGAAGCCGACAATTTCATCTGCAAACCTTGAATCCATTGACCTGAAAACACGGGGAAGGGTTGCGGGTGCCGAGACCAGCGGTTCATATAAAATTGATCTGGCCGGTGCAGGGAAAAATCGCAGTAGTCAGGGCGGGAGCTACCGCATGAGCGGGGATACTACAGCAGCAGAAATATCTAAATTTACCCTTACAGGTAATAAACGAACGCTTGCGCTTGCAAAACCTTTTCATATTAAAATGATAAATAGTACGGTGCGGACCGACACTATGCGGCTGAGTTCAAAAGATGGTACAACTTATATAGCGTTGGCCGTTCCGTATGCTGATTCACTCCGCCAAAAGGGATATGTGAAGGCACAGCAAATACAACTGGCGCCAATTCAAAACGCGCTTTTCAATGAAAAATATGTTGAAGGGGCTGTATTCGGTGATGTTCATTTTGATCACAGTGCAGACGACATGACAGCTTCGGGGAATATAGTATTATCAGATTTATCGTATGCGGGAGCAAAACTGGATAGCCTCAGGCTGCAGGCAACGATTAAAAATAAGCAGCTCCAGGGCAAATTAACGGCTCGCAAAAACGGAAAGGAAATTTTTGAAGGTCAGGCAAATATTCCTTTCAGTATGCAGCGGCCGGGCAAATTGAAGAGTGATTTTTCCCGGCAGCCGGTCGAGGGGCACCTGACGGTTCAACCCATAGCGCTTAGTGAGTTTCAAACCTGGATGAAGAAAGCGGGAATTAGCGGAACGAAGGGGACATTCCAGTTTCACGGGACCCTGAGTGGTGAAGTAAGCAACCCATCATTTAATGCGAATTTGAGCCTGAAAAATGCCAATCTGTCTGGTGTCCCCATCGACTCACTGACCGCTTCGGCCCATTATCAGAACGAGCAATCGATGCTAAATTTTAAAGCGGCGGTCACGTCTCTTCATCACCAGGCACTCAATATAGACGGGAAATTCCCATTTAAGATAAATTTACAAAATTTCAGCATGTCGATGCCCGGGCCAAATAGCAAGCTGGCTTTGCAGGTTGGAGCCAATAAATTTGACCTAAAAACGCTGGATGGCTTCTTGAATCGTAAAATGGCACGCAACCTGCAAGGGCGCATAGATGGACACGTTGACATATCCGGGCCGCGTGATAATCTCTCCACCAATGGACAGCTAACCCTGCAAGAAGGTGCAATTCGCCTTGTGACGGCGGGCATAAGAATTGATCATATTCAATCTACTTTTCAATTTCAGCCCGATAAAATTGTTTTCTCCAAACTGGATATGAGAAGTGGCAAGGGCAGCCTTCATGCCCGGGGCCAATTGGGATTAAAGAACCTCACCGCGCAAAACCTGGATGTTTCCATCAAAGCCCAAAATTTTAAGGCTGCAAATACAAAAAATTATAATGCCGTGGTAGATGCGAATTTAAATATGAGCGGTAAACTGACCAGTCCCAAAATTACGGGCAATCTGAATGTGATGGATGGTTTCGTAAAACTCAACAATTTTGGACAGAAATCGGTTGAAAATGTTCAGCTTGATACGACCATGACTCCCGAAACGCAAACCAGTTTGTACGATTCGCTGAGCTTGAATATGAATATTTCACTAAACCGGCGATTTTACGTTCGGAATTCGCGTTATCTGAAAATGGAAATCGGACTGAACGGGAAGCTCAGCTTACAAAAAAATCCCGGGAAAGATATGCAGATTTTTGGCACACTGAATACGGTGAACGGATATGCCGAGCCTTTGGGCAAACATTTCAATATACAAAAGGGGACCATCGCCTTTTCCGGTCCGCCTTCCAATCCGGAACTCGATATACGAACGCTTTATGAACCACCACAAACTAATCAAAGCGTAAAGATTTGGTATATCATCCAGGGTACGGTGAAAGATCCGAAATTCGAATACAACAGCGATCCCCCGATGGATTTATCCAGTATCCTCAGCTACACGCTTTTTGGGCAGCCAATATATAGTCTGAATCCGGCTGCCCAGTCGGTGGCCGGCTCGGCAGGCGGCGGCAACGTAGCAACAAACTTTGCCATGCAGTTGCTGATGAACCGGTTGGAATCGCTGGCTAATCAAAAACTTGGCATTGACGTCGTAAAAATTGAAAATGTACAGGTGGGCGGTAAATCCGGCACTTCAGTTACAACGGGTTGGTACATCAATCCGAAGGTATTTTTTGCCATCCAGAATGTTATTACCGGCTCCACCCCCAGCCCGGGCTTCTATTTGGAATACTATATTAAGAAAAACCTGAAACTTATTTTAAGTCAGGGTACCAACAACCGCGATGGGGTAGGCGCAGA
>Ga0209921_1000660_pt1 | contig 10160 bp, 8 predicted proteins | sample SalPonF2_C_D2_MG_FD_185730 | JGI IMG/M metagenome (GOLD analysis project Ga0209921, IMG submission 185730) | Salt pond soil microbial communities from South San Francisco under conditions of wetland restoration - Salt Pond MetaG SF2_C_D2_MG... ...
AAAGGTGGGGAATACTAATGACCCGCACTGGGGAATAGTAATGACCCTCGACAATTAAGTAGATAGATTATAAGCTTAAACGAACCTCACGTTATCTTAAGGAATCCAATTAGGTTTTTAAGACCGTGTTTTAAATGTTTAATATTCATTTTGCCGATTATTAAATTCAAATAATTTCATTTCTTTTTAATATCGCATGCAAATTCGGTAATGCATTGACGCCCAGAATATTTCGATTACTGTGGCCATTCCTGTTATTTATTGATATTCTTAGATATATAGTATTATCTATGTCATTCCATTTTGAATTATGATTATGTTTAATAATATTAAATTACTAAGAGTAATTTGTAATATGTCATCAGGGAGGCTCATATGTGCCCGTCTATTCACAAAGATTTATTCAGAGATATTCCTTTCAATCAAGCCAGATTGATTGTTACTGCCCGTGGTTTGTATTCAAATAAAAAAGCACGCCGGGCACTAAGAAGAATTTTACCCTATGCACGCATACATAAAACAGGATTTCGATCTGTTTATGTTATAGAAACACATGGGAACGTGCTACATATTGCTGAAAAAATTATTCGGCGATGTCTGGATGATGTAGGTCATGCTACTGCCGTAGTTGAAGAAGTCCAAACAGATATAAATAATATTAAGGAAGCTATGGTATCCGCTGGTAGTCAATTGATTAAAGAATACGACTCTTATTGTATTCGTATAAAAAGAAGAGGTTCTTATTTTTTAGATGAAAATATCCAGGCTCTTGAAGCTGACATAGGAGGCGAGATTTGGAAGGTCTTGAAAGAAAAATATGGAAAAGAACCTCGAGTAGATCTCGAAAACCCTGACATTAAGATAATTGCTGAAGTTTTGGGCCATGCCACGGCCATTGGTGTTCAATACAAATCCTGGTTTGAAGAACCCTATCAAGAAGAGATATCTGATACTCAGTAAATAAATCAATGAGCTCCTTTTTGGAAGAACTTAAGAGGTCTGAGCTCTACTCAGAAGAGTTACATATCGATTTATCCAATAAATCTGATAAAGAATTGTTCAAATGGTTTCTGGCAAGTGTGTTGTATGGAAATAGAATTTCTGAAGAAATAGCCAAAAGTACCTATCTGACTCTGGAAAATCACGAACTTTTAACGCCTCAAAAGATTCTAAAAGCTGGGTGGGATTACCTTGTAAATCCAATTATGCGGGAAGGTGGTTATGTCAGATATGATGGAAAAACGTCAACACAACTTTTGAAAAATAGTCAGCAACTTATCGACGAATATCAGGGAAGCCTGAATCAGTTGCATCAAGAGGCTAAAGATAATAATGACCTTGAAAAGCGAATAGACTCTTTTTACGGTGTTGGTCCGGTAACGACAAATATTTTTCTCAGAGAATTACGCCCAATATGGTCGAAATGTGATCCGGATCCTATGCCTACAGTTATAAAATTGGCCAAACAAAAAAAGATAGATCTAAAAAAATTTGACCGTAAAAGTATAACATTCGTTCGGATTGAAGCAGGTTTAATTCGTCTCAGACATCAAAAATAGTAATATGTAAAGATTCAGGAGAAAATGATGATTTTATTCGGACTTATATCAACGGTCATCGTTCCATTGATTTTAATTAGCTGGCAGGCTTTTAGTCCTGAAAAAAATTTTATGACATGGTTTCTGAAATCTGTTGCCAACATTAGTGTTTTCACTGTTCTGTATCACATTGCTAACTGGGCCTTTGTAAGTTATTATCTACGTTACATCTATTTCATTTTATTTGTCCTTGCTTTGATTTATTCTATTCATCGGATTTTCCGGTTACCACTGATAGAAATACCCAATGGTAAAAATTGGATTCCGATTATCATTTCACTTTTGATGATATTTCTTGCAATCCCTGTTCTTTTTCAAATAAACAAGGGTAAGAGCATACCAGCCAATCCGGTTAACTTGCAATTTCCTTTAAATAACGGGAATTACTACATAGCTCAAGGTGGCAGTCACATAATTTTAAATGGACATATGAAAGTCCGGAATAGTAGTGGCCATCAATGGCGCGGTCAGACATGGGCTTTAGATATTTTAGAGTTGAACAATTGGGGAAATCGTTCTATGGGCCTACATCCTAAGCAATTAACACAATATGCCATTTTTGGAGATTCTGTATTGGCTCCGTGTAATGGAAATATAGTTGAAGTCCAAAATGATTTACCAGATCATCAGCCTCCGAATAGAGACACCGTAAATATGTCAGGGAATTATGTGATTATCCAGAAAAACAATCATACTTTTGTGCTTCTTGCCCATTTAAAAAAGAATAGCATTGTAGTTAATACCGGAGACCGTATTCATAAAAATGATTTTATTGGAAGAATTGGAAATAGCGGCAATTCTTCTGAGCCCCATTTACATATCAATGCGCAACAATCACGTGGCGACAAGACAATATTAGATGCGGAGCCCCTCCCTATTCTATTTAATAATCAGTTCTTATCAAGAAATGATGTCATTTCTACATTAGATTAAATAAGATCAGCACGATATTTATCGTGTTGTATTATAAAACATTATTATATTACTGTATTGTTATGTAATAATAAATAAATTATCTTATTGACCGTTACCTCAATTAAAGAACCTATTATGGTAAAGAAGTTATATAAAAAAATATTTTCTGATTTTGGGTGCAAGCCTTTTACGATGTCCATTGTCATTGGTACTCTTATCGGCATGTCGACCAATCATCTGGCATTAGGACTCGGTTTGGGTATTGTTGTCGGATTCATTCTTGGCAAAAACGGAGTTTGTATTTAAGATTATCCTACAGAAGGCTTTGCAAAACCAGGGCTTTTGTTCAAGATCAAAGCTTGAGCGACTTCGAAACCGCAGTCACACAAGCTTTCGGGACAGATATTGGGCAATAGAACGGTTTTCCATAGTCTTCCTACATTGTAATTGATTGGTTTTATGTAAATAATGCGTAATATTTTACGACATGATATTCTCTTTTCTTTTTCCCTAACCCGGATTATTCACCAAGAAATTTTGTCGTGATCAAGGCGAAATTAGAAATGCGCATGAAACGTACAAGGGTACATTGATTAAGCATTTCTAATTTCAACGCAGAACACGGCAACATTTCGCAGCTCTTTTTAGACTCCTCAAATTTGAGGAAAACTTTATCTCTTACAAGATATTGTTTTTTAAATATGATATGTATTGATTCTTGTAGCTTACGTGAATAATTCGGATTAAATGCCTGATTCAGTCGCTTGCAATAATTAATGGCCTGCTGATAAGTAGCTGACTCTATTCCATGCCTTGCTTCAAATGGTGTAATCCATTGATTGGGTTTAGGATAAATGGGATTGATCTTAGGCAGTGAATCGAAAACCATGTTTTAACATAGAACAAATATAAGATTCATCAACACTTTATAAATTATGTTAGGGGATAATACTTGTGAATAGTTAGTTGATTATCAATAATCAGCTAAATTGTACAACCAATTTTGATGGATATACCTTTCACAATAGTATAAAGAGATTATTTCACCTTGTATACTAAACCTCGTTTTTATTTTGTGAAAGATTTAGCCGACCAATCAAAATTGGTCAAATCCGCCAGCTTCTTGTTAAACAGAATAAATATCACGGCAGCTATTCCCCATTGCATAAAACAAGTGGCTACAGAATAAGTATCAAATGGATTGAACCAGGTATGCGGGGCAAACACAGCGGCACTCTGATAGATCCACCAGGTCAATAATACAACAACTTCGATAGGCACGATATACTTAATAATGATATCCCACCATCTGCCAAGCGTCCAGTCTTTGGGACTAGTATTGATAAGATCTGTTCTGAATGTAAATACATTATATTTTATGATAATAAACGCGATTAATGCACCTGAAATCATCAGACCAATTCCCCATACAAAATCCTGATTTTCAAAAAAGCTAAGGTCGAGCGCGGAAGGTAACCCTAATAAGAAGCCTACAGAACAGATGGTGACAGTCGCTTTAATTCGCTTAACTCCCATATCAACCAATATTTTTGTAGCCAGTTCGATCATCGAGATTAACGAACTAAAGGCAGCAAATGTCAAAGCAAGGAAAAAGAGTGTGGCAAAAATACGGCCCGCCGGCATTTTCAGAAATAATTGCGGCAACCACATAAAGGTAAGTCCGGTTGAAGCGGGCCCGGATGTTTTCATAATTTGCAGAATTTGAGGATCACTCATCGTAGTGCTGAGAGTTCCGAAAACCGTAGAAAAAATAATGATAGCTGCTGTTAACGATACAAGATTATTACCGATCCCCGTTTGAAAAGCACTTATGGTAACAGCCTCTTTCTTCTTCATATAAGCCGCGTACGTCAGGATTAGTCCCCAGCCGGCTCCGGTATCCCATGCGTTTTGAGTCAGTGCTTCAAGCCAGATTCGGGGTTTGCTCAACATCGACCAATCGGGTGTAAACAGATACTGAAGTCCCTTTGTACTATTGGATAAAGTCAATGCTTTGATAAGTGAGATAATCAAAATAAGTGCTAATACGGGAATTAAAACTTTGTTAACTTTTTCAATGGATGATATTCCTTTTGCCACAATTATTCCGCCAAAAATGGTGGCGACTGCAAGGCAAATAACCGGCCATGCGGAACCTTGAAAACCTTGCCATATCACAGTGGCTTGATGTACATTTGCTGGAAGTGGTTGCGTAGCTGAAATCACAAAATAATAAATACACCACCCGGTCACTACAGCGTAATAAAACATGATGGCAGTCGCGACGAAACCAACAAAAGTTCCCATCCATGCGAATTTGTCGCCAACCAAGGCGATAAATGATCCAATGGTGCCTTTTCTTCCATTGCGACCTAAAGCGTATTCAGCAATAATTAATGGAATAGACCAAATAAACAAGAAAACCACCCAAGCGACTAAAAAAGCACCAGCTCCATCAGGACCGCCAGCCTGAGCTGCAATTCTGGGGAAACGCCAAATATTACCCGTCCCAATAGCGATACCCAACACACTGACAATAAGGCCCCATCTCGTCGAAAAACTTTCCTGATTTTGGTTTTTTTGACTCATAATAAAATGGTTCTATTTATTATAAATTAATAAGATAGTAATAGATAACCGCCACAATACACCGTCCGAATCTACTGATTACACAACCTATAATACATATCAAAATAAATTTTTCAATTAATATCTAATAAATAAAATTTTAGAATGATAGTATTATTATCATAATAGTTAGTATTTTTTTACCATGATGGTATATATATTAACTTGAGTTCGATATAAGAAATCATTTAAAATTTTAGCCAGTGGACGGTGGCCGTTTTGATACAATGAACTAATTTTATACCATTAAATACTGTTTTATCAGACTTTATATTAATTTACGATCAGAGATCAAAGTATCCGGGCAGCTACCGGCTGCGCCTGCCCCGATGTTTTTTTCGGGGGTCGATCGTCCATCGTTATTCATTTATTTGAAACTCTTGTTCTATAAATTCCTTATGTAGAATTCACGTTATATTAGAGATACTCTGAGGGGAAGAAACAGGAATAATTAAGTAAATTCCTTAAGTAATAACAAATTGAGAATAATTTTATGTTTAATTATTCGCTGTTTATAAGACAAGGATTATTGCAAAGTTATACAACTGTCCCTATCATAAGTTTATTCAAACAATTATATAAAATTCATTAAGAGAAGGCTATGCGATATCAGGATTTTTGGTCAGGATCAAGGCTATAAGGATTTTAAAATCACGATAACACAGATATTGGGCAAAATGCCGGTATTGCAAAGGCTTCTAAGAAGAATAGCCCAAATTATACAAGTAATTCCATGGAGATGAGTACAGATCATAAGACGTTAAACCGGTTAATTGCGGGTTTAGTTTTCATTTACGCTTTTATCATTTATCTATCGACGTTATCGCCCACCGCCAGCTTTTGGGATCCCGGGGAATTCATTGCTGTAGCCCACGGACTCGAAGTTACGCATCCTCCCGGATCTCCGTTATTTTTATTGTTAGGACGCCTGTTCTCAATGTTTATGCCTGCTTCTAAAGTTGCTTATAGCATTAACCTGATCAGCGGTTTGGCTTCTGCCCTGACCATCATGTTATTATATCTGATCATCATTCGTCTGGTTATTGAATGGAAAGGGAAACCGGACACCTATCGTTTAGTAGATAAAATCGGATTATATGCGGGCGGTGTGATTGGAGCTCTTACATTTGCTGTCACTGATTCCTTCTGGTTTAACGCTGTGGAAGCCGAAGTTTATGCAACATCCATGCTTTTTACAGCTATGGTTGTCTGGCTTGTACTCAAATGGGCGGAGCACCATGAAGAACCAAATAATGAACGCTGGCTGGTTTTAATCGCCTATATGTTTGGTCTCGCGGTTGGAGTTCATTTACTAAACTTGCTGGCCATCTTTTTTGTCGTACTTATTATCTATTTCAAAAAATATGATTTTAAAATAACCACCTTCCTGGTCGCAGCACTTATCGCAAGTGGCAGTTTTCTGGTGATCTATCCCATAACCGTTGCCGATATTCCGAGTTGGGCCGGAGATCTGCAATCTGCTACTCTCGGACTCATCAAACCCAGTTATTTTCTGATTGTATTTCTTGCGTTGATCATTTGGGCTGTTTATTACACGCATAAGAAAAAAATGCGTATCGCAAATATCGCATTTCTTTGCTATGCCATGATTTTCATTGGTTTTTCAAGTTACGCCCTGGTATTGATACGATCACAGCAGGACCCGCCTATCGACGAAAATGATCCGGAAACGGTACATGCGTTTGTAAGTTATATTAATCGGGATCAATATGGTCAGACGCCTCTTTTTATGGGGCATGACTACAATAACAGCACGGGTCGCATCGACCGTACTAAGAAAGTTTTATTCCCCCGACGCTATTCAAGTGATTCTAATCATTTACAAAAATACGCTCAGTACAATAGTGATTGGGATTATTTTTGGGATTATCAAGTTGGTCATATGTATCTGCGCTATTTTGCCTGGCAATTCATTGGGCGACAGAGTGATATACAGGATACAGGAGTTGCGACCGGTTTTTCATCCAGCAGCCGGTATAAGGATAACCCGGCTCATAACGTATATTATTTCCTGCCCTTTCTACTTGGAATCATCGGCATGGTGTTTCATTTCCAAAAAGATTGGAAGCGGGCTCTGAGTGTTTTGGCGTTATTTATTATGACGGGTTTTGCGATTATTATATTTCTGAATCAATATCCTTTTCAACCTCGTGAGCGGGATTATGCTTATGTGGGCTCGTTTTTTGCTTTTTCTATTTGGATAGGATTGGGAGCCACCGGACTGATTGAACTCGCCAAGGATATGCTTAAAGAAAATAAGTGGGTGGCTTATGGCCTGGCTGGTATTATGTTTCTTGCAGTGCCACTGAATATGCTGAGGCAAAATTATCACGATCATGATCGTAGTAATCGATACGTAGCACCGGATTATGCATATAATCTGCTTAATTCCACTGCTCCTTATGCCATTTTATTTACTAATGGAGATAATGATACCTTTCCATTATGGTATCTTCAGGAAGTGGAACATGTTCGAACGGATGTTCGAGTCGTCTGTCTGAGTTTGCTGAATACGAAATGGTATATCAAACAGCTTAAAAATCAATGGTCACATGAATCTCCGCCTTTGCCCATTTCACTTACCAATAATCAAATCGATCATCTTGATGATAAGTTTCAATTTAATGATCCGTCCGATTTCTATACTCCGCACGATATTACGATTCCGGTTGATAAAAATTATCTGGAAAATCGATTTGAAGATTCCAATAATACAGAGCAATATGCCTTACAAGGTCATTTTGGGATATCAAAAGATACTTCATATGTACTTCGTACGTCAAAAATGAAATACAGTATTCCTGTGGATTCACTCGATAGCACAGTCACCTGGCATTATCAGGGAAATTTCCTGGGACAAGATCAAAATGGGAATAAATTATATTATACTCGCATACAGGACGATTTAATTCTTAATATCCTAAAGACAAACAGGTGGGCTCGTCCCGTTTATTTTGCCGTGACAGTAGCTCATGCCGGTCAATTGAATTTACAATCCTATTTTAGGTTGGAAGGTCAGGCTTATCGCGTGGTACCTAAGAAAAATTCAAGTCATTCACCTTATATCGACACTAAAATACATGCTAAGCGACTCAGATCATTCCGTTTTCGTGGTATCAATGATCCAAAAACGTATCTGGACGAAAATATCCGTAGAATGGTAGATAATTATCGCGAGTTGATTTCAAGTGAAGCAATGACTTTTCAATCGGAAAATAAATCTGACAGCGCCCGCTATTGGTTGAAATGGGGCGAACAGCGTGTCCCGTTTTCAACAGTAAAAGGAGATCCGAGTTCTCAAATTCGGTATGCTTTTAAATATGCAAGAGTTGGTGATACAACCGATGCGGTGCGACTTGGTCAGGCAACATACCATGATTTGAAAGAAGATCTTCAATATTATATGAACCAATTAAATAGGCTGGAAAATCGAATTTCGGATTTAAAAACCCAAAGTCGTCAGGCAAGAATGAATGCTGATGTTGATAAAAGCCGAAAATATGACACAGCTGCAAATAATTTGGCAAAAAATCGAGAAGATTACATTCGTAATGTGTACTTTGCTGCGAGTCGATTATTCGTTCTACAACGCATATATTATATGGCTGGTGATCAAGCTAAAGCAAAAGAAATTGCTCAGGTTGGTGATCAGATAACACAAAACAGGATTGGTTTTCCAAAAACAAAAGAAGAAAATCAAAAACTTGTTAATCGAATTTATATTAATTAGGCCATTTGATGCGTTGGTTCTACATCTTATTGTATGAATTATTTTCTCAACAGATGGCTATTAACAATAACTACTAATAATTAATGCAGTTACGTACAGAACACAAAACTTTAAATAAATTATTCGCAGCTCTTGTATTTTTATATGCTCTGATTTTATACATCCTTACGCTGGCACCTACTGCAAGTTTTTGGGATCCGGGCGAGTTCATTGCCGTTGCACATGGACTTGAAATAGCTCATCCGCCGGGTGCCCCGTTATTTATCTTATTAGGCCATGTGGTTTCGATGTTTGCCCCTGCTGACAAGGTGGCCTATTGTATAAACTTTATGAGCGGTTTTGTCTCTGCCGTTTCTGTAATGCTTCTATACCTAATCATAGTTCAGTTAATTACCGAGTTTAAAGGTAATCCCGACAAGTATACAAATCTGGAAAAAGTTTCTTTATATGCTGGCGCAATTTTGGGAGCTATCACATTCGCGGTTACCGACTCGTTCTGGTTTAACGCTGTGGAAAGTAATGTGTTCGCTACCTCCTTGTTTTTCATGGCTTTGGTCGTTTGGCTGGTTTTGAAATGGGCGGAACATCATGATAGTCCCTATAATGAAAGATGGCTCGTTCTGGTTTCTTATGTTATAGGTTTAGCTATCGGAGTTCATTTATTAAGTCTTCTTGCCATATTTTTTGTAATTCCCATTGTCTATTTCAAAAAATTCAGAGTAACACTGTTTTCTTTTGTGATGATGATGCTTACCACCTCGGCATCTTTACTTGTGATTTATCCTATAACTATTTCAGATTTACCTAAAATATCCGGGGATATTTCAAATGCGACCGTAGGAATCATCTCCCCTCTTGTATTTCTGATTTTGTTTTTAGCTGTCATTGTCTATGCGATTTATTATACGCATAAGAAAAAAATGCGCTTACTAAATATTGCGTTTGTTTGTTATTCTATGATTCTTATTGGGTTTTCCAGTTATTCATTGGTTATGATCAGATCTAAGGAAAATCCCCCAATCGACGAAAATGATCCGCAATCAGTTCAATCGTTTGTGAATTATATCAACCGGACACAGTATGGAAGTACTCCTTTGCTTTATGGATATGATTACAATAATCGACTCGGACGAATTGATCACAGCCATAAGGTACTTTTCCCACGGCGTTACTACGGACAGGGACAGAAGTATCTGAATAAATATGCTCAATACAATAATGACTGGGATTTTTTCTGGGATTACCAGATCGGTCACATGTACTTACGC
>Ga0209921_1000661_pt1 | contig 10149 bp, 9 predicted proteins | sample SalPonF2_C_D2_MG_FD_185730 | JGI IMG/M metagenome (GOLD analysis project Ga0209921, IMG submission 185730) | Salt pond soil microbial communities from South San Francisco under conditions of wetland restoration - Salt Pond MetaG SF2_C_D2_MG... ...
ACGCTCGCGGACTTCAGGGGAAAACTTGTTGGACTTGTTCATGGCTCCATTCTCTCAAGAGTTGGAGCCTCCGCAAAACCCGGGGCGGTTCAGTATCGCGCAGCCTCTTCCCTTAATAACTTAACCACTTAACCACTTAACCACTTAACCACTTCCGCAAGCCCGGCTTCGGCGCTTGCGGCTTGAGAAACGCCCGACCCTGGCGGGCCGGGCGCTCCAGTTGGCGGACACTTTGTGACCCGTATCAGCGAATCCCGACCCGGCGCAGGTTGGCCGGCGTATACTTCGAGTCCGGCGTATCGGCCGCCAGGGCCCGCGTCTGGGGCGGGTTCTGGGTCAGGCCTCCCGCGATGTAGCGACCCGAGGTCAGGTCGTTGATGGTGTTCATCACGGCCGCCGCCGTGGGCACGATGAACACCGGGGTGAGGTAGGCCTGCTCGACGCGCCAGATGTTGCCCCGGTCGTCGTACAGGTCGCCGATCACGATGTTCCAGCTGTCCTCGTCGACGTAGAACACCCGCTTGCTGTAGATGTTGCGGATGCCCTTCTTCAGCGTGGCCTGTACCACCCACACCCGGTGCAGCTCGTAGCGGATCAGGTCCTGGTTCAGGTGGTGCGCCTTGATGATGTCGCTGTACGGGCGGCCGCTCTTGCCCAGGTTGAAGTCGTCGTACGGGACGTACATCTCCTTCTTGCCGAGCAGTTTCCAGTTGTACTGCGCCTGGGAGCCGTTCCACATGTTGAAGTTGTCGTCCGTGGCCAGGCCGTCGGAGTGGGTGCCGGTGGTGTTGTCGAACTCCACGTTGGGTGCCCGCCGCACGCGGCGCTGGCCCGGGTTGTAGATCCAGGCGCTGCGCGGGTGCTTCTCCTGGTCGACCGGCTCCCACACCAGCAGCACCTCGCCCGCCAGGCGCGCCGGCGAGGTCACCTGCTGCAGGAAGTACACGTACATGTCGTTGTACTTGTTCTCCAGCTCCTTGGGCGTCATGCCGAAGCGGCTGTAGAAGAACTTGATCCAGCGGGTGTTGCCGACCAGGTAGTAGTTGCCGCTCTGGGAGACGATCGCGTGCGCCTGGTTCTGGACCACCGTGTTGGGCACGTGCCAGGCGAGCGCGTGATTCCAGATCACCATGTTCGCCTTGTGGGGCCCGTAGGGGATCGGGTACGGGAAGCCCACCGCCGCGCCGTGCACGCCGTTCTGGCCCTCCAGTGTCGCGTTCTCCGCATTCTTCCGGGTCCAGTCGTAGACCTGCTGCGGGAAGGCGACCCCGCGGTGGGTCTTGTAGACGTGCATCTTGAAGTCCGCGTAATGCTGGAACATCGCCTGCATGCCGGGCGTCAGCTTGTCGGCGTATTGCTTGTAGTTCTGCGCGGTGATGGTGAACTCGGGCTTCTCGTCGGCGTAAGGCCCGGGCAGGTTCTTCTGTCCGAACTTCTTGGTGAAGGCCATCAGCCAGCCGTTGAGATCCTTGCTCCGGTCCGGGCTGCTGATGTGCGGCAGGCCGGGAACCGACTTGGGATAGACCGGCAGGCCCCCGGTCCATTCCGGGATCTTGCCGTCCTTGCTGCCGGCCCTCTCGGCACCGACCGGCGTCAGGCTCTTTCCGAGCTTGGCGATCTCGCCTGCGGGAGCACCCGCATAGGACGCGGATGCCACCGTGGCCAGTGCTGCCGCACCCGCCATAACGACCAAGTATTTCCTGAGCACGTTGTCTCCCCCCCTGAGCTTTCGGGTAATCGGGTTGTTCGATGTGACCTGCGGCCGCCCTGTTCTTCCCTGGTGGCGGTCGGGTGCTTCATGGCACGCCGGTAGGTAAATACTAGATTGACGGCATTGCGGATGCCACTGTTTCATTCCCTCGCCACCGGGAATGATCCCGACGACTGACGGCCGGGAGCCGCGGCCCGTGACTTTCCCCGTCGCAGGGTGTGATTCCCGGGACCCCCGGCGTGGTTTTCGGAATCTTCCGCTTTCGTGCCCGGTTACCCGTTCTGGATCTGGACGCACACGCCTACCGACGGTGCGCCGCTGTTCGACTCGATAACGGAAGCGGCCGCGCGACACCACGCGATGTCGGGGCAGGCGTTCGTCATCAACGTCCAGTCGCGGATCGATCAGCATGCGATCGACCGGATGGGGCTGACCGACCGCCCGGAGATGATGGAACCCGGCGGGGGGGGCCGCGATCGTCGGGCCGGACGGGCAGCTGGTGGCCGGACCCCATACCCACGAGGAAGCGATCCTCTACGGCGAGATCGACCCGGCCGGGATTACGCTGGCGAAGTATGCCTGCGATTCGGCGGGCCACTACGCCCGGCCGGACGTGGTGCGCCTGGTTCTGGATGTCACGCCGCAGCAGGTGGTCGAGACGGTGCGGCGCGGCCCGGAGTCGCCGGCAGCGGAGCCGCGGGAAAACCAGGGGCCCGGCGGGCGGGCCGACGCCGGGGAGGACGGGCCCCGTCCGCGCCCGGACGGCTCGCGTCCCGGAGCGTAGCGGATGGCACCCGGGCTCAATGGCAGCGACGGTATTCGCCGGGCGTGACACCGGTGGCGCGCTTGAAATGCGAGCACAGGTGGCTCTGGCTGGAGAAACCGCTCTCGGCGGCAATCGCGGCGACGGTGAGGTCGGTGTCCCGGAGGAGGCGACGGGCTCTCTCGATCCGTCGCGTCATGACGTACTGATGCGGTGACTGCCCGACGATCCGGCGGAAGGCCCTGGGCAGATAGTGGGGGTGCATTCCCGCCTCCGCCGCGAGCGTCCGGAGGCTGAGGTCGCCGCCGCCGAGCCGTGCCTCGATGAGGTCGAACAGGCGGTTCAGCCGGGAACGGGCCAGGCGCGCCTGCGGGCCCTCCCGCACCTGTGAGAGGGTCGAATGCCCACGGACCAGGCGGGCGGCGAGCGCCTGGGCCAGCGTGTCCGCGTAGAGGTTCCCCGCCAGGTCGCCCGATGCCCGCCGCCCCGGTCACCAGGACCGACATCAATGCCTGGGCCAGCTGCTCGACCAGGCGGTCGTGCGCGGCCAGACGGGGGATGAGCTCGACGCCGCGGGGATCCCGGTCGCAGCCGGCCAGCACGAAATGATCGAGAAGCGACCGCCGCAGGTACACGAGGAGGATCCGCGGGTGTCCCTGCACGGTCCGGGTGGACGCGCACGCGGCGGGGACGATGCTGAACAGGTGAGGGCGGAGGACCGCCCGTTCCCTGCGGTCATCCGAGGCATCGCAGCTGCGGGTGACGGTGGCGACGCGTGCCACGCTGAACGCGAGACAGCAGTCGGGCAGGGGCGGCAGACGCGCGTGCCGGGAGGTCTCTTCGGCCAGCGAAGCGTATACGGTGGCCCAACCCGGGCGTTCGCTGTCGGCTACCAGTCGATTGCCCTGCCGATAGGCGATTCGGTGGGTGTCCGCTGCGCCGAATGGCGGTGTGACCGGCATGATCATTCCCCCGGGCGGCAGGCGCAACGCCGACGTCGCGCGCGGGGGCGCGTGCTGGCGCCGCCATCGACCGGATGGTTCGCCGCGGGCGGCCGGCCGTCAAGGCGCGGACGCGGGCCTCGACGTCAGACGGCGAGCAGGTGGCGCGCCAGGAGGTCGGGGTCGGCAAGAAACGGCGAGTGTCCGGTATCCATGCTGCAGACGGTATCGCAGGGCAGGTTGCTGAGCATCATTCGCTGCATCTCCGGCGTGATCGCCCGGTCCCGCGTGCAGCTGACATAGACGCGCGGGAGGCGTCCGAAGTTGTCGGGGGTGACCCGGACCGGCGTCACGATGGGCGCTACGGCTTGCGGCACCAGGCGCGATTTTGCCCAGGCGATATCTTCCGGCGAGCAGTCGCCGTAGAACGCGTCGGCAATCACCGCCTCGCGCACGGTGGCGCGGGTGCCGTCTTCGGAAACGACCATGTTGGGAGGCACCAGCGTGTCCTCGGCGGAATCCGCGTAGTCCGCCAGGCTCCGGCCGTTCTCGGGAAGGAACGCGGTGACGTAGACGAGCGCACGGATCCGGTCCGGCCGCTGCTCGCCCGCCTGCGTGATGACGATGCCCCCCATGCTGTGGCCGACCAGCACCACGGGCTCCGACTGCGCGTCCAGCACCTCGCAGACCCGATCGGCGTACGCCTGCAGCGTTACCCGCTCGGTCGGGGTGGCGTCGTCGCCGTGCCCGGGCAGGTCCGGTGCGACGACGGTATGGCCCTGTGCCTCGAGCAACGGCGCCAGCTTCGCCCAGCACCAGCCGCCGTGCCACGCGCCATGGATCAACACGTAGGTACTCATCCGGGATTCTCCTCCGTTTTCGATAACGCGCCGGCGGCAGCCGGCCACCGGCCGTACGCGTTCGCATGCATTATGCCGCATCGGCGGGACGGGTACGCCGGCGCTGTTGCCGGCATTCCGGTCGGCATCGGGTGGGCGGCCGTTCCGCGGCCGGGTCGGGTGTGAACGGGCGGGGGTACGCGACGCCGCCGCCGGTCCGGGCAGCGGGCCGGCGGCGGCCAGGGTGAGGACGAATCGGCGCTATGCCGCCAGTCTGTCGGCGGCCATCCGGGTTCCCTCGACCCTCGCCCGGATCTTGCGGAAGGCGATGTCGCGGGCGAAGTCCGGCGAGCCGTGCTTCGGCTTGGCGTCGATGGAGAACGGCGAGAAGCCGCAGTCGTCGGTCGAGCCGAGGCGCTCCTTCGGGATGTGCTTCGCGGCCGTGAGCAGCTCGTCGCGGACGTGCTCGGGGGACTCGACCTCGGGGTTGAGCGGGTCGATCACCCCGATGTGGCAGATCTGCGGGATGCCGTTGGCGTCGTCCCGGCTGTACTGGCCGACCAGCCTGTAGATGCGTTCGCGGTCGGCCTCGCTGGCCATCTGCATCAGGAAGTAGCCGGCGTTCATCCGGAACATGCCCGGCAGCAGATCGGCATAGTCGACGTCGGCGCTGTGCACCGAGTCCATGTCGCCGCCGGGACAGGTGTGGATGCCGATGTTGCGGCGTTCCTCCGCCGAGAAGCGGTCCAGCACGCGGTTATTGAGCTCGATGAAGAAATCGAGCATGCCGCGCCCGGTCCAGGGATTGCGCGGGTCGTTCTTGCACGCCAGGCGCCCTTCGGTGAAGTCCATGGAGACACGCTTCGCGCCGGCGTCGAAGCACTGGCGGATGTCCTTCTCGCACTCGTCGCACAGGTCATCGAGGAACTGCTCGCGCGGATAGCCCGGGACCTCCTCGTCCAGGGGGTAGAGCAGCGAGAGCATCGAGGGCGCGATCACCGCCTGCTTGAGCGGCTTGCCGGCCAGGCCGATCGAGTCCTTCAGGTATTCCGCGGCATACGTCTTGTAGCGGAAGGGGCCGCCCGTGAGCCGCGGCAGCTGGCGGTGGTGGCCGTCGTCGAAGTAGGCGAAGTACTGGCCGCCCGGGGCCAGGTTGTCGGCCAGGCCCTTGCCGCCGAGGGTGTCGACCAGCGGGTAGGTGGCGAAGCTCGACTTGCGCTGCTCGCCGTCGGTGACGACCGGCTGTCCGGTCTGCTCCATACGCTGGATGGAGTCGCGGCAGGCCTCGTCCTGCGCCTGGCGCAGCTCGGATTCGGTGATGCGGCCGTGCTCGTAGTCCTGGATGGCGCTCTGCAGCCGGAGCGGCCGCGGCAGGGAGCCGACGTTCTCCGTGGGAATGGACATATCCATGCGCACCTCCCTCCTCGTGTCGGTGGGTGGTTCTGCACCCGTTCTACAGCCATCAGGTCAAACGTAGTAGCCAGCCGCTGCCGGCGCAAACCGGCAGCGGGTCCTTACCCTTGCCCGCTTCTTGCTCTCGACCGCCATGTGCCGAACGAATGACCGGGAAATGGTCGTACCAAAGTTGACACCTGGTCGGACCACCGGCATGCTCGTATACGGAGCGTATTCTCATGTAACACCAGAAAAGGGACTCCGGCGGATACCCGGGACGGGAGGAAAGTCATGAAGACGCGGGATCTGATTATCGCGGTCGCGATGGGCCTGGTGAGCAGCGCTGCCATTGCGGCGCCGCAGTCCGGGATCCAGGGGCTGCACGGGCAGGTGCAGACGGCGCTGTCCGGAGTGACCGGCGCGGTGCAGGGCGCCGGTGTGCAGGGGCCGCAGGCGGTGACCTCGAATCTTGCACAGGGGGGCGGACTGTCCGGGCTGCCTTCCACGCCGCTCTAGCGCGCCCGCGCCCCCCGGCGCCGTCGGCGCCGGGGGGCGCGTTCCCTTCGTTTCCGTTCAGCGCTCGCCGGTCCAGCCGGCGACCTCGGTCATGGCCGCGACGTTGGCGGCCGCATCCCGCTCCGACCGCCAGGCCGACGCGTTGAAACGCCGCCCGGTGACGCCGTCGGCGGCGGGCGAGGCCAGCCAGAGCAGGGGTGGCACCATCACCTCGGGCGGGAGCAGCCGATGCCGGACTTCGGCCGAAACCCCGTCCGGGATCATGCCGGTGAGGGTCGGCCCGCCGGGCAGCAGCGCGTTGACCGTGACCCCGGTCCCTTCCAGGTCCTGCGCCCAGATCACCGTTTCGGACTCCAGCGCCGCCTTCGACGGGCCGTAGGGCGAGAAGCCGCGGCGGCGCATGGTCGCGTGGTTCATCGACACGTTGAGCACCCGGCCCCAGCCCTGTTCCAGCATGACGGGCACGGCCGCCCGGGTCATCAAGAAGGGCCCGTTGACGTTGGTGTCGATCACCATGCGCCAGACGTCGGGGTCGGTCTCCCAGAACCGCGTCGGCTGCTCCAGGAAGCGCTCGCTGACGTACTTCATGCCCCGGCCCGCGTTGTTGACCAGCACGTGCAGGCCACCGAAGCGCTCGCGCGCGGCCTGCACCACGCGCCCGCAGTCCGCGGGGTCGGCGACATCCGCCAGCAGCGGCAGCACCCGGTCGGGGCCGGCCTCGCGTGCCACCGACTCGATCTCGCCCCGCTCCCGCGCGGCCGTGGCCACCACGCGCGCACCGGCCTCCGCAAGCCCCAGGACCATGGCGCGCCCCAGCCCGCGTCCGCCACCGGTGACGATGGCCACGGTGTCGTTAACAGGCTTCGAGCTCATGCGCGTTCCTCCACGGAAATGTCCGGGACCATTGTAGGACGGCCGAGCGGGCGCCCGTCACTCGTCGCGGGCACGCTCGGTCGGCGGCAGCCGTGCCAGGATGGTGCGGGCGACGATCAGGATCAGCAGGACCACGGCGAGGGTGTAGAGCTGCCCCGCGTCCCGGGACTGGGCGTAGACCTTGATCAGGAGCTCGCGCAGCAGGAACACGATGGTCAGGTCGGTCAGGATCGACAGCCGGATCCGGTGGGTGCGTATGTACACCGCGAACGTGCTGAACAGCTCGATCACGATGAACACGTTGAGCACGTTGCCCACGAGCTCCCGGAACTGCGGTTCCCCGACCCCGACCGTGCCGAAGGTCGGCACCAGCCGGATCACGTTGAGCAGCACCTCGTAGGTGGCGAAGCCCAGCGTGACCAGCATCACCAGCACCAGCACGATGACGATCGAGTCGATCGCACCGTCGTAGAGCCTGAGGATCAGTGCTCGCGGGGACCGGCCCGCGCCCGTGTTCCGCTTCGCCATCCGTTTCCCCTTGCGCGCCTGTCAGCGGGCACCGCTGGATTGTAGCGCCCCTGGCATGTCGCCGGGCCGCCCGGCAATGACCCAGATCAAGGAAACTCGTACAGAAGATATTACATTTGTACGCGAACCACGGTGTGCCACCGTCCGGAATCGCAAATCGTGTCGTCCGCGGCATGCTGCCGCGGGCTCCAGACGCGGGGGGAAAGTGATGACGAACGAAGATCGCGGCGGCGGGAACCTGCTGCGAAGCCTGCGCGGCAGCCCGAACAAGGCGCTGCTGGGCGCCACCATCGGCTTCTTCATCGGCTTCGGCGCGGTGTCGCTGTTCGGGCCGACGGCCCACAGCTTCACCCAGGTGATGAAGCTCAGCCCGGGCCAGGTCGGGCTGCTGGTCGCCATCCCCATGCTGACCGGGTCGCTGCTGCGCATCCCGTTCGGCGCCTGGGTGGATACCACCGGGGGCAAGCTGCCGTTCCTGGTGCTGCTGATCCTCTCCGTGATCGGCATCGCCGGGCTGTGGTGGATGCTGCTGACGCTCTACCCGGCCCACCTCGACCAGTCGCACTATCCGCTGCTGCTGCTGTTCGGGGCGCTTGGCGGCTGCGGCATCGCGGCCTTCTCGGTGGGCATCGGGCAGGTCTCGTACTGGTTCCCCCAGAGCCGCCAGGGCTGGGCGCTGGGGACCTACGCCGGGCTCGGCAACACCTCCCCGGGGCTGGTGGCCCTGATCCTGCCGCTGATCATCGGCTACCTCGGCTTGTGGGGTGCCTACATGATCTCGGTGGTGATCGTGGTCGTGGGCATCGTGCTGTACTTCGTGCTGGGCCACAATGCGCCGTACTTCCAGCTCCGCCACAAGGGCGCCTCGGCCCAGGAGGCCCGTCGCCTGGCGGCCGGGCGGGGCCAGGAGCTGTTTCCCCAGGCGAGCACCCTCGAGGCGCTGGTCGAGTCCGCCAAACAGTGGCGCACCTGGCCGCTGGTGGCTCTCTACTTCACCACTTTCGGCGGCTTCCTGGCACTGACCGCGTGGCTGCCCACCTATTGGCAGAGCTTCTTCTCCACCTCCCAGTGGAACGCGGTGATCCTCACCGCGAGCTTCTCCCTGTTCTCGTCCCTGATCCGCGTACCGGGCGGGAGCTGGGCGGACCGGCTCGGCGGCGAGCTGGTGGCAGGCGTGTCCCTGGCGACCCTGCTGGCCGGGGCCCTGATCATGACCTTCTCCGGCAGCTTCGCGGCCTCCGTCGCCGGCGAGATCCTGGTGGCGGCGGGCATGGGCGTCAACAACGCCGCGGTGTTTCGCATGGTGCCGCACTACGTGCCCGATGCCGTGGGTGGTGCCGCGGGCTGGGTCGGCGGGCTCGGTGCCCTGGGCGGCTTCGCCGTGCCGCCGCTGCTCGGCCATTTCGTGGAGTGGATGGGGCCGGTCGGCTATGCGCGCGGCTTCGTCGTCTACGTGGGGCTCGCCCTGCTGAGCCTGGCGTTCACCGCCCTGCTGCGCTACGCGCTGCACCGCCAGCACACCGCCGCTGCCGGCCGGGGCTGAGCCGCCCCGTCGGGGCGTGGTCCGGCATTCTTGGACAGGGTACGGCGCGAAGATGTAGGTTGATTCCGTCTTTATGGGGTGGCCGCACCAGGCCAGGCAGGGAAGCGCCCGAGCGCGGGATTCCTGCCGGCACCACCCGCCGCGAGGGGAGCCGTCAGCGATGAGCCATTTCCTGGACCGCCTGTCTTTCTTCCGCAAGGACATCGAGACCTTCTCCGACGGCCACGGCGTGGTCACCCGCGAGAGCCGGTCGTGGGAGAAGGGCTACCGCGACCGCTGGAACCACGACAAGGTGGTGCGCTCCACGCACGGGGTGAACTGCACCGGCTCGTGCAGCTGGAAGGTCTACGTCAAGAGCGGCCTGGTCACCTGGGAGACGCAGCAGACCGACTACCCCCGCACCCGGCCCGACCTCCCCAACCACGAGCCCCGCGGCTGCCCGCGCGGCGCCAGCTACTCCTGGTACATCTACAGCGCCGCCCGGCTCAAGCACCCGCTGGTGCGGGGGCGCCTGATCGAGCTGTGGCGCGAGGCGCGCCGGGAGCGGGACCCCGTGGACGCCTGGGCCTGGATCGTCGAGGACGCCGGGCGCGCGCGCAGCTACAAGTCCATCCGCGGGCGGGGCGGGTTCGTGCGCGTGGCCTGGGACGAGATCGCCGAGCTGATCGCCGCCTCCAACGTCTACACCATCGAGCGCTACGGGCCCGACCGGATCGCCGGCTTCTCGCCGATCCCGGCGATGTCGCAGGTGAGCTTCTCCTCCGGCACCCGCTACCTGTCGCTGATCGGCGGGGTGATCCCGTCCTTCTACGACTGGTACTGCGACCTGCCGCCGTCCTCGCCCCAGGTCTGGGGCGAGCAGACCGACGTGCCCGAGTCGGCGGACTGGTACGACGCCGCCTACCTGCTCGTGTGGGGCTCGAACATCCCGCAGACGCGCACCCCGGACGCGCATTTCTATTCCGAGGTGCGCTACAAGGGCACCAAGGTGGTGGCGGTGTCGCCGGACTTCGGCGAGTACGTGAAGTTCGCCGACCTGT
>Ga0209921_1000664_pt1 | contig 10135 bp, 3 predicted proteins | sample SalPonF2_C_D2_MG_FD_185730 | JGI IMG/M metagenome (GOLD analysis project Ga0209921, IMG submission 185730) | Salt pond soil microbial communities from South San Francisco under conditions of wetland restoration - Salt Pond MetaG SF2_C_D2_MG... ...
GACCTATGATTTTAAAGTCGACGAGGTCAAAAAGACTCTTGACGATTTTAAGCAGGGTATCGGTCAGCTTATTAGTAAAAATATTATTCCGGCTGATCCTATGAAGGATCAATATTCAGCCCGGGTTACTTCTCCTTATCAGCGGGAAAAAGTGGATGACCACGTGGGATATCAGGAACAAAGTATTAAGTTGTTTGATGAAAATAATACCAGCATAGACCATTTTAAACCAACTTACAATCGGGCAAACGGTGGAAGCATTGAACTCGCTCTGGCCAAGTCGTTTTATCATGATCTGTACGATCGGGTCTATGTATCAAAAGTGGTTAATGAAAGCAAAAAAAAATCTCCCGACTTAACGCAGGATAAACTTCCCAAACCACCCTACACGCCGGTACTTGATGAATTTTCATTGAATTACAAGGCAGAATCTGAAATAGATTTAACAGCAAGCGAAAATGAAGGGGGCGATGGAGTTCTATTTCACAAATATCCATTTGGGGTAAAAAAAGTAGACAAGGACCATAATACCCTGGTTCCAAAATTCCTGCATAAAAATGTATATATCGGGCTTGAAGATACCAAGGCTGAAGAAAATATAAGTCTACTGTTCCAGGTAGCTGAGGGCACTGAAAATCCGGAGCACAGCGATTTTGAAAACAGGAATCAAATAAATTGGCATGTTCTTTCCGGGGATAACTGGAAGGAATTGAATGACAAGGATTTTGCACGTAATGAAACACATTATTTTTTGAAATCCGGAATTGCAGAAATTTCACTCCCAAAACAGGCGGACACACAGCATGAGCTGTTGGACAAAAACAAACACTGGCTGCGTATAAAACTGAAAAAAGATCACCCGGATGCCGTATCCCGGTTCATCGATATTCATGCCCAGGCTGATAAGGCTGAATTTATCAACCAACAGAATAGCCTGAACCATCTGGTAAATCAATTGGCAGGTGGAACGATTAGCCAGCTTGTGAACCGGCGGGCTGCCATTAAATCTGTTAAACAGCCGTATGCGTCGTTTGGAGGACGTCCGGCGGAGTCGGATGCTCATTATTACCGAAGGGTGAGTGAGCGGTTGCGCCATAAAGACCGGGCAATAAGCATCTGGGATTACGAGCATCTTGTACTGGAATATTTCCCTGATTTGTATAAAGCAAAATGCCTGAATCACACATTCTGGGATGGTGAAAATCTTGATGAAATGGCGCCCGGCTATGTTACCCTGGTGATCATTCCCCAATTGCCGGAAGACCATTTCAAATACCAGTTGAAGCCTAAAGTAAGTCAAAATTTCCGGGATGAAGTAGAGCGGTTTATCCGGGAGAAAAACTCAATTCACGCAGATATACATGCCGTTAATCCGCATTATGAACCGGTTCAGTTTAAATTTAACGTTCAGTTTAAGGATGGATTGGATGCGGCTTTTTATCTCAATAAATGCGAAGAGGATTTGACCAAATTACTGGCTCCCTGGAGATTTAATGCTGCGGCTGAAATAAAATTTGACCAGTCATTTTATCGCTATGAGGTTATAAATTACCTGGAAAACCTTGGGTATATCGACTATATCGAAGATTTTGTCATGTACCACAAACCGCTGAACAGGAATTTTACAGAGACGAACCTGGCGCGACCGTCCAATCCCATGGCTATACTGATTCCAGCTAAAAAACAAAAAATTAAAGAAGCAAAAGGTTGCTGATTTTATGGAAAGCACCACTATTCCAAAAAATATACGTTCATTCGACGACCGCGATTTCGAATTCTTGCGGAACGAAGGAATGAAGCATATTGAGGCGATGAGCCGCAAGCTGTGGACCGACTATAATGAGCATGATCCCGGCATAACCATGCTCGAAGCCCTCTGCTACACTATTACAGATTTGGGATACCGGATCCATCAGCCGGTTAAAGATTTATTGACTCCGCCAGAGAATTCCCCGGAAACCCTGGAAGACCGCTTCCCCACTGCCAAAGAAATATTAACGACCACGCCGGTATCCCAATCCGATTATCGGAAATTGTTTATTGACCTGGAAGGCATCAACAATGCCTTTGTTCGGGCCAATACGCAACAGATCATTTACCGGTACTGCTCCAAACGGGATGAAGCCACAAAGGAATTTCCCCGTGGCAAACTAAGCTATAAATCCGATCTGGGATCTGATTATAAACTGCAAGATCAATTTCCGCTCAATGGTCTGTATAATATATTATTTGAGCCTACCCCGGATATCCGGTTGTTGGAAGATGATGCTGAACGAGCCGTAAGAATTGACGAGTTAAAAGGTGCAATCAAGGATCGATATCACGCCAACCGGAATATTTGCGAGGATCTGGTGGAAGTGAAAGAAGTGGGATATCACGACATCCTGGTTTGTGGAGATATTGAAATTGAGCCCGATGCCGGTGCGGTGGAAGTAATGGTTTCCCTGCTGTTTAATATACAGCAATATTTGTCACCGTCCATAAAACGATATACCCTGGGGGAACTGATGGATCAGGGAGATTCTGTGGAAGATATTTTTGAAGGTCCCGTGCTCCAAAACGGGTTTATCCGAGACAATGACCTGCAAAAGGCGAATATCAAGAATGAACTGCATCTGTCAGACCTGATTCAATTGGTCAAGGAAACAGAGGGTATCAAGGAAATCAGGAAGTTGCGCATGCATGAATGTCCTTGTGACGACATCGGGAGTGGTTCGGAATCAGAGAAGGATAAAGAGGAACAATGGACGATCTGCTTCCCCCCCGGTCACGATGAAGTGTTGCGTCTGAACATCGAGAAAGCCATTCATTTTACCAATCTTTTTAAAGACGTAATTCCCTTGGATGCGGACCCGGATCTCGTAAAACAAAAATATAAAGAACGGGTGCTGGCCTACCAACAGAAATTGCAGGTATCGTATGATGACCTGAAAATTGAAGAAGGCCACTACATCGACAAGGACCGATATTCAACCATTCAGAACGATTTGCCCGATCTTTACGGGACTGGCGAATATGGCCTTTCGCCCCCATTGCCTCCGGAGCGTCATGCCAAAGCATTACAGCTCAAGGGTTATTTGCTGTTCTTTGACCAAATCCTGGCTACTTATTTTGCCCATTTAAAGCAGGTCGGTTCATTATTATCACCCGATGTCGGAGACAAAACCTATTTCTACAATGAAGTGGATCGTGTTAAAGATTTTTCGAGGCTGAAGGCAGACGAATCGAAATATGAAGATGATGTGCAGAAATTTATTGATCAACTGGATCATCCATCCCAACGAAAAAATGAATTTTTGGACCACCTTTTGGCCCGTTTTGCCGAGAATTTGACGAAACACGCCTTTTTGTTGTTAAATAATTTCGGGGACAATTTTGAGCGGGCCGTTTTATGGCATAAATCCAACTTCCTGAAGGAATACCCGGAAATGAGCTACCAGCGGCCCCGGTCGTTCAACTATTATTGTGAGGATTGCGAAGTATGGGATACCTACAATGTTTCCGGCCTCGAGCACCGGCTGGCCCGGCTGCTGGGCATTCGCGACTATTCACGCCGGAATTTGACGTCCTATACTTATGAGTTCTACCAGGAAAAGGATGACGATAATATTTCGGAATGGCGCTGGCGAATACGTAATGAGGAGGGCAATATCATGTTTTCGAGCAGCCGGCACTATCATCAAAAAGACGTGGCCGAGCAGGAAATGTGGACTACCGTTTCCCTGGCTTTTGACAAAAATAATTACCAGTTACTTCCCACGAAAACCGGGGATAAGTATTATTTCAATCTTATAGATCAAAATAAAAAAATCGTTGCCCGACATATTCAATATTACAATACACGGGATGAAGCGGAGCAGGTTATTGAAGATTTCGCAGACTACATGTTTAAAAATGTAGCTGATGAAGGGATGTTCATGTTCGAGCAAATTTTGTTTCGCCCGGAACCCGACGATCCAGATGCCGACGAAAAGTTTATTGATATTTGCATGGATCCGGACTGCAAGCAATGTAGCCCGCATGACCCCTATTCACTGCGGTTAACTATTGTATTTCCGGGATGGACCCGCAGGTTCTCCAATCTTCATTTCAGGGAATTTGCCGAAGAACTCATTCGGAAAGAAGTTCCGGCACATATTTTAACCCGCATCTGCTGGATTGGCAATGATGTGATAGAACATTCAGGCGACGAAAAAGGTCAGATGTCGCAGTTGGAAGATCTATATAAAAAATGGCTGACTAATAAAATGCAACATCCTGAAAATCAGAAAAATAACGAGTTTTTGAAACCACTGGTGGATCTGCTGCACCACCTGGAAACTGTTTACCCGGAAGGGAAACTTTTCGACTGTGGTCAAACGGGTGATAGTAAATCATCCATCGTACTCGGTAAATCGACAATCGGAGAATTAAAAAAACAGGACAATGGCACCAACTAATTTATTACAAAATCCCGACCCTACTTACCGTAAATTTGTGGATAACCAGGTTCTAACGAATAATCAGCTTAACGACATGCTGAATCACCTGGAATACCAGGATAAGCTCTCGCGCGTGTTATTGAGTGGGGTCGGTATAGTCTGCGGGTTGGAATTATCCAGAAAAGAAGAGAATGGTAATATCATCTTATCAGAGGGAGCCGCTGTTACCACTGACGGGGATCTAATCAGGACAGATGAAAAAACTTTCACCGGCTTTAAAAAATTTAGTGATTCCCACGTCAAATATTCTCCATTCTGGAAAGATAAAAGCTCGTCGCTCGATTTATGGCAACTGGAGCCGAGTAAAGCCCCTTCTGATGTCGAATTGTTATCTTCTTTTGAATCTACGACGGGGTTTAAGATTAGTTCTGCTATCGCCCTGTTATATCTTGAACATTATGTTAAGGATCCGGAAGACTGTTCCCCCGTCAATTGCGATACCCAGGGGAAGGAAGTGGTCAATAATGTGCGGGTTATACTGGTATCCAACGATGATGCCAAAACCATTGCGAAAAATGATTCAATATTCAACGCTCTTCTGGATGAAAACCAAAATACTATTTTGGATCAGTTGAGCCCCACCTATGCCAACCGGGATGTAATCAGCTCTTTGGATCAATATAGCTATGCATATTATAAAAACATCTATTCAGATATCTGTGACTACGATGAGCTTAAAAAGGCGTTAACCCAATTACAGAAAACCAACTTATTGAAGAAGAGTGTTGATAAGGCGCAGTTTCAAAATGCACTCGAAAAATTGAATGGAATCCATTTTAATCATCATAATATCCAGTATAATTATGATTTTTACTGTGATTTAACCGAAGCTTATAATGAGCTTTATGAGTTGCTGAAAGAAAATTATGCGATTTGCTGTCCCAAGACGAAGGCATTTTCAAAACATATTTTATTAGGCAGCGTGACAGCCGCTCCTGGAATATGGCGGCACCGGTTTTATCCCTCCCCCATTCTGAATTATCCGGATGCCAAAGAACGTATAGAAAATGCGTATCAACGGCTTCTTCAAATGATCAATAATTTTCGGGATGATTATAGCAGTCTTCCCATCAAAATCACTCCTTCACGGCCGGGAAAATATCCATTGGCGAAGCGGGCCATTCCCTTTTATTATAAGCCCGAAAAATGGGAAAAATTTTTCCAAACCTGGAAGGAACATTCACACGAATATTTACCCAACTATTACAGGAGCGATCCGGATGGAACTGGCATTAATCCGCTGAAAATCCGGTTAAAAGGCCACGATTTTTACCGGATTGAGGGGCACGTCGGAAAAGACATCCGGAATGCGCATAAAAATATACAACAGATAAAGAAGGATAATGGCCTCTCATTTGATATCATGCCGGTAGCCATTGGCGGCAATCCGGATGAAGACACGATTAACTATGACGATTACCAGGTTCAATTTGAAGATCTGCAGGTGGTGCTACAGGCCTGGAATGAGGAACAAAAGTGCCTGATGAAAAAAGCTACCGGATTTTTATCCGGTTTCAGTATTGCCAAACAGGGAGTGCATATTGGCTATATTTCCAAGGAAGTTGCAAACAATACGTCAGACAACTCGAATACAATTGCCAATATCGCCAGTTACCAGCCGATCGATTATAAACCACAAATCTATACTGTTCAGCCTAAAAAGAATTATGTTTTGGATGGAATTGAAAAACAAGATAACACGCTGGGCTCGGCGATGCTTCAAAAAATTAGCACCTCCGATAACAAGAATGATATTTGGGTAAAGACCAACAGCTCCCTGAGCAGTCAAATCCAGGATTGGAATCCCGATATATTTGAAGCCACAATAAAGATCCCGGGTCAGTTAATTGGGTACTTGAAAGAAACCGAAGACAACAAGCTTGCCAATATTGATGATTTTACGGAAGAAAATCTTCAGAAATATATTGATTCTCTCCAGGAGCAGTGCGATAAAACGAGGAACTCCAAAAAACGCCTTCAAAATCTAATTCATAAATCGAACAGCCAGTTGGCTTCCCGGGATTGGCTGGAACAGTATATGTTCATCCTCAATCAACTGGCTTCGGCCTGCTGTCTGATAGAAAAAGTTCAGACTTTGTACAAGGAAATTTTGCAGCGAAAGCAGGAAATACTGAAACAACTGGCGATTGAGAATTTTATTCAGGATCATCCGGGAGCTGAACACCAAGCTGGGGTACCCAAAGGGGGCACATTTGTGCTTCTTTATTACTCGAATAATAGTCAATTCCCATTTCCTGTTCATTTTCCGACGCTGCCAATAAGCATTGATCCCGGTTATCGGATGCTTTCAGAGCCTGCTTCCCTTTCGAATATAAGCACGCCGGCATTACCTTCTTTGGGCAGACAGCTTGAAAAATTCAGGTTTGTAGAAAATATTCCGCATGGTACAATAATCGGGGATTTGAGTTTACCGTATATCTGTTGTTCCAAAGTACCTTCGAATACATTCGTTTTCCCGAAACAACCGGCATCGCTTCGTTTGCCGGTTGGATTTGTGTGTAAACAGGCCGAACAGCCCGCGGATCAAATTTTAATGAATGTGACCCCGTCCGGTGGTAATGTAAAAGCCTTTATTGGTGACCGACAGTTACAGGGTGTGATTATTCAGAACGATTCGGGTACTTTCTTTGACCCGAATAAGGTCGATACAGCGGATTATGGCAAAACCATCCAGTTTACGGTGAACGATCAAAACGTGAATCCAACGCTGGCTATTTATCAAAAACCTATTGCCAAATTTAGTGCTAAGGACAAAATAGATTATAACAATGAAAAGACAAAGGCAACAGTCACTTTCAATAATAGTACCACTCCGCATGAAGGTGTTTCATTCGAATGGGACTTCGGGGATGGTTCCAAAGAAACACAAAACGCTATAACATTCACTCATATTTATGATGTAAAACCGGGAACGACCTTCAATTTCGAGGTTCACCTTGTCGCATCAAACGGTCCCTGTGAAGGCAGTACCAGTCAACAAGTAAAAGTGGATGTTCCCGCGGTAAAAAATTCAATGGCAGAATGTAGAGATCAGACTCAAAAACGGATTAAAGCCTCATATAATAACATAAGTAGTGAGTATGATGCGAATACGGATGTGCTCAGCCCCTTTAATTCAGATTACGGTCAAATCGTCAAACCAGACTATGAACAGATTACCAGTAATATTGACGGTGCTTTAAAGGGAGATATGGATAATAAGGTATTTCAGGACATTCAAAATGTCCAGTTTAATGTCAATAAATATCTTAATAATAATGCAGATTCAAACCAAGAGCAGAGAAAATTTGCGTTGAAGATTTATTTTGAGCTGTTACTGCTTTATTTCTACCTGCAGGCCTGTCGCGGTGATAAACGTATAAAGGTGGAAGCTGGTATTTCAGATGTGGAACCGGGATGGACTGACTTTGCCACCAGTGCCGCAGAAAAATATACAAAAGCCTTAGTAGCGCTGTTTCACGAAGATGATATCGTGAATAAACTCAAAGAGGTTCAAAAAAATATGGGAGATAGAATGGCGGATCGTTTGCAAACCGATATCAAAAAAATTATCGGAATTTTGAGTAATGCATAAAGTAGCTTAGTAAATCATATTGGCAACCTATAATTCACATATCATTAAAACAGTCCGGATAGAATTAAATCTGACGTCCGGAAAAAATCGGCAAACTATTGCCACGCGGGTAAAACGAGCGGTAAGAGCAGCCTTGCAAAAACAAGGAAAAAAACTGGACGAGTTGAACATATCCGCTGTTTTTCAGGTTGATAAAATGGTAATTGATGTAGATATACAATGGGAGGAGCTGGATTTCCTGGACGAGAAAATTGGAACTGTACTTGCGGATAAACTGGATCGGTTCATTCAGCAAATGGTTCAACCTGATGAATACGATAACGCAAATCCGCAAAAACAGGATCTTGCAAGGTTAATGTCTCTCGATGAACGTAAAGAAGAATTATTCAAATATTTTGTTAAAACAGGCGTATTCCCATGGTGGTCTGATTCGGGTGATGGACTGGCTTATTTGGAGGAATGGCTGGAGCAACTACCTGCTAAAAAATGGATCCGTATCATTACTGATATCTATCGTACCGATCCACAGTGTATTCAGCGACTGACCCGGCAATTTTCTGAGCAGTTGGTCAGAAAATTAATTCAGAAATCCACAACGCAGACCACTATTTCGGAGCTTACGCTTCGATACCTGGATACTTCCTTCCATTTCATACAAAAATTTGAAATGCCGTATGGCCAGCCCCTTAATTTAAAAGTACAGCTTTACCAGTCTGCCTTGCAAAATATATTGTCGGGTAAATCCATACAGGAAATATTGGGCAGTATAACCAACCGCATGATAGCCGCCGTGGCCGAAATCGTCGGCAATCGGACCAAAATTGTACAAACATGGAGAACCTGGATACGCACTTCCACGCATACGCAGTCTGATTCATGGCTGGATATCCTCGATAATATAAAGCCAGTTGAAATTGAGAAGCTGTGGCCGTTGGAGCAGGAAACAGATCTCAAGGAAAATGATAAGGTGGACATTCCGGAGTATGAAATACCGCAGGCGGGATTGGTTCTGTTACATCTCTTTATCCAACAATTATTTAGGAATCTTGGATTTTTGACCGCGGGGAAATTTACGAACAAACGTACTCATGAGCGTGGGGTCTGCCTGTTGCATTATTTATCGACCGGACGCGAACAGTTTGATGAACACGAAATGATTTTACCCAAGTTTTTATGTGGCTGGCCGCTTTCCCGACCGCTTCATCGTTTTTTGCCTGTCAGTGATTATGAAAAAGAGGAATGTAGAAGCTTATTAGAAAATGTAATAGATCATTGGAGTGTTTTGAAAAATACTTCACCTAAAGGTTTACAAGTTAATTTTTTGATGCGTGAGGGAAGATTAAAAAAGAATGAATTCGGCTGGTCGCTCTTTGTCGAACGCCAAGCCCAGGATGTATTGCTGGATAAATTACCATGGGAAATTTCAGTCGTAAAAAATAAGTGGATGGATGAATTACTAACCGTTCACTGGCCTGAAACAGGATAATAGATATGACTTTTACCGAATTAATACAAACAATTCAGGAGTTTACCTGCCACCGCCTGGAATATTATTTTGAGAAGCGGCCAGATCCACCTGTATCCCAACATATTGAGGTAGATAGTGGTAACAAGGATTCCTTATTCATTTCTCTGTTACAAGAATATAAACTGGATAATGAAGAGTTATTAATTTTGGCCATAGCCCTGCTTCCCCACCTTCAACCAGAGCTTTTTTCGAATCTTATCCAGTTTTTTCTTCCACATGGTGGGGATCTACCTATTTTTGGCGGAGTCAAAGGAAAGAATCACCGGGGCATTATTCCAACCGGAGAAACCGTGCAGTTTATTATTGCAGGGCAAGACGTTGAACGGCGACTTCAAGTGATGAAGCTGATAAAAGAATCGGTTTTAATAAAGCACGATATTTTAAACCTTGAACCAGTTGCCAAGGGAGAACCGGAAATGAGTGGCAGACTCTCTGTAAACCGTGAATGGGTGGAAAAATTATTAACCGGAAAATCAAGCTTTCCGGCATTTGGGCCTGATTTCCCTGCTCAGAAGATCGAGACGGAACGAT
>Ga0209921_1000665_pt1 | contig 10129 bp, 8 predicted proteins | sample SalPonF2_C_D2_MG_FD_185730 | JGI IMG/M metagenome (GOLD analysis project Ga0209921, IMG submission 185730) | Salt pond soil microbial communities from South San Francisco under conditions of wetland restoration - Salt Pond MetaG SF2_C_D2_MG... ...
TTCTAAAGCGAATCCCACTAATAGAATTCTTTGATTTTGGTTTATTGTTAAATCCTCAATTTCAATATCATCAAATCGTTCCGTTAACGCGTCTTCTAAGTTATTACCAGTGTATGATATACAAACTTCACTAATCTTATCTATATCCCAATTTGATAAATCTGATGCATAATCAATAGCCTGTGATAAAGCTACTCTTGGTATTTTATCTCGTTTTAATTCAACAATAACGAGATTACCATTATTATCAATTCCAAGAAAATCTAAAGGACCCGATTTAGTATATACCTGTTCACCAATTACCAAAATATCAGTTCCCAGAATTTCAGGATTTGTCTTTATCCATTTTTCTAAATGTTCTGCTTCCTTTCTGTTGTTTTCTGGTAGTGTTGAATTGACAGGAACTAATTCTCCCTTAATTATTTCCCAGGATTTAATTTCAGTAGCCATTTGTAAAATTTTAGTTTAATAATTGGCAAATAGTGTTAAGCCACATAACGACCCTGCGCATAAGGGGCGTTTTTGATATGTAATTTAAAAAGTTACACGTAAAAACCGAATCGGAACGTTAAAAAGGCCGAGCGAAAAACGTCCGCTTGATGCGCTGGTTATTTGTCCCATTTAGGATGTATTTCTGTAAAATTTATTTGATTGGATTTTGGGTCAAACCAAGTCATATAATTTACTTTTTTTAAATTCTTATAATTTGAAAAGAACCATTCTGAATAACTTATAGCTTTAAATTTAGTGGCTGTGGGAAATGAAACTCCATCTGCCGTAATTTCAATATCATCTCTTAAATATTGATTATATATATCAACCATCGGTCCAACAATTAGATCAGATATATTTGACAAATCTGCTAATATCATATCTGGGCTATCTAAATTTGGATCTATAAACTCATACATTATATTATTTGCTCCTTTATATTCATCAATAGTATTAAACAAATATTCATAAGAGATTTTTTTCCTTTTGGGATTATTTAACAAATTATCCTTATCAGTAATCCATTTTAAAGAGACAATTTTACTTTTTATTGATGAGATAACAATTCCGACAAGATGACTAAAAAGTTCTAATTTTTGGTAATCATTAAATTTGTATCTGGATAATCCTTTTAATTTTTTCCGTTCCGATTCTGAATCATTAAAAATAGATACAAAGCTTGAATCTATTACAAAATTGAATAATATGCCCCTAATAGTATCAGCGGCATTTATAAACTCATTTAATAATTCAGGTCTTTTCTCATCTGGATTAAAAGCTGAATATTTTATTTCTTTGTTGATATAGTTATACCTTTTTTTAATATCAATTCTGTAATAATCAAAAGATTGTATTGAGTCCAAATCTGATAATAAAAATGAAATTCCCCAAAATTCATCATCTTCCTTTTTCTCTCTAAAATCACTGGCGATTAAAACATCTTCAGCTAATACAAAGTAATCTTCTAGTTCGGGATATCTAATTATTAGATCATCTATTAATCCTTTTGAAAGCATAGCAATGAATATTATGGACTATAACGTTAGGGGAAATAACCGACTATTTACCTGCAATGAAAATGTCGGTATAAATGCATGATAATATTTGTAAAACTCATCACAGTGCCAGGTTTCAAGGTTATCGTTCTATATTATCATGAAAATTTTACCCTCCCTTTCCTGATAATATTGCATGATAATATTGTAAGGAATCACTTATTTATGAGTCCTATTAAATAAAGGTAATAACAATGGGAAATACAAAACTATTAACATTACTTAGAACGGAGATTCGTAGACGTATTTATAGTTATAGAACAAAACAGGCTTATTGCAATTGGGCCGTTCGTTATGTGAAATTTCATAAACTTACGCATTCAAGATAACGTAACCCTAATTATTCACGTAAACAATAAAAAGTAATACATATCATATTGTATTTTAAGTGACTTATGGGAAATATACTGATCCTCGATTTTGAGGACGCTTAAAAGAGTTGCGAAATTTGAGGAAAGTTTTATTTATTACAAGATATTGTTTTTTCAATATGATATGTGTTGATTTTGCAATCTGTTATCCCCATTAATCAAAGGCTTGTCACGGTGACATAATCACATAAAAATCACTTCTTTTCATTCAGTGGCATTATACATTTATCAGATTTCGGAACTAATCTTAATCCTATCTCATTTTCATACTTTAATGGATAAATTTTTAATAAATGAGTCTTCTCTAAAAAGGTGTTTTTGCCTAAAAAAAGTGTTGAATATGGCTCAAAATTTAGGCCCAAAAATCAATTTTAGGACTTTTTAGAGCGAACTCATAAATTATTTATCGACCATTGGTGGAATGGATTTACCCAATATTATTACCCTATTTGCAAAATCAGCTAAAACCGCGGCCGGTTTTTTCTGGAAATCAGGATGGGCTTTTATACTCGGTTATGGTGTCAGTGCCATGATACACGCTTTTGTTCCCAAGGGACGGTTGACCCGTTATATGGGAGAGACAAACGCTAAAAGTTTATTCTTATCCACTTTATTTGGTACGATCTCTTCTTCATGTTCCTTTGCCGCATTAGCCACTGCTCGTTCTCTTTTCCTCAAAGGAGCCAATTTTGTTACAACCGTCGCTTTCATGTTTGCCTCAACCAATCTCGTTATTGAGCTCGGAATACTAATCTATATTTTTCTGGGATGGCAGTTTCTGGTAGCAGAGATTATTGGCGGACTTCTTCTCATTTTCATCAGTAGTATTATTATCCGGCTGACGTATCCCAAACAATGGATTCAGGAAGCCCGTGAAAAAGTGGAAACAGATGCCGGGGATATGGAACAGGATTTCGACGGGAAAAAGCGCATTAAATCACGTGATGGCTGGTTGATGGTTGGTAATAAATTTGTGATGGAATGGTAAATGGCCTGGGAAGATATCATGATAGGTTTTACTATAGCCGGTTTCATCGCCGTCTTGGTTCCACAAACCTTCTGGAGAGCTCTTTTCCTGAACGGATTACAGGGACAGATTCCGGCATTCTTTATTCATCTTGAAAATGCACTCATTGCACCGTTTGTGGCCGTTTCTACTTTTATTGGATCGATGGGAAATATACCTTTGGCAACGGTTCTAAACGCAAACGGTGTGCTATTTGCCGGTATTATGGGTTTTATTTACTCTGATTTAATGGTTCCGCCTCTGGTCAATATGAATAAGAAATATTACGGCAAAAAAGTGGCCTTTTACATTGCCGTTGTGATGTACGGAAGTATTGTGCTCACGGCTTTATTGCTAAATTACGGTTTTGAATTGTTGCATCTGGTTCCTCAATCCGGGAAAGAAATTGCTTCATTGACAGCTTTTAAAATCGATTATACCTTCTGGTTTAATATGGTATTTATCATAGTTGCGGCAATATTGACCTATTTGAACAAACAATTTAAGAAGACACAATCGATGGCAATGGGACATCATCACCACAATCATTCTTCAAAAGGAATATCCATAAAACGTGTAATTGTCTACTCCTTTGCCGTGATTGTAGCTGTAGGTATCTTAACGAATCTATTTGTTTAAACAGACACCAATTTAATGATTTTGAAACAGGTACCAGGCAACTGCATTTTGGATGTCATGAATCAATTATATACCTTATATCCGTTAACAATTCATATAATTTTATAGGAAAGAAGAATGGGTTTTTTAACTTTTTTGTCCAGTCTCAATGATGATCTTTTACTCTTAAGTAGCGATAAAAGCCAACGCAATAAGGGAATCTATGGGAAATGGAAGATCGAAAAAATGGGTCCGGCCAAGGCGCTTCAAACACCAGAGCAATCATCCATAGTTTATCACTTTAAAATTAATAATACGTTAACGGTTGAGAGTTCATATAATAACGCTCAACGAAAATTTCATACCGATAAGCATCATATAAATTTCGAAGGATTCGGTTTATTTGGAAGTCATAAAAAATTCGTCTATTCCGTTTCTAAAAATACTTTAACCCTGAAGACCGAAAAAGGTTTTGTGGTTAAATTGAAAAGGATTTAATAACAGTAATTAAGTTAAATAAATAGAATTCTGTTTTTAAGTTTTCTACTCATTTGTCTTTTCCGAAATTCCGGAAACCTATTTCGTTAATTTCGTAATTTAACTGAACACGGCTTCGTGTTAACCAGGATTATTCACCAAGAAATTTAGTTGTGTCCCGAAAACTTGCGGGATAAAAATGTGCATGAGAGCAACTCTGGTGTTTTGATTAAGCATTTTTAATTTCAGCGCAGAGCATGTCCAAATTTCGCAGTTCATTTTAACGTCTTCAAAATCGAACACCAGTTCATTCTTTATAAGTTACTTAAATTACAATATGATATGTATTGTATCTTGTTCGTTATGTGAATAATTCGTATTAACCCCCATCCATCGAACGACTCCATCATTTTCCTTAAATAGTTTTAAGGGAGCTTTCAGTTACCGTTAAGGTCGTCTGTGTATGTTTATAATAACGAAATTTTAAAAATATAAACTAACACAGGTAAAATAATGAAGAGAATAACAATTATCACAGCATTTATAGTAAGTTTAATGCTTCCATCAGCACTTGTTATGGCCCAAAATAGCAGTAATAATAAATCTTCCAATTCCAATCCTGCTTATGGCAATGGAATGGGGATGATGCAAAACAGAATGTCCCAAAACGGGATGATGCAAGGAGGGATGATGGGAATGATGCGGGGTCAAATGATGGGACAAAGAGGCGCGATGCGCGGCGGTATGATGGCCATGATGCGGGGCCGCATGATACGTATGATGAACAACCCCTGGATGCGAATGCGAATGTCCGTTTATGGTCTTCCGAACCTTGATACCCTTGGGCTTAACGCATCTCAAAAATCAAAATTGAGTAATTATAAATCTAATTATGTTAAGAATATTCAGGATTCAAGAAAAAAACTGACGGATCTGCAAAGTAAACTATCTGGTGCCATATCAGCATCCGATATGAATATTAAAAATGTTCGTAAACTGATCAACCAAAGGTCCGAAACTCAGGCAAAACTTCAACTCTCAATGATCGAAACCTATCATAATATGTTCGGTGTACTCAACTCTTCTCAGCAGAAAAAGCTGCAAGGAATGAATTCACAGGCATTTATGATAGTGATGATGAATTCGGTTCCTATGGGACAAATGATGGCTTTCTGTCAGTCAAATGGTTCCGGCAGGCAAGGAATGATGAATGGCATGATGGGCGGAAAAGGAGTCATGAGAGGAAATATGATGAACGGTGTAAATCCGAATTCCATGATGAATTAAGAAAACTTATATACGATTCATTACACACAAACAAATATTCATTGAGAGGTGAACCATTATGATGCACGATTGGATGATGAATAACCTGGGAGGGGGCTGGATGATGTTAGTATGGTGGCTGATCATAATTGTCGCAATCGTGCTTTTCTTTAAACTGATGCCTTCCGGGTGGGGAAATCAAAATCCCTATCCCGGAGAATCGGCGCTTGATGTTTTGCGGAAAAGATATGCTAACGGAGAAATAACACGCGAGGAGTATGAAGAGCGAATGCAAGTACTAAAGCATAGTTAATACCTTATACCTCCTAAAAAGATAAAAAGGGTGTCATTTCTGTATGAAAGGCATCCTTTTTGATTATCTGACCTGAGGTTTGGATAAGAAATGAATTATAAAAATGTCCGGATGTAAATTATGTATTCTTTTGCGACTATTAATTTCGGTTATCCTTTATTCTGCTGTGTTTGCATTTCCGATTTTATCTGAACCTCACATTAAATACTAAAAATCTCGATTCCGTTTACCCCCTTCGGGGTTGGAAAATGATAAATATGTTCCATTACCCCGCATTGCATACGTGGCTATTCATGTTGTTCCCTCCCAGGGAACCGCTATAAACGTAGTAAAACATCTAAACCTTCATTAAACCGATAAACGTAGTTAAAGAGCGAGGGATACAGTGATGGAAAACAATTTAATGGCCAGTTACAAAAATTATATCCATACCTATTTTAACGTGAGTTCGAAATAATTTTCTAATTATTTTTACCTATCTACGCTTATAAGATCTCTCACCCAAAAAGCGGGTTCGAGATGACGCCTTTGAGTGAAATTTGTTAACCATCTACATCATCTACGCCCATTCGCGTCATTTCGAGCGGAGGGAGAAATCTTAAAAGTAACCTACTCATTCCAAAACACTATTTTAAAGAGGGTTTTATCGAACTCACGTTATTTTAGGATGGTGAATCAATGACGACAGTTGCGTTTTCCTATCGTCGGTGGGCGGTCATTTGTCGTCGTTACGGCATAATAACCGGTATTTTCTTCCGGCCCGCCCTGTAAATGTTGAAATGATGATCGAGAGTAAAAATCCGGCTATTCGGATCATCCATATGCATAGCCACCAGACAAGCATCGGCAAATGAGGCCGGTAAATCATGATAATTAGTTATGATTTTTTGGATGTTGCGTTGGTCTTTAGTCTTTGTAAAAACAGATTGAATAACCAGAAAACCGCGGTTTACAATTTTAAAAATAGGGTCAGGATTTAAATTTTGTCGTAATAATAAAAATAGAACTTCGGTTATAACAGCTTCACAAGTAAATAAAGGAGGTGTCAATCGATTAAATTGTTCGGATGTCCATTCATGCCAGTAATCATTTCTATCAAAATAAGCTATTAAGGGTCCGGTATCTATGATCGTATTCATTTACCGAATCCTTCCATATATTTTGGATTTGTAGATAAGTCACGAGGGCCATCATAGATACCGCAGACATCTTTTGTTAAATCATAAAAAGACCCTTTTTTAGATTTTATTTCTTCTTTAGACAAGGCCTGATCGATGGATTGTAGTACCGCTTCCTTTTGACTGACTCCACGCGCCTCAGCCAATTGTTTTATTTTTCGTTTTTCTTCGGGGGTCACTTTCATCCCGAACCATACGTTTTTTTTCTTAGTAGCACTCATAATATTTCCCATTATATGCATCGTTGCTACAATATAACGATTTCGTTGCAACCATAGTACTAAAACGCCCGACCCATTAAAGGACGAATAAAACTGAGAGCCGGCAGCCGAATACCGATTACTTTATCTTTCCAAAAAAGCTGTCCAATCCTCCACTTCTTATTATATTAAAAGCCTATGCAAAACCGTTCTTTTGCTCAATCTCTGCATTTTCGCGACTTCGAAGTCCTCGAATCCCGAGCATTCGGGATGCTATGGTTCCGAAGTCGCTCAGGCTTTGATATGGAACAAAATTTCTGGTTTTGCAAAGCCTTCTACTTTTCTTGTTATTCATCCGTGAAATTCCGCGTCGTCCGTGTTGTCCGCGTTCTATAAAAAAGTGAAATTATTAGTTATGTCCGATTTATTTGCCAATATCGCTTTTCCAACTGCCGTGCGAGAGGTTTTTACCTATCGCGTACCGGCTGTATTTTCCGAAAAACTGACTCCGGGGATGCGTGTCTGGGTGCCCTTGCAATCGCATATGGCAATCGGCATGACCGTTAAAACGCACAGTATTACGCCGGATTTTAAGACTAAAGAAATCGCCAAAATTTTAGATGACCAGCCGGTGATGTCGGCCGAAATGCTGGAATTGACGGAATGGGTACACCGGTTTTATTACGCAAGCTGGGGTGAAACAATTCAAGCTGCACTGCCGGTCGGACTCAATTTTCAGTCGGAAAAATATATTCGTCTGGCGAAACAATTTCAGCTACCTCATCTCGGAATCGAAAAGGAGATTATCGAGACAATCCTCGAAAAAGGAGAATATTCTTTAAGAGATGCGGAGAAACGTTGGCAAAACACCGGATCGAAAATTATCAATCGATTGGTAAAAAAAGGTCTGTTGGAAATTTGGGAAGAACCGAAAGTCCGCGTGGAAGCCAAAAAAGAAAAAAAGTGGAACTGGGAAGAATCAGTCACATCAGAAATCGTCGATAAATATTGGAATCAGTATACCGATGGCAAACAGCCGAAATGGGTAAAGGCGTTGAAAGAGCTCCATGATATAGGCATGCCGCTCCGGCAAAGTCAGCTTGCGGGTTTGGAATACGTAGATTCGTATTCCCTGAATCGTATAAATAAAGAAGGCCTGATTGGTTATGAAAAAGTTCCGGTTCGGCATGAAATTCCTAATCTGGAATATGATCCTTCTAAAATCAAGACCCTAAACGTGCATCAGGATTATGCTTTTCAACGGATCTCTCAAAAAATTGAAGAGCAAAAATTTCAAAACTTTCTGCTGTATGGTGTGACGGGAAGCGGTAAGACCGAAGTTTATATCCATGCCCTCAAAAAAGTGTTGGAAGCAGGAAAAGGCGGTTTGGTTCTTGTTCCAGAAATCGCTCTGACTCCACAAACGGTTCGGCGATTTTATCAGATATTTGGGGATAATATAGCGGTCCTGCACAGTCGGTTGAATCAACGGGAACGGTATGAGGCGTGGCAGGATTTGCAATCAGGGAAAAAGAAAATTGCCATTGGCGCACGTTCTGCCGTTTTTGCCCCGGTCCACGATCTGGGAATCATCATCATGGATGAAGAACACGATTCTTCCTACAAACAAGACGATCCTGCTCCCCGGTATCATGCCCGGGAAGTGGCTATCATGCGTGCATATAAAAATAACGCGGTTATGGTGGCTGGCTCTGCGACGCCGAGTATGGTTAGTTTACACTCGGTTCAACAAAATAAAAGCGTATTGCTAAAACTGCCATCGCGCCATGCCACAGCGGATTTGCCGGATGTCAAAGTTTTGGATTTGAAACAATATAAAAATGCGATGCGGGGAAGTTTAGCCATCCCGCTTTATCTGGATATCGAAAAAGCGTTGTCGCGAAACGAACAAATCATTTTGTTGTATAACAGGCGTGGATTTGCCTCCTATTTGCAATGTGAATCTTGCGGACACATTGTGGAATGTCCGCATTGTTCGGTCAGCCTGACTTATCATAAATATCAGAAAAATCTTCGTTGTCATTATTGTGGATACAGCCGTTCTGTTCCATATAAATGTCCGAATTGCGGAGATCATAGTGTGGTAGAAAAAGGCTCCGGAACACAGCAGATTGAGGAAGACATCTCCAAATTATTTCCTGAAGCCCGTCTTTTGCGCATGGATCAGGATACGACAAGTGGAAAAAATGCTCACGCGAGAATATTGAATAAATTCGGCAGGCGGGAAGCCGATATTCTGATTGGAACTCAAATTGTCGCTAAAGGACTGGACTTTCCCGAAGTAACGGTTGTGGGAGTGATCAATTCTGATACCGAGCTCGCATTCCCCTCGTACCGGTCCAGTGAACGTATGTTTCAATTGCTTAGTCAGGTAGCGGGACGCTCGGGCCGCTCACTCAAAAAGGGAATCGTTTATTTCCAAACCTGGCAACCTGATCATATCGCCATCATATGTGCTCGTAAACACGATTATGATCGCTTTGCCGAAGTGGAAATGGAGCAGCGCAAGCAACTCTCTTATCCACCTTTCTCGCGTATTTTACAGATAAATTTCAAGTCGAAAGACGGTACGGCGGTTCATAAAGTAGCGCATATTTTCTCAGAATGCCTGATAAAAGCTGGTAATAATGCTCCGGTTTTAGGTCCGTCGCCTTCAGCAGTTATTCGAGTTTATAATGAATATAGATGGGAATGCTTATTGAAGATAAGTCCGACAAACGGTGCTAAAGTTATTGAACATTTATTGAATAACGCGTTTCAATTTTATGATTCCAGAAAACCCAGAGGAGCTTCAAAAGTCAGGATTACAGTTAATGTAGATGCTTTGTGATCATTAGAAGGCTTTGCAAAGAAAAAGTTCAGCAGATCAAAAAAGCATTTTCTATTATGATATTTGGTAACGTATATTTGTTATGAGTTGAAAAATAGATTATGATAGTTTTATTATCAGGATGACTGAGGGTTTTATATAATCAATAACAAGTAATACTTCACATTTTAGTTTAATTCTGCAACCATGGATAGTCTTAGTGATCTTTTTGACGGTGTTACATTGCATTCCATTGTTGAAGCAATGATATTTGCCAGTTCCATGCCGATTTCGGCCGAAGATATTTGCAGGATTATCTCGGA